>JGI26437J51864_10000112_pt1 | contig 23782 bp, 36 predicted proteins | sample FrelakmetLWP11LW_FD_51864 | JGI IMG/M metagenome (IMG submission 51864)
GCCCCGATTGCCATGGACGAAGGTCTGCGTTTCGCCATCCGCGAAGGCGGCCGTACCGTCGGCGCCGGCGTCGTGGCCAAGATTGAAGAGTAAGGCGAGCTAAATGCAAAACCAGAAAATCCGTATCCGCCTCAAGGCGTTTGATTACAAACTGATCGACCAGTCTGCGCTCGAAATCGTGGAAACGGCCAAGCGCACCGGCGCCGTGGTCAAGGGCCCGGTTCCTTTGCCGACTTCCATCGAGCGTTTCGACGTGTTGCGTTCCCCGCACGTCAACAAGACATCGCGCGACCAGTTTGAGATTCGCACCCATCGACGTTTGATGGACATCATGGATCCGACTGACAAGACTGTGGATGCCCTGATGAAGCTTGATCTGCCGGCGGGTGTGGACGTCGAAATTAAGTTGTAAATTGACGCGGGGGGTGTGTATAATGCCGCCCCTTGAGTTTGAAGTTTAAGAGTGGCCGGTCAATTGTAATCGGCGCCTAAAACCATGGCCCTCTCGAACAGGGCTATTGATAGGAAATACGAAAAATGAGTATAGGTCTCGTTGGCCGTAAGGTCGGCATGACCCGCATTTTTACCGATGACGGTATCTCCGTTCCGGTAACTGTGCTGGAAGTGTCCAACAATCGCGTCACGCAAGTGCGCACATCAGATAACGACGGTTATTCCGCGGTGCAGGTCGCATTCGGCTCGCGTCGCAATAGCCGTGTCAGCAAGGCCGAAGCNGGCCATTTCGCCAAGGCGGGCGTGGATGCNGCTGAAGTNTTGCGCGAATTCCGCGTGGGCGCTGATATGGCTGCCCAGTATCAGGCTGGTGCGAGCATTTCGGCAGATATCTTCCAGGCGGGGCAAAAGGTTGACGTTTCAGGCGTGACGCAGGGCAAGGGCTTTGCGGGCACAATCAAGCGCCACAACTTCAAATCGCAGCGAGCCTCCCACGGCAACTCGCGTTCGCATAACGTGCCCGGTTCGATCGGCATGGCGCAGGACCCGGGTCGCGTGTTTCCGGGCAAGCGCATGTCTGGTCACATGGGCGCGGTCACCTGCACCAAGCAAAATCTAGAAATTGTCCGGGTTGATGCCGAACGTGGCCTGCTTTTGGTCAAGGGGGCGGTCCCGGGTTCAAGGGGTGGTCATGTTGTCGTGCGCCCGGCTGTGAAAGGAGGCGCATGATGGATTTGGCCGTCATTAACGATCAGGGTCAGCAAGTAACCAGCCTCGCGGCTTCCGACGAGACCTTCGGACGCGACTACAATGAGTCGCTGGTGCATCAGGTGGTGACCGCCTTCCAGGCGAATGCCCGCAGCGGTAACCGTGCCCAGCAGACGCGCGCCGAAGTCAAGGCGACGACACACAAGCCCTGGCGCCAGAAAGGCACCGGTCGTGCGCGTTCCGGTATGGCTTCCAGCCCCATCTGGCGTGGCGGCGGCGTGACCTTCCCGAACAAGCCTCACGAGAATTTTACCCACAAGGTCAATCGCAAGATGTACCGCGCTGGCCTGGCGACGATCCTGTCCCAGTTGGCGCGCGAAGGCAAGTTGAAGGTGGTCGAGAGCATCGGAATCGATACGCCCAAGACCAAAGTCCTCGCCGGCAAGCTCAAGGCGATGGGTTATGGCAAGGTGATGATCATTGCCGACAGTGTGGACGATAACCTCTGGTTGTCGTCGCGCAACCTGCCCAATGTCTATGTGGTCGAACCGCATCAGGCCGACCCCTGGAGCCTGGTCAAGTACGGCAACGTCCTGATCACCAAGGCGGCGGTCAAGCAATTCGAGGAGATGGTGTAATGGCAATCAGTCAAGAGCGTCTGCTCAAAGTCATCCTGGCACCGGTGATCTCCGAGAAAAGCACCCGCATCGCTGACAAGCACAATCAGGTCGCTTTCCGTGTGCTGCCTGACGCGACCAAGGAAGAGATCGGGGCTGCAGTGGCCAACCTGTTCAAGGTCGAGGTGTCCGGCGTGCAGGTCATGAATGTCAAGGGCAAGATCAAGCGTTCCGGTCGCATCACGGGTCGCCGCGATAACTGGAAAAAGGCGTATGTGACCCTTAAAGCGGGTCAGGACATCGACTTTTCGTCCGGACTGTAAGGAAGAAGAACAATGGCTCTTATTAAAGTCAAACCTACCTCCGCCGGACGCCGTGCTGTCGTCAAGGTGGTCACGCCCGGCCTGCACAAGGGCAAGCCGGTTGCTGCGCTGGTTGAACCGCAGAAGCGGGGTTCCGGACGCAACAACAATGGACACATCACCACGCGCCATAAAGGCGGTGGTCACAAGCAGCATTACCGTGTGGTCGATTTCCGTCGCAACAAGGACGGTATTCCCGCCAAGGTCGAGCGCGTGGAATATGATCCTAACCGCTCCGCGCATCTGGCTCTGCTCTGTTATGCGGATGGTGAGCGTCGCTACATTATCGCGCCACGCGGTGTCGAGGTTGGCGCCCAACTGGTAAGCGGGCTTGAAGCGCCGATCAAGAACGGTAATTGCCTGCCGTTGCGCAACATTCCCGTGGGCAGCACCATTCACTGTGTCGAGATGATGCCGGGCAAGGGCGCGCAGATTGCACGTTCCGCAGGGACATCAGTTCAGCTGCTTGCCCGTGAAGGGAGCTATGCACAGCTGCGACTGCGTTCTGGCGAGATCCGCAAGGTTCACGTTGATTGTCGCGCCACCCTGGGCGAGGCCGGCAACGAGGAGCACAGCCTTCGCTCCATCGGCAAGGCAGGCGCGAATCGCTGGCGCGGAATTCGTCCCACCGTTCGCGGTGTCGTGATGAACCCGGTCGACCACCCGCATGGTGGCGGCGAAGGCCGTACTGCCGCGGGCCGTCACCCGGTCAGCCCGTGGGGTGTTCCGACTAAGGGCTACCGTACGCGAAGCAACAAGCGCACCTCCAACATGATCGTCCGCCGCCGTCATGCGCGCTGACTGAGGTAAGAAAGATATGGCACGTTCAATTAAAAAAGGCCCGTTCGTCGACAGCCATCTGCTCAAGAAAGTCGAGGCGGTTCGTTCGTCCAATGACAAGCGTCCGCTCAAGACCTGGTCCCGCCGTTCGACGGTGTTGCCGGATTTCATTGGCCTGACGATCGCCGTGCACAACGGACGTCAGCATATTCCGGTGTTTGTGACCGAGAACATGGTGGGCCACAAACTGGGTGAATTCTCTCTGACGCGAACCTTCAAGGGTCACGCGGCGGACAAGAAGGCGAAGAAATAAGGAGCGCATGATGGAAGTTTCTGCAATTTTGCGCGGTACCCGCCTCTCGGCCCAGAAAGGCCGTCTGGTCGCGGACCAGATTCGTGGCCTGCCGGTCGACAAGGCCCTCAACATTCTTGCCTTCAGCCCCAAGAAGGGTGCCGGCGTGATCAAGAAGGTGCTCGAATCGGCGATCGCCAATGCCGAGCACAATGAGGGCGCTGACATTGACGCGCTCAAGGTCAAAACCATTTACCTTGACCAGGGGGCGGTGCTCAAGCGCTTTACGGCACGCGCCAAGGGCCGGGGTAACCGTATTAGCAAGCCTACGTGTCACATCACTGTGACGGTTGGGGATTAAGGAAGCGGCATGGGACAAAAAATACATCCAATTGGATTCCGTCTGGGAGTCCAGCGTAGCTGGACCGCCAAGTGGTTCGGATCTAATCGCAACTTTGCCAGCACGCTGAATGAAGATATCAAAGTGCGCGACTATCTGAAAAAGAAGCTTGCGCATGCGTCTGTTTCCAAAGTGCTGATCGAGCGTCCGGCCAAGAATGCACGGATTACCATTTTCAGCGGCCGCCCCGGCGTCGTCATCGGCAAGAAGGGCGAGGACATCGAGATTCTGCGTGGCGAGTTGTCGCGCCTGATGTCAGTACCCGTGCACGTCAACATCGAGGAAGTGCGCAAGCCAGAAACGGACGCACAGATTGTTGCCGATGGTATTGCNCAGCAGNTGGAAAAACGTGTGATGTTCCGGCGCGCAATGAAGCGTGCGATGCAGAATGCCATGCGTCTTGGTGCCCAGGGNATCAAGATAATGAGTTCCGGCCGTCTGAACGGTGCGGAAATCGCCCGAACCGAGTGGTATCGCGAAGGCCGTGTGCCATTGCACACCCTGCGCGCGGAGATCGATTACGGCTTTGCCGAAGCAAAGACCACGTACGGCATTATTGGCATCAAGGTTTGGGTCTACAAGGGCGATGCGCTGAATCGCAGCGAGCAGCCTGCGGCCGCAGAAACTGAAAAACGCGGCAAGAAATCAGGAGTGAAGCATGCTGCAGCCAGCTAGAAGAAAATACCGCAAGGAGCAGAAAGGCCGTAATACCGGTCTGGCTACGCGTGGCGCAAGCGTCAGTTTTGGCGATTTTGGCCTCAAGGCAGTCGGCCGTGGGCGTTTGACGGCGCGTCAAATCGAAGCTGCGCGTCGTGCGATGACTCGCCACATCAAGCGCGGTGGGCGGATCTGGATTCGCATTTTCCCGGACAAGCCGATTTCACGTAAGCCTGCCGAAGTTCGCATGGGTAACGGCAAGGGTGCGCCCGAGTACTACGTTGCAGAAATTCAGCCCGGCAAGGTGCTGTATGAGATGGACGGCGTGAACGAACAGCTGGCGCGCGAGGCATTTCGCCTGGCGGCAGCCAAGCTACCTATCGCCACCACCTTTGTAACCCGCATGATCGGGAGCTGAGTCGATGAACACCAAGGAAATGCGCGGCAAGAATGCCGCCGAACTGAAACAGGAACTTGAGTCGTTGTTGCGTGCGCACTTCGCGCTGCGCATGCAGGTGGCCACCCAGCAATCCAGCAAGACGGCTGATCTGGGCAAACTGCGCCGCGATATAGCACGGGTCAAGACCATTATGCGTGAGAAGGCAGGTCAAGCATGACTGAAACCAATAAAGTGGTCCGCACTTTGACCGGACGCGTCGTCAGCAACAAGATGGACAAGACCGTCACCGTACTGGTCGAACGCCGGGTCAAGCACCCGGTCATTGGCAAGGTGATACGTTTGTCGAAGAAGTACCATGCGCATGACGAAAGCAACGAGTGCAATGAAGGCGATACCGTCCAGATTGAGGAATCCCGCAAGCTTTCACGTACCAAGGCATGGAAGGTGAGCAAATTGATCGAGCGCGCTCGCGTTTAATGCTTGCCTAAGTCTATCTGACCCGGTATAGTGCTGGGTTTTCCGGTTGGCGGACCGGGTGATTGGTTCGCCAAACCAAGCAGTGCCGCCCCCAAAGCGGCGTTTCTCCCGAACGGGATCCAAAACTGACCGCTGATTGGCGGATAAAGTTGGAGACATATTCATGATTCAAATGCAGTCCATTTTGGACGTTGCTGACAATACCGGTGCGCGCTCGGTGATGTGCATCAAGGTGTTGGGTGGCAGTCACCGCCGATACGCNGGCATTGGCGACATCATCAAGGTCAGCATCAAGGATGCTGCGCCCCGCGGCCGCGTTAAAAAGGGTGATGTTTACAACGCCGTTGTTGTCCGTACTGCGAAGGGCGTGCGTCGCCCGGATGGCTCGCTGGTCAAGTTCGACGGCAATGCCGCAGTGCTGCTCAACAACAAACTTGAGCCTATCGGTACGCGCATTTTTGGCCCGGTCACGCGTGAGTTGCGCACCGAGAAGTTCATGAAAATCGTCTCGCTTGCGCCGGAAGTTCTGTAAGGGGTTGTCATGGCACGAATTCGTAAAAGTGACCAGGTAATCATCCTGGCAGGTAAAGACAAGGGGAAGCGCGGCACGGTGCTGCGCATTCTGGATGACGGTTCCGTTGTGGTCGAGGGTATCAATCGGGTGAAAAAGCACCAGAAGCCCAATCCCATGCGCAACCAGCAGGGCGGAATCGTGGAAAAGGAAATGCCGATCCACGCCTCCAATGTTGCATTGTTCAATGTGGCCACGCAGAAGGCTGACCGCGTGGGCTGCAAGGTGCTTGAGGATGGACGCAAGGTGCGCGTTTACAAATCCAATGGCGAAATGGTTGACGCTCAGGGGTGATCATGGCGCGTTTGCAAGAATTTTATCGTGAGACGGTAGTGCCAAAACTGATGCAGGAGTTTGGCTACAAGTCCGTCATGGAAGTGCCGCGTATCAAGAAAATCACGCTGAACATGGGCGTGGGCGAGGCGGTTGCCGACAAGAAGGTGATGGAGCACGCGGTGAGCGACATGCAGAAGATTGCAGGTCAAAAGCCGGTTGTGACCAAATCCAAGAAGTCGATTGCGGGCTTCAAGATCCGTGAAAACTATCCGGTGGGCTGCATGGTTACCTTGCGCCGGGCGCAGATGTTCGAGTTCCTTGATCGTCTGGTCACGGTGGCGATTCCCCGGATTCGTGACTTTCGTGGTGTGTCCGGCAAGTCCTTTGATGGTCGCGGCAACTACAACATGGGTATCAAGGAACAGATCATTTTCCCCGAGATCGAGTACGACAAGATCGATGCATTGCGCGGAATGAACATCACCATTACCACAACCGCCAAAACTGATGACGAAGCGCGCGCACTGCTCGCTGCCTTCAGTTTCCCGTTCAAGAATTGAGGTAGTCATGGCCAAGTTATCCCTGATTAACCGTGAAGANAAGCGTGCGCGCATGGTGAAGAAGTTTGCAGCCAAGCGCGCAGAACTCAAGGCNGTCATCGCAAGCACCAAGTCAAGCGAGGATGAGCGCAANGCGGCACTCCTGGCACTGCAGGCTCTGCCCCGCAATGCCAGCCCGGTGCGGCAGCGCAATCGCTGCCAACTGACGGGTCGCCCGCGCGGAGTGTTTAGCAAGTTCGGTTTGGGGCGCACCAAATTGCGCGAATATGCGATGCGCGGCGAAATCCCCGGCATCGTCAAGGCCAGCTGGTAAGGAGACGCGATATGAGTATGAGTGATCCTATCGCCGACATGCTGACCCGCATTCGGAATGCACAGGCTGTCGAGAAGGTGTCGGTCAGCATGCCTTGTTCCAAGGTCAAGGTGGCGATTGCCCAGGTCCTGAAGGACGAGGGTTATATCGATGATTTTGCTGTCCGCGGCGAACCGGCTAAAGCCGAGTTGGAGTTGCAGCTTAAGTACTACGCGGGTCGTCCCGTGATCGAGCGTATCGAGCGTGTCAGCAAGCCTGGGCTTCGGATTTACAAGGGCGCAAATGATCTGCCGCGTGTAATGAATGGACTTGGTGTTGCGATTGTTTCGACATCCAGCGGCGTGATGACCGATCGCCATGCTCGCGCGAAGGGCGTGGGTGGCGAAGTGTTGTGTGTCGTTGCATAAAGGGAAAAGGATATGTCACGCGTAGCCAATAACCCCATTACCGTACCCAACGGTGTTGAAGTCACCGTGGGCGATGTTATTTCCGTCAAGGGCCCGCTTGGAACATTGAAGCAGCGGACATCGTCCGATGTCCAGATTGCACTGAAAGATGGTCTGGTCACCTTTGTTCCGGTGAATAAGAGCATACAGGCCAACGCCATGTCCGGCACGATGCGTGCCCTGATCAACAACATGGTTGTGGGCGTGTCGAAAGGCTTCGAGAAAAAGCTGAACCTGGTGGGCGTGGGCTATCGTGCCCAGGCGCAGGGTGACGCCTTGAATCTTACGCTGGGTTTTTCGCACCCTGTGGTGCACAAGATGCCGGCCGGCATCAAGGTTGAAACGCCGACCCAGACCGAGATCGTGATCAAGGGAATGGACCGGCAGGTGGTTGGCCAAGTTGCTGCGGATGTGCGGGCTTACCGTCCGCCCGAGCCCTACAAGGGCAAGGGTGTGCGCTACTCGGACGAAGTGGTGATCAAGAAAGAGACCAAGAAGAAGTAAGGCTTAAGGACAGAAAATGAACACCAAGCAATCACGGATTCGCAGAGCGCGCAAAACCCGCGCCAAAATCGCGGCCGTCAAGGCTATCCGCCTTGCAGTGCATCGCACAAACAGCCATATCTACGCGCAGATCATTTCTGCGGACGGGAGCAGGGTATTGACCAGTGCCTCGTCCAATGACAAGGAATTGCGCGGTCAGATTGCCAATGGCGGCAATGTCGATGCGGCTGCTGTCGTGGGCAAGTATCTGGCACAAAAAGCCAAGAGTCTGGGCATTGAAAAAGTGGCCTTCGATCGTAGCGGTTTCCAGTTCCATGGTCGCGTCAAGGCCCTGGCCGAAGCGGCGCGTGAAGGCGGTTTGGTTTTTTAACGAGGCAGAATCAAGATGGCCCGTACAGCACCTACAAGCAACGAAGAGCGCGGCGACGGCCTGCGCGAAAAAATGATCCATGTGAACCGCGTCACCAAAGTGGTGAAGGGCGGTCGCATCATGAGCTTTGCAGCATTGACCGTGGTCGGCGATGGTGAAGGCGGCATCGGCATGGGCAAGGGCAAGTCCCGTGAAGTGCCCGTAGCGGTGCAAAAAGCCATGGAGGAAGCGCGCCGCAGGCTGGTCAAGATCAACCTGAAGAATGGCACCTTCCATCACGCCGTTATCGGCCAGCACGGCGCATCGCGTGTTCTGATTCAACCGGCGACCGAAGGCACGGGAATCATCGCGGGCGGAGCAATGAGAGCCGTGTTCGAGGTCATGGGTGTGCAGAACGTCCTGGCCAAATGCCTGGGGTCGACCAATCCCTACAACGTTGTGCGCGCAACCATCGACGGTCTGATGAAAATGTCGACGCCGTCCGAAATTGCCTCGAAGCGTGGCAAGTCGGTCGAAGAAATTACGGGGTAAGTCATGAGCGATCAGAAGAAGATCAAGGTAACGCTGGTCAAGAGCCTNATTGGCACCAAGGCATCGCATCGCGCCTCGGTCCGTGGGCTAGGGCTGCGCCGTATGAATCATACCGTCGAGGTGCTCGATACNCCGGAAAATCGCGGCATGATCACCAAAGTTGCTTATCTCGTTAAGTGCGAGGCTTAAATGGAACTCAATAACATCAAGCCCGGTGACGGGGCAAAAAAGGCCAAGCGCCGCTTGGGTCGCGGGATCGGTTCCGGCCTCGGCAAGACCGCGGGGCGCGGTCATAAGGGGCAGAAGTCCCGTGCGGGTGGTTATCACAAGGTTGGCTTCGAGGGCGGACAGATGCCGATGCATCGCCGTCTGCCCAAACGTGGATTCGTGTCCCTGACCAAGGCAGACACCGCTCACGTTCGCCTGTTTCAACTGGCTGGACTGGCGGTAGACGAAATCGACCTGTTGGTGCTGAAGCAGGCGGGTGTCATCCCTGGTTCATCGCGCGCGGCAAAAGTTTACCTGGCGGGTGAAATCGGCAGAGCAGTCAAGCTGCGTGGTATCGCTGTGACCAAGGGTGCGCGCGCGGCCATCGAATCTGCCGGCGGCAGCATTTCCGAATAATCGGAGCGAATACCTTTGGCCAAGCCTGCTACCGGTCTGAGCAAATTCGGCGACCTGAAACGTCGCCTGCTGTTCCTGCTCGGCGCTCTGGTTGTTTACCGTATCGGTACCTTCATCCCGGTTCCGGGCATCGATCCGCTGGTGCTGGATCAGCTGTTCAAGTCTCAGCAAGGCGGCATCCTGGGCATGTTCAACATGTTTTCCGGGGGCGCCCTGTCGCGCTTCAGCCTGTTTGCACTGGGGATCATGCCGTATATTTCGGCGTCGATTATCGTCCAGCTGCTGGCGACGGTCTCGCCGCAGCTGATGGCGCTGAAAAAAGAGGGCGAGGCGGGGCGTCGCAAGATCACCCAGTACACGCGTTATGGAACATTGTTTCTCGCGTTGTTTCAGGCGCTCGGAATTTCGATAGCGCTTGAGTCCCAGTCGGGGCTGGTGCTAGACCCTGGCCTGGCGTTCAGGCTGACTACGGTCATCACCCTGACGGCGGGCACGATGTTCCTGATGTGGCTTGGCGAACAGATTACCGAACGCGGGCTGGGTAACGGCATCTCGATCATCATCTTTGCGGGCATTGCCGCAGGATTGCCGGCTGCTATCGGTGGAACCCTCGAGTTGACCCGTACCGGTGCGTTCTCGATCCCGCTGGTTATGATGCTTTTCGTCGGCGTGATTCTGGTGACCGCGTTGGTGGTTTTCGTCGAACGCGGGCAGCGCAAGATCCTGGTCAACTACGCCAAGCGTCAGGTGGGCAACAAAGTCGTTGGCGGGCAGAGCTCGCATCTTCCGCTGAAGCTGAACATGTCCGGGGTAATCCCGCCGATTTTTGCTTCGAGCATCATTTTGTTCCCAGCGACCTTGGCGGGCTGGTTCGGCAGTCACGAGTACATGGGATGGCTGAAGAATATCGGCGCGACGCTGTCGCCCGGCCAGCCCATTTATGTGCTGCTGTACGCGCTGGCGATTATTTTCTTCTGCTTTTTCTACACGGCGCTGGTGTTCAATCCCAAGGAAACCGCAGACAACCTGAAGAAGAGCGGCGCATTCGTTCCCGGCATTCGTCCCGGCGACCAAACGGCGCGGTATATTGACAAGATACTTACCAGGCTGACGCTGGTGGGTGCCCTCTACATCACACTGGTGTGTCTGTTGCCCGAATTTCTGATTCTGAAGTGGAACGTCCCATTCTATTTCGGCGGTACTTCGCTGCTGATTATTGTGGTCGTGGCCATGGATTTCATGGCGCAGGTACAGGCCTACGTGATGTCACACCAATATGAAGGCTTGCTCAAGAAAGCCAATTTCAAGAGTGGTTTTGTGGGGCGCTGATGTCGAAGGAAGATGTTATTCAGATGCAGGGGGAAGTAATTGAAAACCTGCCGAATGCAACCTTTCGGGTCAAGCTTGAGAACGGCCATATATTGTTGGGACATATATCCGGCAAGATGAGGATGCATTACATCCGCATACTTCCGGGTGACAAGGTCACTGTTGAATTGACGCCCTACGACCTGACCAAAGGGCGGATAGTTTTTAGAGCGAAGTAGGTGTTTTCCTGCGAATCATTGCGGGAAATTGATGGAGAAAGACCATGAGAGTGCGGGCTTCTGTTAAAAAAATCTGCCGTAAATGCAAACTGGTGCGCCGCAAGGGCGTGGTTCGCGTGATCTGTGACGATCCGCGCCACAAGCAGCGCCAGGGCTGACCGTTTTTGCAATCGCGTCTGCCAAATAATCTGGCAGATATGTTATAATTTTTTGTTTTCCGTTCGGGGTATTGCGAATGGCTCGTATTGCTGGGGTAAACATCCCTAATCATCAACACGCGGTGATCGCGCTTACTGCCATTTATGGCATTGGCCGGACAACGTCTGGAAAAATTTGTGAAGCGGCGGGTGTTCCCCTGACTGCCAAGGTCAAGGATCTGTCCGAGTCCGAGATGGAACGTCTGCGTGAAGGTGTGGCGCAATTCACGGTTGAGGGTGACCTTCGCCGCGAAATTACCATGAACATCAAGCGTTTGATGGATCTAGGCTGCTACCGTGGATTCCGTCATCGCAAGGGCCTGCCCGCACGCGGCCAGCGTACGCGCACCAACGCGCGCACCCGCAAGGGACCGCGCAAGGCCATCAAGAAATAACAGGAAACAGTCATGGCAACCAAGACAGCAACGCGAGTACGCAAGAAGGTCAAGAAGAATGTGGCGGAGGGCATCGCCCACATTCATGCTTCTTTCAACAACACCATTGTCACGATCACTGATCGTCAGGGCAATGCGCTTTCCTGGGCCACGGCCGGGGGTGCGGGTTTCAAGGGTTCTCGCAAGTCGACTCCCTTTGCTGCACAGGTCGCGGCCGAAAACGCCGGAAAAATGGCGCAGGAATATGGTGTGAAGAATCTGGAAGTGCGGATCAAGGGTCCTGGACCGGGCCGCGAGTCCACGGTGCGCGCATTGAACGCCCTGGGATTCAAGATCGTGGCTATTTCAGATGTCACGCCGATTCCGCATAACGGCTGCCGCCCGCCGAAGAAGCGTCGTATTTAATTTAGGGTACATCATGGCTCGTAATCTCGATCCCAAATGTCGTCAGTGCCGTCGTGAAGGCGAAAAACTTTTCATCAAAGGCGAGAAGTGCTTCACTGACAAATGCGCTATTGAGCGCCGCAGTTATGCACCTGGCCAGCACGGTCAGAAAAGTGGCGCCCGTCTCTCCGGCTATGGCGTGCAATTGCGTGAAAAGCAAAAAATCCGTCGGATCTATGGCGTACTGGAAGGCCAGTTTCGCCTGACCTACAAAGAGGCGGACCGTCGCAAGGGTGTTACCGGTGAAAACCTGCTTAGCATCCTTGAATCGCGTCTTGATTCGGTCTGCTATCGCATGGGTTTCGGCGCTTCACGTACCGAGGCTCGTCAGGTTGTCCGCCACAACGGCATCAAGGTAAACGGCCGTCGTGTGAATATCCCGTCCTACCAGGTTCGGGCCGGCGATGTGGTCGAGGTGGCCGATTCAGCCAAAGCCCATCTGCGTATCAAGGCCGCCGCCGAGGCCGCGGCTGGTCGTGGATTCCCCGAGTGGGTCGAGGTGGATGCCAAGGCGCTGAAGGGTACCTATAAATCCGCACCGCAGCGTGCCGAACTGCCGCCCACCATCAATGAATCGCTCGTGGTGGAACTGTACTCCAAATAAGCTGGGTCAGTATTAAGGAAACGCACTCTATGCAAAGCGCAACGGAATTTCTCAAGCCACGTATTGTCGAGGTGGATCGCGCCTCACCGCTGCACGCCAAAGTCGTCATGGAGCCTTTCGAGCGTGGCTATGGCCATACCCTCGGCAATGCGCTGCGCCGCATCCTGCTGTCATCCATGGTGGGCTATGCGCCGACTGAAGTGAAAATCAGCGGCGTGGTGCATGAATACTCCACGATCGAAGGTGTTCAGGAAGACGTCGTCGATATCCTGCTCAACCTCAAGGGTATCGCCTTCAAGATGCACAACCGGTCGGAGGCCATGCTCAAGGTGAGCAAGTCCGGCGAGGGTGTCGTGACCGCCGGCGATATCGAGGTCGGCCACGACATCGAAGTTCTGAATCCTGACCATGTTATTGCCCACCTGACCAAGGGCGGCAAACTGGACATGGAAATCAAGATCGAAAGCGGCCGCGGCTATCAGCCGGTGACGTCGCGCAAGGTCGACGAATCCACCCGTACCGTCGGCTCCATCCTGGTCGATGCTTCGTTCAGCCCGGTGCGCCGGGTGGCCTACTCGGTTGAAAGCGCACGCGTCGAGCAGCGCACTGACCTGGACCGTCTGGTCATCGACATTGAAACCAATGGTGTCGTCGAGCCCGAAGAGGCCGTTCGGACGGCGGCACGCATTCTGGTCAATCAGCTTTCCGTCTTTGCCGACCTGGAAGGTACGCCAGCCGAATCCGAAGCCGCCCACGCGCCGCAGGTTGATCCGATGCTGCTGCGCCCGGTGGACGACCTCGAACTGACCGTACGTTCAGCCAACTGCCTGAAGGCCGAGAATATCTATTTTATCGGCGACCTGATCCAGCGTTCGGAAACCGAACTGCTTCGCACCCCCAATCTGGGGCGCAAGTCGCTGAATGAGATCAAGGATGTGCTGGCATCGAAGGGCCTGTCACTGGGCATGAAGCTGGAGAACTGGCCGCCAGTCGGTCTTGAAAAGGCCTGATACCTGTTCGGTTCGTGCAGCACAATTTGTAGAGTTCCGTATCAACCAATAAACAAGTGCGGGATGCCCTGGCAGGTGTCCTAGCCAAAGAATAAATTTCTAGAAGGAATTGCCATGCGTCACCGTCAATCAAACCGCAAACTTAACCGCACCACCAGCCACCGGCTGGCGATGTTTCGCAACATGAGCAATTCCCTGCTCAAGCACGAAGTCATCAAGACAACCTTGCCCAAAGCCAAGGAACTGCGTCGCTTTGTCGAACCGCTGATCACGCTCGGCAAGAATCCGACCCTGGCCAACCATCGCCTGGCTTTTGATCGCCTGCGCGACCGCGACATGGTCGTCAAGCTGTTCGGCGAACTTGGCCCGCGCTACAAGGCGCGCCCCGGCGGTTATCTGCGCATCCTCAAATACGGCTTTCGCGTCGGCGACAATGCGCCGATGGCGCTGGTCGAACTGGTGGACCGCCCGGAAAGCGACGCTGCCCCGGTGGAGGCGGAGTAATCCCGCCATCCTGTTCAAAAAGCCGGTTTATCCGGCTTTTTTTGCGCCTGCTGCTTCCTAAGCTCCGACTGACTGGTGGGAAAATAGGCGCATCGTCAATGATTGGGATGACACCATGATCGTTCTATTCACGGATTACGGGACGAACGATCCCTATGTCGGGCAGATGAAGGCACGTCTTGCCGAGTCCGCGCCGGCGCAGACCGTCATCGACCTCCTGCATGCCGTGCCCGATTTCAATCCGCACGCCGGCGCGCAACTCCTGGCTGCATTTGCGCCGGGCTTCGTCCCGGGCACGGTGTTTGTGGCGGTGGTCGATCCGGGCGTGGGAACGCTGCGTGACGCGGTCGTGATGCTCGCCGACGGCCGCTGGTTCGTCGGACCGGACAATGGCCTGCTCTCGATTCTTGCGGCTCGCGCTGCCGAGGTCAGATACTGGCGCATTACCTGGCGACCGGATCAGCTCTCCATGACCTTTCATGGCCGGGATCTGTTCGCCATCATCGCGGGGGAGATTGCACGCGGTGATTTCCCGCATGACAAGCTTGCGGTGGCGGACACGCTCAATGTGATGTTCGATGCCGGCGATCTGCCTCGAGTGATCTACCTCGATCATTTCGGCAATGCCTGGACCGGCCTGCGCGGCGAGGGACTATCCAGGCATGCGCGCATCAATGTTGCCAACCATAGCTTCAGACATAGCGACAGCTTCGGCTTTGTCGGGCGTGGCGAAGGCTTCTGGTTTGTCAACAGCGTCGGGCTGGTGGAACTCGCGGTCAATCGTGGCAGCGCGGCCGGCACCATGGGACTGAAAGTGGGGATGCCGGTCGAAGTGGTGCGTCTCAACTGATCCGCGCCAGGCGATCGTCAATGAGGGGCTTTCGCGCAAAATGGTTGCCTGGCCGGTCAGGGTTCGGGAGGCGCGTCGCGCAGCAGGTATTGCGCCTTGCCGCCGGGCTCGTGCCAGATACGGGTCAGTATTTCGCCAAGGATGCCCATGCCGATGAAATTTGCCCCCATCAGGGTGAACATCATTCCCATCAGCAGCAGAGGGCGGCCGCCGATGTCGGCATGGCCAAACAATTTCAGCCCGCCGAGATAGGTCAGGATGAGCACGCCGGAGACCAGTAGGATGGCGCCGATGCCACCGAAAGCATGCATCGGGCGGTGCAGGAAACGCAGCAGGAATTTCACCCACATCAGATCGAGCAGCACCCGGATGGTGCGGTCGATGCCGTACTTGGATTTGCCCTTGGTGCGCGGAAAGTGGTTCACCTCGGCCTCCATCACCTTGGCGCCGAACTCGTGCGCCAGGGCGGGTATGAAGCGGTGCAGTTCGCCATAGATTTTCACGTAGCGCACGGCCTCGCGCCGGTAGAGCTTGAGCGAGCAGCCGTAATCGTGCAGGCGCACTCCGGTGACTTTGGAGATCAACCGGTTGGCAATCATGGAAGGAATCTTGCGCGACATCGTCTTGTCCTGGCGATGGCGGCGCCAGCCGGAGATGATGTCGATCTCCGGCCGCTCGTCGAGCATCTGCAGCAGGCGCGGGATGTCGGCGGGGTCGTTCTGCATGTCGCCGTCGATCGTCACCAGGATCTCGCCGCGGGCGACATCGAAGCCGGCCTGCATGGCGGTGGACTGGCCATAGTTGCGGCGCAGGTAATAAGGACGCAGCCAGGGACGGGAGACCGCCAGTTCGGCCAGAATCTCGTTGGAACCATCGCGGGAGCCGTCATCCACGCACACGAGTTCCCAGGTGTAAGGCAAGGGGCTCATGACCTCGCCGATCCGGTTGACCAGGTCGGGCAGATTTTCATGCTCGTTGTAGATCGGGGCGATTACCGAGACATGCACGGTTGCGGAGGAGGCGGAAGAGTTCATCTGAACGGAGTTCGCTGAGCGGGTAACTGCAGACAAGTCAGCGGCAATATTAACGGTAAAGACGCTGTCACCGATGCAAATGCCTATTTATCCAGTGTCTCGTCGTAGGTCCGGCCGTGCCGCAGTCTGCGATACAGATAAATACCCAGCGCGCCGGAAACGACAAAGAGTGTCACCCCCACGGCGATGCGCCAGCCAGTATCAACGCTGACGCCGCTGCCGACCAGGGCGAATACCAGGGTCTGGGGGAGGTAGCCGACCGCCGAACCGGCAATGAAGGGCGCGGCGGCCGCGCTCGACACGCCGCCGGCGAGACTGGTGACAAGGTTGTTGCCGGCCGGCAGCAGGCGGATCAGCAGCGTCATGGTGAAGGGGTTGTCGCGGATGAAATCGTCCAGCCGTCGCACCCGTCCGGAGAAGCGCGTCGCGACCAGGCCGCGCCCGAACAGCCGGGCGTAATAAAACGCCGCGATGCAGCCGCCGACCGCCGCCACCAGGGCGAGCAGCGTGCCCTGCAAAAAGCCGAAAGCGTAACCCGCCATGAAGGCCACGATCTGTCGCGGCAAACCGACCGCCGTTGCCATGGCGCCGATTCCGAGGAACAGCAGCTCGCCCTGAAGCCCCTTGCCGCGCACCTCGTTGTCGATCCAGCGCTGGTCGAGCATGTCGCCCAGTTGGGTGTATTCGACCAGCAGGCCAATCCCGGCCAGGGTCAGCAGGATCGGCAGGCCGCGCAGGATGGCCCGCCAATTCAAGCCGGTCTCCCCTGTGCCGGTAGCAAAAAGCAATGACGAATGAATCCGGATGACAGCAGCAAGCTCTGCCGGGTCTGGGGCGACGGAAAGGCCGGATGGCGGTTGAGAAGGGCGGGCAACACCTGAGGCAGATGATTTTTCTGGTGGTCCGGACGCAGCAAAAGGCCAGTTGTCCTGTCCGGGATTCTACCCGCGTGTGGGGCGTGATCAGCGTACCTGCGGGTGCTCATCCTGCGCCCTGCCCGACGAGCATGACCCGATAGTCATTGACGTTGGTGCGGGTAGGGCCGGTCACGACCCGGTCGCCGAGAGCGGCAAAGAAATCATGGCTGTTGTTTTCATCGAGGAATTTTGCAGCATCCAGCCCCAGTTCTTGCGCGCGAGCCAAGGTGTCGGGGGCGAGAATGGCTCCGGCATTGTCCTCGGTTCCATCGATGCCGTCGGTGTCACAGGCCAGCGCCCAGACCGGTCGATGTGCGCCCAGGGCAATCGCCAGCGCCAGCAGATAGGTGCTGTTGCGTCCACCCCGTCCCGCCGGATTGCGTACCGTCACCGTGGTTTCGCCGCCGGAAATCAGTGCCATCGGGCTCTTTGTCGACAGGCTTGCGAGCAGCGCGGCATGCTGCCGTGCCGTTTCTTCGGCGTCGGCGCTGATGCGGTCGCTGAGGACGATGGCCTGAATGCCCTGCTGCCTGAAATAATGGGCTGCCGCGTCGAGGCTTGCCTGTGCGCTGCCGATGACATGCTGGCTGACCCGGCGGAAGCAGGCGCTTCCCGGCTTGGGCGTGTCGGGCAACTGGCCGGCGGCACCCAGTTCGAGATGGTGGCGGACTTCGTGCGGCGCCTCGATACCGAAACCCAGCAGGATGTGCAAGGCGTCGTCATACGTGCTGGGATCCGGGGTGCAGGGTCCGGAGGCGATATGCGTCGGGTCGTCGCCTGCGACGTCGGATATCATCAGCGCGACCACGCGTGCCGCGCCCGCAGCGCACGCGAGTTGTCCGCCGGAAAGCCGGGTGAGATGCTTGCGCACGATGTTGATTTCCTGAATCGTCGCGCCGCTCTGCAGCAAGGCCTTGGTGACGCGCCGCAAATCCTTGAGTGTGAGCCCCGCCACCGGCGCGGCCAGCAGGCTGGAGCCGCCGCCGGAAATCAGCGCCAGCAGCAGGTCGTCGGCGCCGAGCGTGCGGGCGAGTTCGAGCATCCTCAGCGCGGCCGATTCGCCGCGCCCGTCCGGCAAGGGATGGCTGGCCTCGAGCACCTCGATGCGGCGCGTCGGCAGGCCGTGCAGGTAGCGGGTGACCACCAGCCCGGACAGCGGCGCCTCCAAGGGCCAATGCGCTTCGACGGCCGCCGCCATGCTGGCGGCGGCCTTGCCGCCGCCGACGACCAGGGTGCGGCCGCGCGGGGGCGGGGGAAGGTGCGGCGGCAGGATGACCGCCGGATCGGCGGCGGCAACCGCGGCACCGAAGGATTCCAGTAGCAAGCGTTTAGCCTGCGCCGGCAGGTCCCCCGCTGTCGTGCCGGATCCTTTCTGCGTTGGGGTTGGTGGAGTCATCTCGTTAAACCGGTAAGCAACTTGCCGAATTGTAGTTGCCAGCTAATTGAAACGGTGGGCCGCACAGTGAGCGTAATGCGAGGTGCGGTGTTTGCAGATAAACTGCCCGCGATGAATGGCGGCTGTATCGATCCGCTATCGGCGGCCATAGCGCGATTGGCGCGGTCTGGCCGGCCATCCAACCAAAGTAGCAAGACGAACCTCAAGACTTGACGATGCCATTTTCTGTCCGCCCCCTTTCTCCAGTATTCAAACGCTTGGTCCTCGTGTTGGTCTTTTTGCTTGGCGCAGCCGCTGTCTGGAACATGACTCGAGACACGAAGGAGGGCGGGGTGCCTGAGGGTCCGGCCATTGCAGACACCCCGAAGAGTACCGCAGTCGGCAAGCCGGCGCTGAGCGTCATGACCATCACGCCGCAGCCTGTCGAGTGGGCCCGGACGCTGGCGGCCAATGGCAATATCGCCGCCTGGCAGGAAGCGGTGATCGGCGCCGAAATCAGCAATCTCCGGCTGACCGAGGTGCGGGTCAATGTCGGTGACAGGGTGCAGAAAGGCCAGGTTCTGGCACGCATTTCCAGTGACAGCGTGGAAGCCGCGTTGGCAGAGTCCCGGGCGGCGGTTGCCGAGGCCGAGGCGATGCTGGCCGAGGCCAGGGCCAACGGCGACCGTGCCCGCCAGTACCAGGCCACCGGGTTCATGAGCGCGCAGCAGATCACCCAATACCTGACCGCGGAGAAGACCGCGCTTGCCCGCTTGAACTCCGCACGCGCCAGGCTGCAGGCCGAGCAAGTTCGACTGGCACAAACGGCCGTGCGCGCGCCTGATGACGGCGTGATTTCGGCACGCTCCGCCACGGTCGGCTCGATGGCGCAACCCGGGCAGGAACTGTTCCGCCTGATCCGTGGCAGCCGCCTCGAATGGCGCGCCGAAGTGAGCGCAGCCGATCTTGGCAAGCTGAAGCCCGGCGTCCCGGCCACGCTGACTGCGCCCAACGGCGAACGCGTCCAGGGCCGCGTGCGCATGGTCGCGCCCACCGTGGACCCGCAGACGCTCAACGGCCTGGTGTATGTCGATCTGCCGGTTGCCGCGACCGGCAATGCCCTGCGCGCCGGCACGTTCGCGCGCGGCGAATTCGAGCTTGGGCGCGCACGGACCCTGAGCCTGCCGCAGTCGGCCGTGCTGCTGCGCGACGGGTTCTCCTATGTGTTCAGGCTCGGTGATCGCAACACGGTTACGCAGACCAAGGTCTTCGTGGGGCAGCGGTTGGGTGACCAAGTTGAGATTGTCGGCGGCATCGCAGCGGACACGCGGGTGGTCGCGAGCGGTGTCGGCTTTTTGGCCGATGGCGATCAGGTGCGGGTGGTTGACGCGCCCGCGACAGCAAGGCAGACCCCCTGAGCGGGATCCTGGCCATGAACGTCTCATCCTGGTCCATCAAGAACCCTATTCCGGCTTTGCTGCTGTTCCTCATGCTGACGCTGGCGGGGTTGATGGCATTCAAGGCCATGAAGATCCAGCAATTTCCGGACATCGATCTGCCGACGGTGACGGTGACCGCCACCTTGCCGGGAGCGGCGCCCTCGCAGATGGAAACCGAAGTCGCGCGCAAGGTCGAGAACGCGGTCGCCACGCTGCAAGGCATCAAGCACATCTACACCAAGGTGCAGGACAGCACCGCCACCATCACCGTTGAATTCCGTCTGGAAAAGCCGACGCAGGAGGCCCTGGACGACGTGCGCGATGCGGTGTCACGCATTCGCGCCGACCTGCCCGGCGACCTGCGCGACCCCGCGATCTCGAAAGCCAATCTGGCCGGATCCCCGATCCTCACCTACACCGTCGCCTCCACCAGGATGGATGATGAGGCCTTGTCCTGGTTCGTCGACAATACCGTCACCAAGCGCATGCTCAGCGTGCGCGGGGTGGGGGCGGTGTCGCGCGTGGGCGGTGTCAGCCGTGAAGTCCGTGTGGAGCTCGATCCGTCGCGCCTGCTGGCGCTCAACGCGACCGCAGCCGATATCTCGCGCCAGCTGCGGCAGATGCAGCAGGAGGCTTCCGGTGGGCGCGCCGACGTGGGCGGGGCGGAACAGTCGGTGCGCACCATTGCCACGGTCGAGTCGGCCGACGAACTGGCGCGCATGGACATCGTGCTGTCCGATGGCCGGCGGGTACGCCTCGATCAGGTGGCCAACGTCACCGATACCGTGGCTGAACAACGGTCGGCGGCGCTGCTCAACGGCAAGCCCGTGGTGGGCTTCGAGATCACGCGCAGTCGAGGTGCGGGCGAAATCGAAGTGGCAGACGGCGTGCGCGCCGAACTGGCCAGACTCAAGGCTGCCCACCCCGACATCACCATCACCGAGGCCTTCAATTTTGTCGATCCGGTGCAGGAGAATTTCGACGGCTCGATGTCGCTGCTGATCGAGGGCGCCATCCTCGCGGTCATCGTGGTCTGGTTCTTTCTGCGTGACTGGCGCGCCACGCTGGTTTCCGCCACCGCTTTGCCGTTGTCGATGATTCCGGCCTTTGCCGTGATGCACCTGATGGGCTTCACGCTCAATGTGGTCACGCTGCTTTCCCTGTCGCTGGTCGTCGGCGTGCTGGTGGACGATGCCATCGTCGAGATCGAGAACATCATCCGCCATTTGCGCATGGGAAAAACGCCGTACCAGGCGGCGATGGAAGCGGCCGAGGAGATCGGCATGGCGGTGATCGCGACCACGTTCACCCTGATAGCGGTGTTTCTGCCCACCGCATTCATGAGCGGCGTGGCGGGAAAATTCTTTGTGCAGTTTGGATGGAGTGCGGCGATCGCGGTGTTCTTCTCGCTGGTCGTGGCACGCATGCTCACGCCGATGATGGCGGCCTATTTCCTGAAGCCGCCGAAGCAGGATCATGCCGAGCCTTTCTGGATGGGGTTCTACCTGCGCTGGGCGGCGTGGTGCCTGAAACACCGTGCGATCACCGTGCTCGCGGCCGCCGGATTCTTTTTCGGTTCCTTCGCCCTGGTGCCCTTGCTTCCTACCGGGTTCCTGCCGCCGGATGACCTGTCGCAGACTCAGGTCTACCTCGCGCTGCCGCCTGGCAGCACCTTCGAGGAAACGTTGGCCGTTGCCGAGCAGGCGCGCGAGATCGTGCAACAGCATCCGCATGTGAAAATGGTCTATACAGCCGTGGGCGGCGGCTCGGCGGGCTCGGATCCGTTCACGCCACGNGGGGCAGCCGAGGTGCGCAAGGCGACCCTGACGATCAACATGACGCCGCGTTCCGAACGCCGCGGGATTGCCAAGCAGACCGTGGAACGCGAATTGCGCGAGGCGCTGACGGCGCTCCCCGGCACACGTGTCACGGTGGGATTCGGAGGGTCGAACGAAAAGTATGTGCTGGTGCTGGCGAGCGAAAACAGCCGGGCACTGGCCGAGCATGCGCGCACCGTCGAGCGCGAGCTGCGCACGATTCCGGGTATCGGCAACGTCACCACGACCGCCAGCCTGGTCCGTCCGGAACTCGTCGTGCGGCCTGATTTCGAAAAAGCCGCGAACCTGGGGGTGACATCGGCATCGATTGCCGACACGCTGCGCATCGCCACGGCGGGCGACTACGATCAGGGCCTGGCCAAGCTCAACCTTTCCCAGCGGCAGGTGCCCATCGTCGTCAAGCTGCCGCCTGGCGCGCGCCAGGACATGGCGCTGCTGGAGCGCATGACTGTCCCTGGCAAGCACGGCCCGGTGATGATCGGCAATGTCGCCTCGCTCAGCATCGACAGCGGCCCGGCGGAGATCGACCGCTATGACCGGCAACGCAACATCAACTTCGAGATCGAGTTGAACCAGCAGCCGCTCGGGCTGGTGGAAAGCCAGGCGATGGCGCTGCCCAGCATCAGGAATCTTCCGGCCGGCGTGACGCAGACCGCGATAGGCGACGCCGAATCGATGAACGAACTGTTCGCGAGTTTTGGCCTGGCGATGCTGACCGGCGTGCTGTGCATTTATATCGTGCTGGTGATGCTGTTCAAGGGCTTCGTTCAACCCGTCACGATTCTGGCGGCGCTGGTGCTGTCCGTTCCCGGGGCATTTCTGGCGCTCTTCATCACGCGTACCGCGCTGTCGATGCCGTCGATGATCGGGCTGGTGATGCTGATGGGGATCGCCACCAAGAACTCCATCCTGCTGATTGACTATGTCATCCTGGCGCGCCGCGACCATGGCCTGAGCCGATGGGACGCCCTGCTGGACGCCTGCAGCAAACGGGCAAGGCCGATTGTGATGACCACCGTGGCGATGGGCGCGGGCATGCTGCCGATCGCCATCGGTCTGGGCACCGACCCGAGCTTCCGCGCACCCATGGCCATCGTCGTCATTGGCGGGTTGATCACTTCAACCTTCCTCAGCCTGCTGGTCATCCCGGTCGTGTATACCTTTGTCGATGACCTGATCGGGTGGGGAAGGCGCTTTTTCCGTCCTGCACAAGCGGCGCCGGAAACCTAAGCGGTCGTGTGGCAACCAACAAAAACGGCCAGGCGAACCTGGCCGTTTGCGCTGCGCATTGCGGGAAGATTACTTGGCGGCGTCCTTGGCCTTGTCAGCCGCTTCTTGCGCGGCGTCGGCGGTTGCTTGCGCGGCCTCGGCAGCAGCATCCTTGGTTGCATCGGCAGCGGCGGCGGCGGCTTCACCTGTCGCCTCGGCTGCGGCGCCGGCTGCATCGGCAGCAGAACTTGCGGCGTCAGCAGCGGAATCCGCAGCTGCGCCGGCGGCTTCCTTGGCTTCTTCCATGGCGGGGGCGGCGGCTTCTTCAGCCTTTTGGCAGGCGGTCAGAGCAAGGGCGGCAAACAGTGCGACGAGAAGTTTGGATGACATGGATGAATCTCCCTGTGGTGGAATGAATGTAAATGGAAATGCGGGTCTGGCGATTCACAATGTTTACTGCTGACGCCAAAACGCACCAGATGCGAGTTTATCGGTTTTATTGCGTGTCGCGCATCAAAAGCGCTCATCTGGACGCAGATAGCGCCATTGTCCAGGCGGCAGCTCACCCAGCCGCACGCGGCCGATGCGCACACGCTTCAGACCCAGCACTTTCAGCCCGACCAGTTCGCACATGCGACGGATCTGGCGCTTGCGGCCTTCCTTGAGGATGAAGCGCAGCTGGTCGGCGTTCTGCCAGCTCACTTTCGCCGGGCGCAGCTTGCGGTCGTCGAGCGACAGCCCGTGATTGAGCAGGGTGAGGCCCTTGTCGTCGAGCCGTCCTTGCACCCGCACCAGGTATTCTTTCTCGACGTCGGAAACGTCGCCGATCAGCTGTTTGGCGATGCGTCCATCCTGGGTCAGCACCAGCAAGCCGGTCGAGTCGATATCGAGCCTTCCGGCCGGAGCCAGGCCTTTCAGGTGGGACGGATGAAAGGCCTGGCTTGCCCGCCCGTCCTGCCACTGGGTGTCGGGGCGGATCAGCACCACGGCGGGTTGATAGCCGGGCTCCGGCTGGCCCGACACATAGCCTACCGGCTTGTTCAGCAGGATGGTGACGCGCTGCTGCTGCTGCGCACTG
>JGI26437J51864_10000114_pt1 | contig 23710 bp, 30 predicted proteins | sample FrelakmetLWP11LW_FD_51864 | JGI IMG/M metagenome (IMG submission 51864)
CATATCCTCTTGCCGGTTAAGCCTCCACTTTGACCATGAAGGAAACCTTGTTNATCATCCCGCGGATGGCGGGAGTATTNTTCAAGACCACGGTCTTGTGGAGCCTGGTCAGACCGAGCCCCTTCAACGTCCCCCGGATCTTCTTGTTTCGCCCTATGCCACTCTTCAGTAAGGTGACTCTCACGGTATCCATCATCACCCTTTGCCTCTCATTGCTTCAGTTCTTCCGCTGTTTTGCCCCTGCGCCGCGCGATGCCTTCCGCGCTCCGCAGCGACGTCAATCCCTTCAAAGTTGCCCGCACCAGATTGTGAGGATTGTGAGACCCCAGGCACTTGGTGAGGATGTTCTGAACCCCCACGGCCTCCAGAACCGCTCTGACCGCGCCGCCGGCAATGACCCCCGTCCCGGCTCCGGCCGGCTTCAGCAGCACGCTTCCCGCTCCCCACTTGCCGATGATTTCATGGGGAATGGTATCCTGAATCACGGGGACGGGCTTCATGGTTTTTCTCGCTTTTTCGACCCCTTTTCGGATCGCTTCGGGGACTTCATTTGCCTTTCCCAGGCCAAACCCCACCATGCCTTTTCCGTCTCCCACGACCACAATAGCGCTGAAACTGAACCGCCGGCCGCCCTTGACCACTTTGGCGACCCGGTTGATGTACACCACCTTTTCGATCAGCTGGACTTCATCTTCTTCGCTGTACAATGGACATCTCCCTCACGTGTCGATGTGGATGAAACAACAGGTCTCTACGCCAATGGAATCAGAACTCCAAACCATGTTGACGCGCCGCCTCGGCAAGGGTCTTGACCCGGCCGTGGTAAAGGAAACCGCTGCGGTCGAAAACCACCTGCTTGATTCCTTTCCCTGCAGCACGCTTGGCGATGAATTCTCCCACCAGAGCAGCCCCTGCTTTGTTGCCGCCCTTGCCCTTGATCGCGGGCCGAAACTCTTTGGAAACAGAAGACGCCTCCACGAGGGTCTGCGCCGCCGTGTCGTCGATGATCTGGGCATAGATGTGCTTGGCCGTCCTGAACACGGACAGCCGGGGTCTCTGCAAGGTTCCCTTCACCTTGGTTCGGACCCTTTTCTTTCTCTTCAATCGCGCCTCGGCTCTGCTATCAGTTGTCATAAGGCTCACCCTATCTCTACTTCACGCTGTCTCAATCTTACTTGGCCCCGGTTTTTCCGGCCTTCCTGCGAATCACTTCGTCCGCGTATTTGATTCCCTTCCCCTTGTAAGGTTCCGGCTTTTTGAATCCGCGAATGGTGGCCGCAGTCCTGCCGAGGAGTTCTTTGTCAATGCCCTTGAGGGTGATCCTCGTTTTTTCGATCTTCGCGTTGATCCCGGCAGGAAGTTCAAAAAGGACCGGGTGAGAATATCCCAGGTGAAACGTGGCCGTTCTCCCGGCCAGTTCCGCACGGTACCCCACGCCCACGATGTCCAGAACCTTTTCAAACCCCCGGCTGACCCCTGTGACCATGTTGGCGATCAGGGCGCGATACAGCCCGTGGAGCGCCCTGGTTTTCTGGTCCGAGTCCTGAACGGAGACGAGGATCTGATTGTCCGCCTTGCTCACGGAGACCGCAGAATGGATCGTTCGTCGAAGCTCGCCGTTCGGCCCCTTGACCACCAGCAGATCCCCTTGGACATCGACCTGCACCTTGGCCGGAAGAGGAATGGGTTTTTTTCCTATGCGTGACATGGACATCCTCCAGAAACAAAAAAATGCATTCTCATCAACGGACTCGCCCTGCGCCTACCAGACGGCACAAAGGATCTCCCCGCCGACTCCCAGCTTCTTCGCCTGCTTGTCGGTCATCACGCCTTTGGACGTGGAAAGGACGTTGATTCCAAATCCATTGAGAACCATGGGCACCTTGTCCTTCTTGGCAAAGACCCGGCAGCTGGACCGGCTCACCCTTTTCAAGCCGCCGATCACCGGTTCCCCGTTCTCGTCATATTTCAAGAAAATCCGAATGAGACCCTGCTTCTTATCCGCAATCACCTTGTAATTCTTGATGAAGCCTTCGCTTTTCAAGATCTTGGCGATGTTGATTTTCAGCTTAGAACTCGGCACATCGACGGTGTCGAAATTGGCGATAATGCCGTTTCTCATCCGAGTCAGCATGTCGGCTATGGGATCGGTCATACTCATGCGCAAAACTCCTTAAATTCCTGAAGCCCTTTTACCAGCTGGATTTGACGACGCCCGGGATCTCTCCCCGGAGGGCCATGCCCCGAAAGCAAATCCGGCAGAGACCGAACTTTCTCAAGTAGGCCCTGGGTCTGCCGCAGATGGGGCACCGATTGTATTCCCGACTCGAAAACTTCTTCTTCCTCTGAGCCTTGACGATAAGCGACGTCTTCGCCAATTTATCCTCCTGCTTTTCCTCTTTGATGGTCCCGTCAAAAGACGGACGCATCGTTTACGTTCGCGGTTCGATACCTCACCGCGAACGGGACATCAGATCCTTTAGCTCACCCCAACGCGTTCGCCCTGAGGTATCGAAGGGTGAACGCGGCTTGTTACAAGACCCTCAAGAGGGTTCTTAGAAAACTGCCTGCTAGCGCCTGAAAGGCATCCCCAACATCTTGAGCAACGCGAACGATTCTTCGTCGTTTCTCCCCGTCGTCACGATCGACACATTGAGTCCTCTGATTTTTTCGATCTTGTCGTATTCGATCTCTGGGAAAATGATCTGCTCCCGGATGCCCACGGTGCAGTTCCCGCGGCCGTCGAAAATCTTCTCCGGAATTCCTCTGAAGTCTCTGAGCCTCGGCAGAGCGATGTTGAAAAACTTGTCGAGGAAATCATACATCCTCTCGCGCCGCAGCGTCACGGTGCAGCCGATGGGCATGCCTTCCCGAAGCTTGAAGCCTGCAATAGACTTCTTGGCCTTCGTGATCACCGCCTTCTGCCCGGCAATGAGTGTCAGCTCTTCAGCGCTCTTGTCCAGGGCTTTGACGTTGAAGATAGCCTCTCCCACGCCCATGTTCAGAACCACTTTCTTGAGTTTCGGAACGGCCATAATGCTCTTGAAGCCGAACTCCTTGATCATGGCCGGCACCACTTCCTTTTCGTATTTCTCTCTAAGCCGTTGCAACTTCGACTCCTTATGCTGAAAACCGCTGCACCGCTATTCCGGGGTCCGCCCCCGCACGCCGGGCAGCGCCTCCATCCGCTAATCGATCAACTCACCGCATTTCTTGCAGACCCGGACCTTGGACCCATCCTCCAGAAGCCGCCTCCCGATCCTCGTCGGTTCCGCACACTTGTTGCACACGAGCATCAGGTTGGACAGTCGGATCGGAGATTCCTTCTCCACGATGCCGCCCTGGGAGGTTTGCCTTCCGGCTCGAGTGTGCCGTTTGACCATGTTGAGTTTCTCAACGATCACGTTGCCCTTCTCGGCGTTCACCTTCAAGACCGTCCCGATCTTCCCTTTTTCTTTACCGGTTTGAACGATCACCTTGTCGTTTTTCTTGATCAGAGGATGCTTCTTATGCACGTCCGACACTCCTGTCCACACGCCTTCTAAAGGACCTCCGGCGCCAGAGAAACAATTTTCATGAAGTTCTTGGCCCTCAGTTCTCTTGCCACAGGTCCGAAAATCCTTGTCCCGATGGGTTCATTCTGCGGGGTGATCAGCACGGCCGAATTGTCATCAAATTTGATGTAGGACCCGTCCACTCGTGCAACCTCCTTCTTGGTCCTCACGATGACGGCCTTCATGACATCCCCTTTTTTCACCTTGGAGTTCGGCATGGCCTCCTTGACCGAGACCACAATGACATCTCCCACCGTCGCATACCTTCGCTTCGACCCTCCGAGCACCTTAATACAGAGCAAGAGCTTGGCTCCGGAGTTGTCCGCCACTTTGAGTTTGCTTTCCGTCTGTATCATGACTGAGACTCCAACCCCTCCAAGGCCTCCGGCGCGACCATCTCGGCCCGGCCCTTTTCCAGAATGTCCTGGACCTGCCACCGCTTGGTCTTGCTGATCGGCCTGGACTCGACAATCCTGACTTTGTCCCCTACCTGGCAGAGGTTTTTCGGATCATGAGCGACGTATGTCTTGCGGACGGTCAGATACTTCAGGTAGGTCCCGTGCCGTTTCAGCCGGCTCACCGAGACGACCGTCGTCTTGTCCATGCGGTGCCCAATCACCACCCCGACGAGTTTCTTTCTTGATCCACGTTCCTTCATCCTTGCGCCCTCGTTCCCTTTGCCCCGCTTGCGATCTCACGGGATCTCAGAATCGTCTTGACCCGAGCCAAGTCCTTTTTGGCTTTGACGATCCCGGCGGTGTTGGCCAGCTGACCCGCGGCCTTCTGAAGCTTCAGATTGAACACTCCCTGCCGGAGTTCCCTTTCCTTCAGGGTCAACTCCTCGGTTGTCTGGTCTCGCAGTTCCTTTGCTTTCACAGATGCATTCTCCTGCTCACGAATCGAGTCCCGAAAGGGAGCTTGTGACCGGCCAGACGAAAGGCTTCCGCTGCGACACTTTCTCCTACCCCTTCCAGTTCATAAAGGACTCGGCCGGGCTTCACCACCGCCACCCAGCCCTCGGGGGTCCCTTTTCCCTTTCCCATCCTGGTTTCAGCAGGCTTCTTCGTGAAGGGTTTGTCCGGGAACACTCGAATCCAAATTTTTCCGCCCCTCTTGACATGCCGGGTGATCGCGATACGCCCCGCCTCGATCTGCTGGGCGGTCATCTTTCCGCACTCCGTGGCCTGGAGACCGAAATCCCCGAACTCCAGGGTGCCTCCCTTGAACATCGCCTTCCCGGTCATGCGACCTTTCTGCCTTTTCCGATACTTGACTTTCTTTGGGCTCAGCATGACAATCCCTAACCTTTTTTCTCCGGTAGAATCTCGCCCTTGAAAATAGCCACCTTGACTCCGATCGCCCCGTAGGTGGTAAAGGCTTCTGCAAATCCGTAATCAATGTCCGCCCGGATCGTCTGGAAGGGAACCCGTCCTTTGCGGTACCACTCCCGTCGGGCCATCTCGGCCCCTCCCAGCCGGCCGCTGCAGGCGATTTTGATGCCCAGGGCCCCGAAGCGCAGGGCGGAACTCACGCTCTTTTTCATGGCCCGGCGGAACGACACGCGGCGCACCAGCTGCAGGGCCACGTTTTCCGCCACGAGCTGGGCGTCGACCTCGGGCTTTCTCACTTCCTGGATATCGAGGATCATCTCCCGCTTGACCTTTTTCTCAAGATCCCGCTTCAGGTTCTCGATCTCAGAGCCTTTCTTGCCGATGACCAAACCGGGTCTTGCGGTGTGGATCTTGATCCTGGCTTTACTGGCGGCTCGCTCGATCTCGATCTTGGCGACTCCTGCCTGGGAAAGTCTCTTTCGCAGGAATTTCCGGATCTCGTGATCTTCGAAAACAAAACGGGCATAGTCCTTCCCCGCAAACCACCTGGAGTCCCAGGTTCTGTTAATGCCCAGTCTAAAACCGATTGGATTGACCTTCTGTCCCAACAGCCACCTCCTCCGTCCCTCTATGGGGTTAACCGGTAAACCGATTGCTACTTCCCGTCCAGAATCACCGTCAAATGGCTTGTCCTGCGCCGGATCCTGGAGGCACGACCCATGGCCCGGGGTCGAAACCGCTTGAGGATCGGGCCCTCGTCCGCAAAGATCCGCTTGACCACCAGCGTGTCCACGTCGATCTCCGAATGGGCTTCCGCATTCGCCACGGCCGAGTGGATCAGTTTCTTCAAAATCCGAGCGCCTTTCTGAGGGGAAAAGGTCAGGAACTGGATGGCCTCATCCGCCTTTTTCCCCCTCACCTCGTTCATGAGCCATCGGACCCTCTGAGGGGAGATCCTCACAAATCTTGCTTTCGCCATTGCTTCCATTACTTCTTCGCACCTTTCAGTTTCGTCTTCTTGTCCCCGGCATGGCTGTGGAAGGTTCGCGTGGGAGAAAACTCTCCCAGCTTGTGTCCCACCATGTCCTCTGTGACGAACACGGGAAGAAACTTCTTCCCGTTGTGAACCGCAAAGGTCATGCCGACGAACTGAGGAAGAATCGTCGACCGTCTTGACCAGGTCTTGATGATTTTCCGGCTCTCCGTCTCCAGCGCCGTCTCTGCTTTCTTCAAGAGATGCGCATCAACAAAAGGCCCTTTCTTAAGCGATCGAGGCAACGCTCTCCCTCCTCTTTGGCGAAATTACTTCCTTCTCTTAATGATCAGTTTGTCGCTGCTCTTGGTGCCGCGGGTTTTGTATCCCTTGGTGGGCACTCCCCAGGGGGTCACCGGGTGGCGGCCGCCTGAAGACTTGCCTTCCCCTCCGCCATGGGGATGATCCACGGGGTTCATGGCCACCCCTCGAACGTGGGGTCTTCGACCCATCCATCGTTTGCGACCGGCCTTGCCGATGCGGATGTTCTCGTGCTCGATGTTCCCCACCTGGCCGATCGTCGCTTTGCAGTCCAGGAAGACCATGCGCACTTCACCCGAAGGCAACTTGAGCTGGGCGTGTTTGCCTTCCTTGGCCATGAGCTGGGCGTAGCACCCGGCTCCCCGGGCCATCTGGCCCCCGTGCCCCTTGCTCAACTCGATGTTGTGGACAAAAGTTCCCAAAGGGATGTCCTTCAGGGGCAAGGCATTGCCGGGCCGGATCTCCACACCGGAGCCCGACATCACGCGGTCTCCGGCCTGGAGCCCCTGAGGCGCCAGGATGTAGCGCTTTTCTCCGTCCACGTAGTGAAGCAGGGCGATGTGGGCGGAGCGGTTCGGGTCGTACTCGATGCCGGCCACTTTGGCCGGAATGCCGTCCTTGTCCCGCTTGAAATCCAGGAGCCTGTAATGACGCTTGTGCCCTCCCCCGCGGTATCGGCAAGTCACCCGGCCGAGCGCGTTCCTTCCCCCCGTTTTCCGGAGCGGAGCCAGAAGGCTCTTTTCCGGCTCCTTNCGGGTGACCTCTTCCATGGTGGAGTAGGTCATGAGTCGTCTGCCGGGAGAGGTCGGTTTGTAGCTTTTGATGGTCATGGTCTTTTCTTAAACACCCCCAGGGACTGATGTTTCACAGCAACGCCTAAGCGCCCTCGAAAAATTCAATCCGTTTTCCGGGCGCCAGCCGAACAATCGCCTTTTTCCAGTCCGATCGGCGGCCGACGCTTTTTCCCATTCGCCGCGTTTTTCCCATCACGTTCAAGGTCTTGACTTCAACCACTTCCGTTTTGAAAAGGGTCTCCACGGCACGCCGAATTTCCACCTTGTTCGCTCTCCGGTCCACCTCGAGACAGAACTGATTGCCGCTCTCCTTCAGGAGATTGGCCTTTTCCGTGATGAGCGGTTTCTTGATCACTTGATAGATGTCCATCAGGAAATCAAAGCCTCCTCTATCTTAGGGATGGCCGATTGCACCAGAAAGAGATGGTCGTGGTTGAGCACATCGTACACATTGAGCCCCTCGAAACGCATCACTTTCACCCCCGGCACGTTTCTGGAGGACCGCTCCAGACCCTCGTTCTTCTCCGGAGTGACGATCAGGGCTTTCCTCACTTCAAAACCCTTCATCACCTGAACGAACTTTTTGGTCTTGGTCTCCGGCAGATTGAACTCGTTCACCACGAGCAACCGCTCATTCTGGAACTTGTCGCTCAGGGCCATGCGCAGGGCCAGCTTCCCCAACTTCTTGGGGATTTTCTGGTCATACCGGCGCGGTTTGGGGCCAAAGGCCACACCGCCCCCTTTCCGCGTCGGGGAGGCCGCATCACCGACTCTCGCCCGGCCTGTCCCTTTCTGCCGCCAGAGTTTCTTCCCGGAGCGGTGGACTTCCGAGCGTCCTTTGGTGGACGCTGTCCCAGACCTTCGTCGAAGCAGCTGGCTGACCACCACCTGATGAAGAATGTGCTTCTCCACCGGCACCAGAAAAATATCATCCCTCAGCTCGATTTGAGCCGTCTTCTCTTTTTGCAGGTTGTAGACATTGATCACGGCCATGGGCCTCGCCTCTCTATCCTCTTTCCATTTTCGTCACTTCAACGACGGTGTTTCGGCTTCCCGGCACCGCTCCCACGAGGGCGATGACATTCATCTCGGGCCTCACGTCCAGGACTTTCAGGTTGCGAACGGTCAGCTGGCGGAATCCCATTCGACCGGGGAGCTTCCGTCCTTTGACGACCCTGCCGGGCGTGGTGTTGGTCCCGATGGAGCCCGGAACTCGGTGGGCCCGGCATCCATGGGTGTCTTTCCCGCCGGAAAACCCCCAGCGCTTCACCACCCCTGCAAACCCGCGTCCCTTGCTCTTGCCTTTGACCGACACTTTCTCACCGATCGCAAAAACATCCGCGCCCAGTTCCTGTCCCAGTTCGAACTGGTCCGGGCTTTCCACGCGGATCTCCCTGAGGTGCCGGAACACCTTGTCTCCCGCCGCCTTGAAATGCCCCTTCATGGGTTTGTTGACGCGCTTTTCCACATGGGGTTCAAACCCGACCTGAATCGCGTTGTACCCGTCCTTTTCCGAGGTTTTCTTCTGAATCACCACACAGGGCCCCAGCTTCAGAATGGTGACCGGAATGCTCTTTCCCTCTTCCAGGAAGTAGCGGGTCATGCCCATTTTCTTTCCAAAAAGCGTCTTGACCATAAGAACCTGCTCCGTAGCCAACCTTACAGTTTGATTTCCACATCCACGCCGGCGGCCAGATCCAGTTTCATGAGCGCGTCCACCGTCTGCTGGGTCGGTTCGAGGATATCCAGAAGGCGCTTGTGCGTCCGGATCTCAAATTGCTCTCTGGACTTCTTGTCCACGTGAGGAGACCTCAACACGCAATACTTGTTGATCTCCGTGGGCAGGGGGATGGGCCCGGCCACCTTGGCCCCCGTCTCTCTCGCGGTTTCCACGATTTCCATGGCGGACTGGTCCAGCAGCTTGTAATCGTAAGCCTTCAGCCGAATTCGGATTTTTTGATTCGCAATCACCATCGTCGTCTCCGTTCTTTGAAACCTCTACTCAATGATGTCGCTGATGACCCCGGCTCCCACCGTGCGACCCCCCTCCCGAATTGCAAACCGCAACTCCTTCTCCATCGCAATCGGCATGATCAAATGCACTTCCATCGACACATTGTCCCCAGGCATCACCATCTCCACCCCCTCAGGCAACGTCACCACCCCCGTCACATCCGTCGTCCTGAAGTAAAACTGCGGCCGATACCCACCAAAAAACGGCGTGTGCCGACCCCCCTCCTCCTTCGTCAATACATACGCCTCCGCCTTAAACTTCGTATGCGGCGTAATACTCCCAGGAGCCGCCACCACCTGCCCCCGCTCCACCTCTTCCCGCTTCGTCCCCCTCAACAACACCCCAATATTGTCCCCGGCCTGTCCCTGGTCCAGAATCTTCCGGAACATCTCCACCCCGGTACACACCGTCTTCATCGTGTCCTTGATCCCCACGATCTCCACATCCTGACCCACCTTGATCACCCCACGCTCCACTCGACCCGTCACCACCGTCCCTCGCCCCGAGATGCTGAACACATCCTCAATCGGCATCAGAAACGGCTTCTCCGTATCCCGCACCGGCTGCGGAATGTAACCGTCAATCGCATCCATCAACTCAAAAATACACTTCGCCTCCGCACTGTTCGGATCATCACTCTCCAGCGCCTTCAGCGCACTCCCCCGCACAATCGGTATCTCATCCCCGGGAAACTCATACTTCGTCAGCAACTCCCTCAACTCCAACTCCACCAACTCAATCAACTCCGCATCATCCACCATGTCACACTTGTTCAAAAACACCACAATCGAGGGCACCCCCACCTGACGCGCCAACAAAATATGCTCCCGCGTCTGAGGCATCGGACCATCATCCGCCCCCACCACCAAGATCGCCCCATCCATCTGAGCCGCACCCGTAATCATATTCTTGATATAATCCGCGTGCCCAGGACAATCCACATGCGCATAATGACGCTTCACCGTCTCATACTCCACATGCGCCGTCGCTATCGTGATCCCCCGCGCCTTCTCCTCCGGCGCCTTGTCAATCTGATCAAACGGCACATAACTCGCCAACCCCTTCTTCTCCAAATGCTTCGTAATCGCCGCCGTCAGCGTCGTCTTCCCATGATCAATATGCCCAATCGTCCCCACATTCACATGCGGCTTCGTCCTCTCAAACTTCTTCTTCGCCATCGCTCTTACCTCCTTTGGGTCCCGAAATCGATGAGGTGAATTTCTACAGAAAACGCTCTACCAACGGTAGTGGGCAAACGCCTTGTTGGCCTCGGCCATCCGATGGGTATCTTCCCGTTTCTTCACGGCGGCGCCTCTTCCGGCTGCCGCATCCATCAGTTCACCGGCCAGCTTGGCAGGCATGCTTTTCTCTCCCCTTGCTTTGGCAAAGGAGATGATCCAGCGAATCGCCAGGGCTTGTCCCCGGCTCGACCGCACTTCCGTGGGCACCTGATACGTGGAGCCGCCCACCCGCCTCGACCGCACTTCCACCACCGGTTTCACATTGCCCAAGGCCTTCTGGAAAAGGGGCAGGGGTTCTTCCTTGGCCTTCTGCTGCATGATGTCAAACGCTCCGTAGAGGATCGACTGAGCCAGGCTTCTTTTGCCCTTCTTCAGAAGAGAACTGACGAACTTGGCAACCAGGAGGTTGTTGTATCTCGGATCCGTGGCAATCTCCCTTCGGACAATGACTCTTTTCCTCGGCATACTCGACTCCTCTAAATCCCCTTGGGCCTTTTGGCCCCGTACTTGGAACGGCCGCGCCGACGGTCGTCCACGCCTGCGGTGTCCATGGTTCCCCGGATGATGTGGTAGCGCACCCCGGGCAGATCCTTCACACGGCCCCCGCGAATGAGCACGACCGAGTGCTCCTGAAGGTTGTGGCCCACGCCGGGAATGTAAGAGGTCACCTCGATCCCATTGGTCAGCCGGACGCGTGCCACCTTTCTCAAGGCGGAGTTGGGCTTCTTGGGCGTGGTGGTGTAAACCCTCACGCACACCCCGCGTTTCTGCGGAGAACTCTGAAGCGCCGGGGTTTTGTTTTTCTTCTTAGCTTTCTCTCTTTCCTTGCGGATGAGCTGATTGATTGTCGGCATGCCGTCTCCCTCTAAACCGTGTGTTCAACCCTTTGTTTCTTCCACCAAGGCTGAAAAACACACAAAAGATTTTTATAAGATTGAGCCCCTTTATTGTCAAGCAATTTTCTCAACAAAATGAGGAGCCTTATTCCGCTCTTTCGATGCTCAGGCTTCTATACGTCGGAAGACCCGTGCCCGCAGGGATCAAGCGGCCCATGATCACGTTTTCCTTCAGCCCCTTGAGAAAATCGATTTTGCCGGCCACGGCTGCATCGGAGAGCACCTTGGTCGTCTCCTGGAAAGAAGCGGCGGAGATGAAGCTCTCCGTGCTCAGCGAGGCCTTGGTAATCCCGAGCAGCAGAGGCTCACCCACCGCCGCCTTGCCGCCCTCTTCGATGATCTTGCGGTTCTCCTCTTCAAAGCGCCACTTCTCCACGTGTTCTCCCAGCAGGAAATTGGAATCCCCCACCTGGGTCACGCTCACCTGCCTCAGCATCTGCCGCACAATGACTTCAATGTGCTTGTCGTTGATGCTGACCCCCTGGAGCCGGTACACTTCCTGGACCTCGTCCACCAGGTACTTGGCCAGTTCCTTGATCCCCCGGATTCTGAGGATGTCGTGAGGATTGGCCGATCCGTCCATCAGGGGTTCTCCGGCTCGGACATAGTCGCCTTCGAGAACACTCACGTGCTTTCCCTTGGGGATAAGATAATCGATGGACTCTCCGATCTCCGGAGTGATGGTCACCCTCCGCCTGCCTTTGAGGTACTGGCCGAAGGAGACGGTGCCGTCGATTTCCGTGAGGATGGCGTTCTCCTTGGGTTTGCGCACTTCAAAGAGTTCGGCCACCCTCGGCAACCCGCCGGTGATGTCCTTGGTCTTGGTGGTCTCTCTCGGGATCTTCGCCAGGACCGTTCCCGGGCTCACCACTTCTCCCTCGTTCACCATGATGATGGCGCCGAGAGGAAGGTGGTAGCGGGCCAGGCCCTTGGTCGTTCCCGGAACCGTGGCGGTACCGCCCTCCGCATCCTTGATGGAGATCCTGGGCCGGGCGTCCACCTCTCTGGACTCCACGATGACGCGGCTGATCTTGCCCGTCACCTTGTCCCGTCTTTCCTGCATGGTCACCCCGTCCAGGATGTCCCCGAACTTCACTTCCCCCGGCACTTCGGTCAGGATGGGGATGTTGAAGGGGTCCCATTCGGCCAGCACCTGGTTGGCCGGGATTTCCTGCCCGTCCCGGACCTTGAGCACGGCGCCGTAGATGATGGGGTATCGCTCCACCTCTCGTCCGCCCTTGCCCAGGATCGCGATCTCTCCGTTGCGGTTCATCACCACCGAGTGGCCTTCTGCGTTCTGAACCGTCTTGAGTTCCTCGAAGGAGACGGTTCCCGCGTTTCGCGATCCCATCGTGGTTTGCTCCACCCGCTTGCTCGCGGTTCCACCGATGTGGAAGGTCCTCATGGTGAGCTGCGTGCCGGGTTCACCGATGGACTGAGCGGCGATAATCCCGATGGCCTCTCCGATGTTGACTTCGTGGCCGTGGGCCAAATCCCGGCCATAGCATTTCTTGCAAACCCCCCGCCGGGTCTGGCAGGTCAGGACCGAGCGGATCCTCACCTTTTCGAGACCGGCGGCCTGGATTTTCTCCACCCTTTCCTCGTTGATTTCCTGATTGGCTTCCACCAGGAGTTCTCCGGTGACCGGGTCGTAGATGTCTTCCAGGGCGACCCTGCCCAGCACGCGATCCCCGACCCTCTGGATGATCTCGCCCCCTTCAATGAGGGAGGAGGCGGAGACCCCGTCCACGGTCCCGCAGTCCTCTTCGGTGATCACCGCATCCTGAGCCACGTCCACAAGCCGCCGGGTCAGGTACCCGGAGTTAGCGGTCTTGAGCGCCGTGTCGGCCAGTCCCTTCCGGGCCCCGTGGGTGGAGATGAAGTACTCCAGCACGGTCAGCCCCTCTCGGAAGTTGGAGGTGATGGGCGTTTCGATGATTTCGCCCGAGGGCTTGGCCATCAGTCCGCGCATTCCGGCCAACTGGCGCATCTGGTCCTTGCTGCCCCTGGCGCCTGAGTCGGCCATCATGAAAATGGGATTGAAGCTGTTCGCCCTCACCTTCTGGCCCTTGCGCCCGGAAATCTCTTCCACCGCCATTTCCGCCATCATTTCGGAGGCGATGGTCTCGGTGGATTGGGCCCAGATGTCCACGACCTTGTTGTACTTCTCGCCGTCCGTGATGAGACCGCTCTTGTACTGGTCATCGATCTTCTTCACTTCCCGTTCCGCTTTGTCGATGATTTCCGCCTTGCGGGAAGGAATGGTCATATCTTTCATGGAAATGGAGATGCCCGAGAGCGTGGCATACCGGTAGCCGATATCCTTCAGCCGGTCCGAGAGGATCACGGTCGCTTTGATGCCTTCCCTCCGGTAGGACTCGTTGATCAGGGAACGCAGCTCCTTCTTGTTCATGACCTTGTTGACCGTGGAGAAGGGCATTTCTTCCGGAAAAATCTCGTAGAGGAGCACACGGCCCGTGGTCGTGTCCTCCAGAACGCCGTTGATCCTCACCTTGATCGCCGCATGAAGGTCCAGTTCTCCGGCGTCATAAGCGATCCGCACCTCCTGGGGGTTGGAGAACGCTTTTCCTTCCCCTTTGCACAGGGGCCGCTCCCGGGTCAGGTAGTAGATACCGAGCACGATGTCCTGGCTGGGCACGATGATGGGATCCCCGTTGGCCGGAGAGAGGATGTTGTTGGTGGACATCATCAGAACCCGCGCCTCGATCTGCGCCTCGATGGACAGAGGCACGTGAACCGCCATCTGGTCCCCGTCGAAGTCCGCGTTGAAGGCGGTGCACACCAGAGGATGGAGCTGAATCGCTTTTCCCTCGATCAGGATCGGCTCAAAGGCCTGAATGCCCAGCCGATGGAGAGTGGGTGCGCGGTTGAGCAGAATGCAGTATTCCCTCACCACCTCGTCCAGGGCATCCCACACTTCGGGGGTCTCCCGCTCCACCATTTTCTTGGCGGACTTGATGGTGGTGGCAATGCCTTTTTCATCCAGCTTGTTGTAGATGAAGGGCTTGAAGAGCTCGAGCGCCATCTTCTTGGGTAGGCCGCACTGGTGGAGTCGAAGGTCCGGCCCCACCACGATCACGGACCGGCCCGAGTAGTCCACGCGCTTGCCCAGGAGGTTCTGCCGGAACCGTCCCTGCTTGCCCTTGAGCATGTCGCTCAGGGACTTGAAGGGTCGCTTGTTGGCCCCCGTCACCACCTTGCCCCGCCTTCCGTTGTCGAAGAGCACGTCCACCGCTTCCTGGAGCATGCGCTTCTCGTTGCGCACGATGATCTCCGGCGCGTTGAGCTCGAGCAGCCGCTTCAGCCGGTTGTTGCGGTTGATGACCCGGCGGTACAGATCGTTCAAGTCCGAGGTGGCAAACCGGCCGCCGTCCAGGGGAACGAGAGGCCTCAGGTCCGGGGGCAGCACCGGAATCACATCCAGGATCGTCCACTCCGGACGGTTCTTGGAGTCCCGGAACGCATCGATGACCTTGAGCCGCTTGGCGAGCTTTTTGCGTTTCGCATCCGACTTGGTGTCCAGCATCTCCGCTCTCAGGGAGGCGGAGAGCACCTCCAGGTCCAGTTCCTTGAGCATGGCCTGGATCGCTTCGGCCCCGATGCCTGCGGCAAACTTGTGCCCGTATTCTTCCCGGGCGCGGCGGAGCTGTTCGTCGGTCAGCAGGCTCCCTTTGGCCAGGGGCGTGTCCTTGGGATCAATGACAATGTAGTTTTCGAAATAGAGGACCCGCTCCAGGTCCTTGAGCGTCAAATCCAGAAGGTTTCCGATCTTGGAGGGCAGGCACTTGAGGAACCAGATATGGGCGACAGGAGACGCCAGCTCGATGTGACCCATTCGTTCCCGCCGCACTTTGGACTGGATGACTTCCACGCCGCACTTCTCGCAAACGATGCCGCGGTGTTTCATCCTCTTGTACTTGCCGCAGTTGCACTCGTAGTCCTTGATGGGACCGAAAATCTTGGAACAGAAAAGCCCGTCCCGCTCCGGCTTGAAGGTTCGGTAGTTGATGGTCTCAGGCTTCTTGACCTCTCCGTGAGACCGCTCCCGAATCTTCTCGGGCGAAGCCAGCGAAATTTTCACCGCGTTGTAGCTGGACGGATCCTTCGGCTTTGCAAAAAAATTATAAAGTTCTTCCAAGGGTGACTCCTCCTGGAAAATGTTTAACTCCGGCCTGTGACTTCTCCACAGGCTGACCTGACGCTCAAAAGCGAACCGCAGAATATCGAATAGCGAATGACGAACGCCGAAGGAAAGGACAGAAACGCTTTCACTTCATCATTCGAAATTCCTTGTTCGACATTCAACATTCGGTTTTCCGTGTTCTAAATTCCTCGCAGCCAGAGGCCTGCGTTTGCAGAGGTCCTCCTAAATCGAGGTGTCCTCAAAAAGCTGAACATCGAGACCCAGGGCCAGCAATTCCTTCAGAAGCACTTTGAACGACTCCGGAAGCCCCGGCTCAAGGACATTGTTCCCTTTGACGATGCGCTCGTACATGCGGGTCCTGCCCGCCACATCGTCGGATTTCACGGTCAGAAACTCCTGGAGGGAGTAAGCGGCCCCGTAGGCCTCCATGGCCCAGACTTCCATTTCGCCCAGCCTCTGGCCTCCAAACTGGGCCTTGCCTCCCAGGGGCTGCTGGGTGACCAGCGAGTAGGGCCCGATGGACCGGGCGTGGAGCTTGTCGTCCACCAGGTGATGGAGCTTGATCACGTAGAGCGTCCCCACCGTGACCTGTTTGTCAAAAGGCTCACCGGTCCGGCCGTCGTAAAGCGTCGCCTGCCCGCTCACGGGCAGCCCCGCCTTCACGAGGCACTTCTTGATCTCCTCTTCGTTGGCCCCGTCAAAAACCGGAGAGGCCATGTGAACCCCGTTTCGCATCATCATGGCCCTGGAGACCAGCTCTTCGTCGTCCATGTCCTTGAAGATCTCCTTGTACTCCTCGGCGGAGAAGGTCTCCATGAGTTTCTTCCTCAGGGAGGACACGTCCTTCATCTTCTCCACGAGTTCTCCCACCTGCCGGCCCAGTTGGCGCGAGGCCCATCCCAGGTGGGCCTCCAGGACCTGGCCCACGTTCATCCGCGAAGGAACGCCCAGCGGGTTCAGGATGACGTCCACGGGCGTGCCGTCTTCGAAATACGGCATGTCCTCCACGGGGAGCACCCTGGAGAGCACGCCTTTGTTGCCGTGCCGGCCCGCCATCTTGTCGCCCACCGCCAGCTTGCGCTTGACCGCGACATACACCTTGACCATCTTGATCACGCCCGGCGCCAGTTCATCGCCCTGACTGAGCCGCTCGATCCGTTCATCGAAATGGGCGTTGATCTGGGAGATCCTGTGGCGGAATTTCTCGACGACGGACTCCATTTTCTCGATCTCGTCCATGGTCGCCTTGACGTCTGCGCCGGACCAGGCTTCCACCGGGACCTTGAGAAGCTCCTCGTCCCCGATCTCCTTGCGGTTGCTGCAGAGCAGCTTGCCGCTTTTCTTGTCCCGGAGGTTGGTTTTGAGTTTCTTGTCCAAAAGGATGTCCCTCAGCCTGACCCTGGCGCTTCGCTCCATGATGTGAATTTGGTCCTGCCGGTCTTTGTCGAGCTTGGCCCGTTCCTCTTTTTCAATGAAAAGGCTTCTGGGGTCTTTCTCCACACCGCGGCGGGAGAAGATCTTGGTGTCGATCACGATCCCTTCCACGCCCGGAGGAACCCGGAGCGAGGTGTCCTTCACATCGCCGGCTTTGTCGCCGAAAATGGCCCTCAGGAGTTTTTCTTCCGGAGAGAGCTGGGTTTCGCCTTTCGGAGTGATCTTCCCCACCAGGATGTCGCCCGGGCTGACCCCGGCTCCGATCTTGATGATCCCGCTCTCATCGAGGTCCTTCAACGCCTCTTCGCCCACGTTGGGAATGTCGCGGGTGATCTCTTCCTTGCCCAGCTTGGTGTCTCTGGAGACCACCTCGAACTCCTCGATGTGGATCGAGGTGTAAATGTCTTCTTTGATGATCCTTTCACTGATGATGATGGAATCCTCAAAGTTGTATCCCCCCCAGGACATGAACGCCACCGTCACGTTCTGCCCCAGCGCGAGTTCGCCCAGTTCCGTGGCCGGCCCATCGGCAATGATCTGGCCTTTCCGGACCACGTCGCCTTTGGCTACGATCGGTTTCTGGTTGTAGCACGTGTTCTGGTTGGACTTCTGGTACTTGATGAGCTTGTAGATCTCGACCTCGCCCTCGTCCCCCGCGACCCCTGTGGATTGAATGACCATCCGCGAGGCATCGACGTCTTCGACCACCCCGTCCCTTCGGGCGATGACCGAGACGCCCGCATCCCGGGCCACCACGCTCTCCACGCCGGTGCCGATGAGGGGGGCCTTGGCGGCCAGGAGCGGTACGGCCTGGCGCTGCATGTTCGATCCCATGAGGGCGCGGTTGGCGTCGTCGTGCTCCAGAAACGGGATCAGCGAAGCGGAGACGCTCACCAGCTGGTCCGGCGAAACGTCCATGTATTTCACGTTGGCAATCCCCACCTGGCTGGCCTCCCCGGCAATCCGGACCGCCACTTCCTCTGTGGTGAAGTTGCCCTTCTTGTCGATGGGGGAGTTGGCCTGTGCAATGGGATACTCTTTCTCATCCAGGGCGGAGAGGAAATGAATCGTCTTGCTCACCCTGCCGCTCTCCACGTCGCGGTAAGGCGTTTCGATGAAGCCGTATTCGTTCACCCTGGCGTAGGTGCTCAAGGACACGATCAGACCGATGTTGGGACCTTCCGGCGTCTCGATGGGGCAAATCCGGCCGTAGTGCGTGGGATGCACGTCGCGCACTTCGAACCCGGCTCTCTCCCGGGTGAGGCCTCCGGGTCCGAGAGCGCTCAGGCGACGCTTGTGGGTCACTTCGGACAGAGGGTTGGTCTGGTCCATGAACTGGGACAGTTGGCTCGTGCCGAAAAACTCCTTCACCACTGCGGAAACAGGTTTGGAGTTGATCAGGTCATGGGGCATGAGGGTTTCCACCTCTTGGAGGCTCATGCGTTCTTTGATGGCCCGCTCCATCCTCACCAGGCCGATGCGATACTGATTTTCCAGGAGCTCTCCCACGGCCCGCACTCTCCGGTTGCCCAGGTTGTCGATGTCATCCACGATGGCTTCCGTGTTCTTGAGGCGGATCAACTCCTTCACCGCATGGGTGATGTCTTCCTTTCGAAGAGTCCTCACCTCCAGCGGCACGTCCAGGGCGAGCCGGTAATTGAGCTTCAGCCTTCCCACCGGAGAGAGATCATAGGTGGAGATATTGAAGAAAAGGCCGTTGAAGAAGTTGTTGGCCACTTCCTGAGTGGGAGGGCTGCTGGGCCTCATTTTTCTGTAAAGCTCCAGGACCGCTTCCGCGCTCTCATCAATCTTGTCCAGGAGCATGGTGTCCCGAATGGTCGAGCTCACTCCGGGCGCATCCAGCACCAGACACTCCACCTCGGTCATGCCCTTCTGCTTCATCTTGACCAGGATCTCTTCGCTCAGAGGCTGGTTTCCGTTGCCTAAGACCTCGCCCGTGGACGCATCCACCAGGTCATTGGCCAGGATCCGGCCGAGAAGGTTCTCCAGCCGGATGGGGATGTGGGTCATCCCGGCCGACTCCAGAGCCGCGTGCAGTCTCTTGGTGTACTTCTCCCCTTCTTTGGCCAGAACCTTCTTGGTCTTGGGGTGGACAATGTCCTTGGTCACCTTCTGCCGGAACAGGTTCTCGAGTTTGGCGGCGCGCAACCATTCCCCGTCTTTGAGGGTGAATTCCTCCGTATCATAAAAAATGGAGAGGATATTCTTAGAGGAATAGCCCAGGGCCTTAAGAAAGGTGGTGACGGGGAACTTTCGCCTCCGGTCGATGCGGACATAGAGCAGGTCCTTGGGGTCAAACTCAAAATCGAGCCAGGATCCCCGCAGGGGGATGATCCTGGCCGAATAGAGCAGTTTGCCGCTCGAATGGGTCTTGCCCTTGTCATGGTCGAAGAAAACTCCGGGCGACCGGTGGAGCTGGCTCACGATCACCCGTTCGGTTCCGTTGACAATGAACGTCCCCCGGTCGGTCATCATGGGAATGGTGCCGAAATAGATCTCCTGCTCCTTGATGTCCCGAATGCTCTTGGTGCCGTCCGTGAGGTCCGTGTCAAAGACCAGCAATCGAACCGTCAGCTTCAAAGGCGCTTCGTAGGTGAGTCCCTTGCTCAAGCACTCCTCTTCCCCGTACTTGGACGGTTCAAAGGTGTAGCGCACGAACTCCAGCGACGACGTGCCGCTGAAGTCGCTGATGGGAAACACGCTTCGAAAGGCGCCCTGAAGGCCCGTGTCCTTTCGCACCTCCGCCGGCACATCCTTCTGAAGAAAGCGCTCATAGGACTGTTTTTGGATTTCGATCAGATTAGGGATATCGATGATCTTCTCGATCTTCCCGAAATTCCTTCTGACCCGNTGGCTCACGCCGCCGTTCCCTTTCATCGGATCTCCTCATGTGGTTACAGATCATGAAACTCGACAACTGGCCGTGCTACTTGATTTCGACGGTGGCGCCGGCCTCTTCGAGCTGCTTCTTGGTTTTCTCCGCCTCGTCGCGGGAAATCCCCTCTTTGACTTTGCCGGGCGTGCCGTCCACCAAAGCCTTGGCCTCTTTGAGCCCCAGACCCGTGATGGCCCGCACCTCTTTGATCACCTGGATCTTCTTGTCACCGGAAGCGGTCAGGATCACGTCAAACTCGGTCTTCTCCGCCGCTTCCTCCTTGGCCGCAGCCGCGGCCGGCGCCGCCATCATGGCCATAGGGGCCGCCGCGCTAACGCCGAACTTCTCCTCCAGGGCTTTCACGAACTCGGAGAGCTCCAGCACCGTCATGTTGGAGATGAACTCAATCACATCGTCTTTGCTGATATTCGCTGCCATTTCTTCTCTATCCTCCTTAAGTCTTGTTTACGGTGAAAAGGAAATCCTGATCACTGTCCCTGTTCTTGTTTCTTGCTCTCAATCGCTTTGAGAGCAAACATCAGCTTCGTCACGATCCCGTTGAGGGTCCTGACCAGAGAAGCCGGTACCGCCTGCATGGCCGAAAGGGCTTGTGCCAGCAAAACCTCCCGGCTCGGCAATTCCGCCAGTCTCTTGATGCCTTCCAGCTGAACCACCTTCCCTGCGATCTGGCCGATCTTGATCTTCAGGTGCTCGGACTTCTTTTCCTGCTCGATCAGAACTTTGGCAGGCGTCACCACGTCGTCGTACGTGATGGCCAGAGCGCAAGGCCCGACAAAGTGCTCTTGGATCACCGCAGAGCCCGTGTCCTGGCTGGCCCGCTTCAAGAGCCGGTTCTTCACGACCTGGAATTCGACCTGATGCTTTCTCAGTTCCTTTCGGAGCGCCGTCATGGTCTCCACGTCGAGGCCCTGATAGGTCACGACAAAAGCCCCTTTGGCTCTCTTGAGCTTGTCGGCCATTCTCTTGATCACTTCTTCTTTTTCCTGCTTGTTCAAAGACCTCTCACCCCCTCTTCCGCTCACGATCGGGACAATGAGAAAGGACACCAAAAACAGGGAACGCTCAGGATCAACCCCTTTTCCCCGGTCTCGGTAGGCCGGAACCTCTGTTCCATTAAGCCTCTTGCCGCCCTGGTGGCGGCCCTGCACCCACTGTCTTCGACCGCAAGACCTTTTTTTGTACGTCTACTGCAACAACAAAGCCTGACTTTGGCCGCACTCCATCGGAATACGATCAGAGTGCCGAAAAACCGAATTTCGAATGACGAAGTTTCATGATTTCCTTTGTTTCCTTCGGACTTCTTGATTCGTCATTCGACATTCTGCGGTTCGTTTTTCAGCTTACTCGCCGCAGAACGAAAAACCTGTTATCCGAAAAGGTCCTTTACCAAACCGGGATCCACCTTGATCCCCGGACCCATGGTGGTGGAAATCGCAATGGTTTTCACATAGGTCCCCTTGCTTGAAGGCGGCTTCAGCCGCATGATCGTCTCCATGAAGGCCGAAATGTTGGCCACCAGTTTTTCCTCGCCGAAGGACACCTTGCCCATGGGCGCGTGCACGATCCCCGCCTTCTCGGCTTTGAAATCAATCTTGCCCGCCTTGATCTCTTTGACGGCCTTGGCCACGTCAAAGGTCACGGTTCCGAGTTTCGCGTTGGGCATCATTCCCCTCGGACCCAGGATCCGTCCCAGTTTGCTCACCGCCGTCATCATGTCGGGTGTGGCAATGGCCTTGTCAAATTCCATCCAGCCCTTTTGAACCTTGTCGATGAATTCGTCTGCGCCGGCGAAATCCGCGCCGGCTTCGAGCGCTTCCTTTTCCTTTTCCCCTTTCGCGAAAACAAGGACACGCACCGACTTTCCGACCCCGTGAGGCAAAACCACCGTACCCCGCACCATCTGATCCGCATGCCGGGGATCCACTCCGAGTCTCACGGCGATATCCAAGCCCTGATCGTTCTTGGTATAATGAGTCGCAAGAGCCAGTTGCACGGCCTCCTGAAAAGAATAACGCTTGGCTCGATCCACTTTTTCAAAGGCTGCCCGGTATTTCTTACCATGTGTTGCCATAGTCCTCTGTCCTCACCATTCCTTAAGGAGTTACCTGGATTCCCATGCTTCGGGCCGTCCCGGCAATGATGCGGACGGCGGCTTCCAGGTCATTGGCATTCAGGTCGTTGAACTTGAGCTTGGCAATCTCCAAGACCTGTTTTTGTGTGACCTGACCCACCATGTCCTGATTGGGCACGCCCGATCCCTTTGCGATCTTGGCCGCCTGCTTCAAGAGAACGGACGCGGGCGGCGTCTTGGTGATGAAAGAAAAGGATCTGTCCGCATAAATCGTAATGATCACAGGGATCACCACACCCACCTGGTCCTGGGTCTTGGCATTGAAGGACTTGCAGAATTCAGCGATGTTCACGCCGTGCTGCCCCAACGCCGGACCGATGGGTGGCGAGGGGTTTGCCTGGCCCCCTTTCACCTGAAGCTTAACCGTTGCAATCATTTTCTTAGCCATAGAATACCTCGTCGACTTCCTTTAGCACCCTCGTCCCGAGGGCCCGTTTCCACTCGCCGCACGCCTCCGGCTCAAACCCCGATGAAAAGTCAAAAAAAGACCCTGTCCCCTCTCCGTGAGGGAATCCACGCTTTTTTCGGTGTTTCCCTAGATCTTGTTGACCTGGATGAAATCCAGTTCCACAGGAGTGGATCGCCCGAAAATGGTGATCAGGACCCTGAGCTTCTCCTTGTCCGGCTTGACCTCATCGACAATGCCTTGAAAGTTGTTAAATGGACCATCCACCACCCTCACCTGGTCGCCTTCTTCGAACTGGTATTTGGGTTTGGGTTTGCTGATCCCTTCCTCCATCTGGCGAATGATCCGTTCCGCCTCATCATCCGGGACCGGCGACGGCATGGTGCCGCCCCCGACAAATCCGGTGACTTTGGCCGTACTCCTCACCGTGTGCCAGGTTTCCTCGTTCAGGACCATCTGCACCATGATGTAGCCAGGATAGAATTTCCTGGAAGACGTTTTCTTCAGCCCTTTCTTGAGCTCAACGACTTTCTCCGTCGGGACGAGGATCTTGCCGAAGGAACTCTCCTGACCCAAGGTTTTGATCCTCTCCTCGAGGCTCGCTTTGACCTTGTTCTCGAAGCCCGAGTAGGTGTGCACGATGTACCATTTTAGTTCCACGTCGTTCCCCAAAAAAGCTCACACGGTTTGGCGGGATGAAGGATCTTCTCCACAGAGCGCTATCCCACGATGTTCTTGATGATCTTGATCAGACCGAAATCAATGAGGCCGAGAAAAAAGGAGATCACCAACACGAGTCCTATGACGACGGCCGTGGAAGCCAAAAGTTCCTTGCGGGTGGGCCACTTCACTTTCTTGAGTTCCGTACGGGATTCCCTCAGGAACTGGAGAGAGGTTCGCACCATTCTGGAAACCGACATCCCGCTGTCCGACTTCTTTTCCGCCTCCCTCTTGGAGGGCACGAGAGACGCTTTCTTCTTCATCTCCCTTTCGGGCCGGCCCTCTTCTTCCGAAGGGGATGCCGCTGAAGTCCCCGAGGAATCGGGCACCGCTCTTCCCATCCCTTTCTTTTTCTCTTGTCTTTTCATCGTCCCCGCACAATCCCTGTCCTTGATTCACGCCACCGGATCTGGCAGGCCAGGAGGGATTCGAACCCCCATCACCCGGATTTGGAGTCCGGTGCTCTAGCCGTTAGAGCTACTGGCCTGCACGCCCGAAACCTACTTCGTCTCCTTGTGGAGCGTGTGCGTTTTGCAGAAAGGACAGTATTTCTTGAAAGACAGCTTGTCCGGCGTCTTTCTTTTGTTTTTTGTCGTCGAATAGTTCCTGTTCTTGCACTGCTCACAGGCTAAAGTGATAATGTCACGCATCGTCGCCACCGGCCCAGTTGAATGGTTTGATTTTTGTCCTCCTGTGACGCGGGGTCACAGAAAGCGGATTTCTACTCAATGATGTCGCTGATGACCCCGGCTCCCACCGTGCGACCCCCCTCCCGAATTGCAAACCGCAACTCCTTCTCCATCGCAATCGGCA
>JGI26437J51864_10000115_pt1 | contig 23697 bp, 22 predicted proteins | sample FrelakmetLWP11LW_FD_51864 | JGI IMG/M metagenome (IMG submission 51864)
TTTTTGACTATGGTAGAACGCGGAAACGTGGTCCAGGTGACCATTCAGGGTGAAAACATCTCGGGCCTGTCCAACCAGGGACCTTTCAAAACATACGCTCCCAGAGACCCTGAGCTTATTAAGTTTTTGAGAAGCAAAGAAGTGAGAATCACTGCGAAACCGGAAGAGGATTCGAACTGGTTTCAAATCTTCCTCTCCTGGGTGCCGATGCTGCTCCTCATCGGGGTCTGGGTCTTTTTCATGCGCCAGATGCAGGTGGGCGGCGGCAAAGCCCTTTCTTTCGGAAAAAGCAGGGCTCGCCTCATGACCGATTCCCAGGAAAAGGTGACTTTCGAGGACGTGGCGGGCATTGACGAAGCCAAGGATGAACTGCAGGAGATCATTGAATTCCTGCGTGATCCGAGAAAATTCACGAGGCTCGGGGGAAGAATCCCCAAAGGCGTCCTCCTCGTAGGAGCACCGGGCACAGGGAAAACGCTTTTGGCCAGAGCCATCGCAGGAGAAGCGGGCGTGCCTTTTTTCAGCATCAGCGGATCCGACTTTGTGGAAATGTTCGTGGGCGTGGGGGCATCGCGCGTCCGGGATCTCTTTATGCAAGGGAAAAAGCATGCGCCGTGCATCATCTTTATCGATGAAATCGACGCGGTGGGGCGGCACAGGGGAGCCGGCCTGGGCGGCGGGCACGACGAAAGGGAGCAGACCCTCAACCAGCTTCTGGTGGAAATGGACGGCTTTGAGTCCAACGAAGGAGTCATTCTCATCTCGGCAACCAACAGGCCGGATGTGCTCGATCCGGCCCTCTTGAGACCGGGGCGATTCGACCGGCAGGTGGTCGTTCCTGTTCCGGACGTGAAGGGAAGGGCGGAGATCCTGAAGGTCCACGTGAAAAAGACTATCCTTGGCGACAACGTGGACACGCAAACCCTTGCCAGAGGAACACCGGGGTTCACCGGCGCAGACCTTGAAAACATGGTGAACGAGGCGGCGCTCATGGCAGCTAGGCGCGGCAAGGATCGGGTGGAAATGAACGACTTCGAAGATGCCAAGGACAAGGTCCTCATGGGGACCGAGCGCAAGAGCATGATCATCAGCGAGGAAGAGAAGAAGACAACGGCCTACCACGAATCCGGCCACACGCTGGTGGCCAAAATGCTGCCGAACACAGACCCGATTCACAAGGTCACCATCATCCCGAGGGGTCGCGCGCTGGGGCTCACCCAGCAACTGCCTCTTGACGAAAAACATACCTACCCCAAGGATTATCTCCTCAACAGCCTCTGCATTCTCATGGGCGGGAGAGCGGCGGAGGAAATTGTTCTGGGGATGCAGACCACAGGTGCGGGGAATGACATCGAGCGGGCCACGACCCTGGCCAGAAAAATGGTCTGCGACTTTGGAATGAGCGATGCCCTGGGGCCTTTGAGCTTCGGGAAGAAAGAGGAACAGATCTTTCTGGGCAGGGAGATTTCCCAGCACAGGGATTACAGTGAACAGACGGCGCAGAAGATCGATGAGGAAGTGAGACGCATTGTCACCGACTCCTACGCCAAAACATCGAACCTCATCAAGGAGAACCTCGAGGCGCTTCATCAGTTGGCCGCTGCTCTGCTGGAGAAGGAGACCCTGGACGGAAAGCAGATCGAGGAGATCCTGGTCCGCGTAAGAAAAACCGAACCCTCCCCAGCATGAAGCCGACCCCTTGGTTCACATTGAGCTGGTCGGGATACACCCTCGAGTTGAGTCGCAGGACTCACGTCATGGGGGTCATCAATGTGACCCCCGATTCCTTCTCGGATGGGGGCCAGTTTTTTGAGAAGGAAAGAGCCATTGAACAGGCTCTTCAGCTAGCCGGCGACGGCGCCGACCTCATCGACATCGGCGGAGAATCTACTCGGCCTTACTCAAAGGGAATTTCCGCAGACGAAGAAATGAGCCGCGTGATCCCGGTGGTCGAGGCCCTCAAGAAGGAACTCAGGATACCGATCAGCATTGACACCCTCAAGGCGCAAGTGGCGAAGGAAGCCCTCCACTGCGGCGCGTCCCTGGTCAATGACATCAGCGCACTCCGTTCGGATCCGGAAATGGCTTCTGTGGTGGCAGAGGCCGGCGTACCGGTCATTCTCATGCACATGAAGGGGACGCCGGCGGACATGCAGGCCCATCCCACCTATGACGATGTCACCGCAGAGATCCTCTTCTTCTTGAGAGAGGCCATGAATCGGGCTGTGAGCAAGGGGATTCCAAGAGAGCGGATCATCTTGGATCCCGGTATAGGTTTTGGAAAGAGCTTTGATCACAACCTGGAGCTTCTCAAGGAACTCGGCCGGTTCCAGTGCCTCGAGGCGCCTATTCTTGTAGGAAGCTCTCGAAAGGCTTTTATCGGTCGAATTCTTGACAAGAAGGTTCACGAGAGGGACACGGGAACCATGGCCACGGTCGCGGCGGCCGTCATGAACGGCGCCCACATCGTCAGAGTGCACAATGTGAAGCAGGCGGTGGAGACCGTCAGGGTGATCGATGCCATCAAGCGAGGAAAATTAGAAGGAGCTTAGCATGGCTGGGAAAAGGCGAGAGAGCGACAAGTTATTGTGCATTGACATTGGGAACACGAATATCGTCCTGGGAGTTGCGGAGCAGTCCCGGATCCTCGATCACTGGAGAATCAGAACCGAAAGGGACATCACTGCAGATGAAATGGGCGTCCTGGTCCAGAATCTCTTCAGGAACTTCGATCTCGAGATGGAAGCGATCAAGCACATGATCGTCTCCTGCGTGGTGCCGCCGTTATTAAACACCATGCAGGTCTTCGGCCGCCGGTACTTCCACATCGAGCCCATGATTGTAGGCCCGGCCACAAAGACCGGGATGCCCGTCCATTATGACAACCCGAAGGAAGTCGGAGCGGACCGAATCGTGAATGCCGTGGCAGCCTATGAAAAATACCGCACGGGTATGGTTGTCGTTGATTTCGGAACGGCCACCACATTCGACTACGTGTCGGAGGACGGTGCTTACCAGGGAGGCGCCATTGCTCCGGGGGTTGTCATCTCCAGCGAGGCTCTTTTCCAGAAAGCTTCCAAGCTCCCGAGGGTGGAGATTTTTGCAAAACCGAAAAGCGTCCTTGCAAAAGACACCATCAGCAGCATGAACGTGGGGATTATCTATGGATATGCAGGTCTGGTGGACGGCATCGTGAACCGGATGAAGAAAGAGGTGGGCCGAAACCTGAAAGTGATCGCCACCGGCGGGCTCGCCCCCCTGATCTGCGAGATCTCCGAGACCATCGATCATGTCGAAGAATTCCTGACCCTGGAAGGACTGATGATCATCTTCAAGAGGAACCAGTGAAGATCAAACTTCCCCGGCTCGAAAAGGGAGACCGAATCGGAATCGTCGCACCGGCTGGACCTGTGCTCCAGGAAGAAATCCAGCCCGGGCTGGATTTTCTAGAGTCTCGCGGGTTTGAGCCTGTGTGTTCCCCCCACCTCTATGAGCAGAAGGGCTACCTCGCAGGAGAGGACAAAGCGCGGGTTAAAGACCTTCACGCCATGTTCAGAGAGAAAAAGATCAAAGCCGTTCTCTGTGCCCGTGGCGGATACGGAACGCACAGGATTCTTCAAGAACTGGACTACGGGCTTTTCAGCCGGAATCCCAAGATCTTTGTAGGGTACAGCGACATCACGGCTCTGTTGTTTGCTCTGTTCAAGAAATCAGGGTTGATCACCCTTCACGGTCCTGTTCTCAGGGATTTGCTCAAGGGCGAGGGCAGAAATGCCGCATTGCTGCTGAAGCTCATGACCTCTGATGAGTTGACCACGGTGAACTTCCCGAGCGGCACAGCCGTCAAAAAGGGAAGAGCGGAAGGTGTGGTTTTGGGCGGGAACCTCAGCCTGATCTGTCACTTGATAGGCACCCCCTTCCTGCCTTCTTTCAAAGGAAAGCTTCTTTTCATCGAAGAGAAGGGGGAGCCTCTTTACCGGGTCGACCGGATGTTGACCCATCTTCTCCTGAGCGGAGGGTTGGAGAAATGCGCAGGTCTGATGGTGGGGAGCTTTGAAGAGTGCGGGGATCCGGCCTTCGTGATCGATCTGGTCAGGGAGCGATGTTCAAGGCTGAACATGCCCATTCTGACCGGCCTTCCTGCGGGGCACGGGGAGGACAACGTGCCTCTGCCGGTCGGCGTAAGGGCAGTCCTCGACACAGGGAAGATGAGCCTGGAATTCAAAGAGCCCTGCCTGAGAACCTGATTCGTCTGCTTCCGAATCGGGAGGGCGTGGGGGACCCGCTTTTGAGGTTGAAAGAACTTCGGAAAAATGATAATAAATATGACAACATAGACCCGTGTGAAGGATGAGAGGGACCAAATCTCAGCAAGGGAAGAGCATTTGGAGTTCATAACAAAAATCGGAAAAGGGGCGGTGAGTCAGATCCTGAAGATGGGAAGAATGGCCATCTTTCTTGCCAAATCCGTCTCTTGCTGCGCTTCGCCGCCGATCAAGGTTCCGCTTATTCTGAAGCAGATCCAGTTCATCGGGTATCAGTCCCTGCTCGTCATCTTCCTCACGGGCGCATTCACCGGAATGGTCCTCGGGTACCAGGGTTTTAACACGCTCAGCCGGTTCGGATCGGACGCGTTTCTCGGCCCCATGGTTGGGCTCGCGCTCATCAAGGAAATGGGGCCTGTGATCTCCGCGCTCATGGTGACGGGAAGGGCGGGATCTTCCATTACTGCGGAGATCGGGATCATGCGCATCAGCGAGCAGATCGATGCGCTGCAGCTGATGGGTTTAAACCCTTATCGCTATCTCGTGGCTCCCAATTTCATCGCAGCCCTCATCTCGGTTCCGCTTCTGACGGCAATTTTCGACGTGGTCGGGATTTTCGGCGGGTACCTGATCGGTGTCAAGCTTCTGGGCGTGAGTTCAGGGGTCTATTTCGGCGAGATGATGAGCTACGTGGAGATGGAGGATGTGCTGGAGGGGCTGTTCAAGTCCCTGAACTTCGGGCTCATCATTGCATGGGTCTGTTGCTTCAAAGGGTACTACACCGGGTATTACACCGGGTTTGGGGCTGAGGGGGTGAGTGCGGCGACGACGCAGGCCGTCGTCCTGTCTTCCGTGCTCATTCTCGTGTGGGACTATTTTCTCACGTCCACGCAGCTCTTTGTGTAGAGCAGGTTGCTGAAAAACGCCCATCTACGGCGTTGCCCTCATCCCTCGTCGTTGCGACGTACCGGAGTGTACGACTCACTCCTCGGGATTAATCCGCGCTTCGCTTGGAGTCCCCACCCTTTGGGCGGGTCCCCAGAACCGGGCGCCTTGTATCTGGACGTTTTTGAGCAACCTGCGGAGAGGGTTTATTTTCACTGTGGAAGTAGGGAGGACTATGGGCCAGCCAAGATAGGTTTGGTTGCTGCAGAACGCGTGCGTTGATCGGTTATGATCAAGATAGAAGATCTGCATAAGTCTTTCAACGGGGTTGCGGTTCTCAAGGGGGTGAACCTCGAGGTCGGCAAGGGGGAGCTCCTCGCGCTGATTGGAAGAAGCGGTTATGGCAAGAGCGTGCTCCTGAAGCACGTGGCAGGCCTGCTCCGGCCTGATCGGGGGCGAATCCTCGTGGATGAGCAGGACATCGGCCGCCTGGGGGGCAGAGACCTCATCCGCGTGAGAAACCGCCTCGGGTTTCTTTTTCAGAGCGGAGCCCTGTTCGATTCCATGACCATCTTCGACAACGTTGCTTTCCCTCTGAGAGAGAAAACAAAGCTGAGTCAACGGGAAATCAGGGAAAAGGTGATCGCCGACCTGGAACAAGTCGGTCTTGTAGGCGCAGAAGAGAAATACCCTTCACAGATCAGCGGCGGCATGGTGAAGAGAGCTTCGCTTGCCAGAGCTCTCGTCGAGGAGCCGGAGATCATGCTCATCGATGAACCCACCACAGGACTGGACCCCTTGACAGGTCATACGATTCTGAACCTCATCGATACGTGCCACAAAAGACTCGGATTCTCGGGAATTGTGGTGACCCATGAGGTGCCGAAGATTTTCGAAATTGTGAACAAGGTGGTCATGCTTCACGAAGGTAGGGTGATTTTCGCCGGGACCCCGGAGGAGATTCTTTCGTCGCAAGATGAAGCGGTTCAGACGTTTGTCGCTGCAGGGGCGGAGTGGTTAACCCATGATGCCGCGTGCTACCCCCCTATGCTCCATCGGAGAAGGAAAGACATCCATGCGCTTTAAAAGGGGCAGCGCCCGGCAAAATTAGAGTCGCCATAGAGGAGAACCATGAGAAAGTTCAATATCGAGTTTACGGTCGGCTTGTTCGTCATCGCGGGCATCCTCTGCCTGGGCTACCTATCCATAAAACTCGGAGGGATGGAACTCATCGGGAGTCAGGGATATGATGTGTATGCCTTGTTTTCCAACAGCGGAGGTCTCAAGCAGGGATCTTCGGTCATGATTGCGGGAGTTGAGGTGGGGCGCATCAGGAGCATCAGCCTCGATGATTACCAGGCGCGGATTGTCATGAACCTGAACAAGGACGTAAAGGTCCAGGACGACGCCATCGCGGCCATCAAGACCAAGGGGCTCATCGGTGAAAAGTTCATCGAGATCACGCCGGGCGCATCAGAAAAAATCATCCCTCCGGAGGGAAAGATCCGGGAGACCCTGCCTCCCGTGGATTTTGAGCAGTTGATCTCCAAGTACGTGTTCGGCAAAGTCGAATAGGCGCGGCTCTGTGAAGGATCGGGTGACGATGGTGAATCGTATGCTGAAATGGAAGACTCTGGTGCCCATGGTGTTCATGATGGCCTTTGGTTGGGCTTTTCCTGCATGGGCGGGTGTGCCCACGGAAAAGGTCAAGGAAACTGCAGACAAGATTATCGCAATTGTCGGCGATCCATCCCTCAAGGACCCGGCCAAGGCAGCACAACGGAGGGAGCGGATCCGAAAAACGGTGGACGACCTGTGCGACTGGGAAGAGATGTCACGCCGGTCTCTCGGAAGGCACTGGGCGCAGCGCACGGAGCAGGAAAAAAAGGAGTTCGTTCACCTTTTCGGGCAGCTGCTCGAGAGAACCTACATCGACAAGGTGGAGGGCTATTCCGGGGAAAAGGTGAATTATCTTGGGGAGCGGGTCGACGGCGATTATGCCGAGGTGGACGTCAAGGTCGTGACCAACAAGAACACGGAGATCCCGGTCATCTACCGCATGAGAGCCAAGGATCAGAAGTGGTGGGTCTATGACATGGTCATAGAGGGTGTCAGCCTGGTCAACAACTACCGTACCCAGTTCAGCGACATCATGGCCAAGTCTTCTTTTGAAGGGCTGATGAAGAAACTGAGAGAAAAATCCGCTGAATAGGCGGAAGAGGCTTTACAAGCTAATGAAGAGAACCGGCTTTGTGTTTGTGATCGCGATTCTTTGCTTCGTCTCCATTGAAGCCAACTCCTCAGGGCAGAGCACGGCGACCTATGCGCCGGAAAATGGATTCGGCGCTCAGGGAGTGGAACTCNCCTCGATTCAACTGGCTTCTTTGAAAGAAGCGAGCGCTGAAGAAGAGGAGACCGAAGCGGTCGAGTCCTCAGGAGAGACTGTGCCTGATCCTCTGGAGCCTATGAACCGGGCATTTTTCGAATTCAATGACAAACTTTATTTCTGGGCGCTGAAACCCGTGGCCACGGGGTACAAAACCGTGGTGCCTGAAGAAGCCAGAGTGTGTGTCCGGAATTTTTTTAATAATCTGGCCTTTCCCGTGCGGTTCGCGAACAATCTGTTCCAAGGGAAATTCTTTGGAGCCTTTGAGGAGACATGCGGTTTCCTTGTGAATTCTACAGTGGGGCTGGGCGGTCTTGCCGACATCGCCACGGCCGTCGACCTCAAACGACACGATGAGGACCTGGGCCAGACTCTGGCAGTCCATGGTGCTGGACCCGCGTTTTACATCTACTGGCCTTTCTTCGGGCCTTCGACCCTTAGAGATACGATCGGGATGGCAGGGGACATTTTCTTGGACCCCCTCACCTACCTGGGCGATTATTGGTACGCCCCCTACTCAAGGGGGCTCAACGTGGTGAATGAGACGTCTTTGAGAATCGGCGACTATGAGTCCCTCAAGAAGGCTGCGCTGGATCCCTACGTCGCTCTGAGGGACGCCTATTATCAAAACCGGCTGAGCAAGATCAGAGAGTGAAAACGGAGAAACCGAAGGGTCACGGCGATCGCAGAGATTAGAACCTTGGGCCAGAACTTCTTCGCAAGGCGCGTAGAAGCTCAAAACGAACCGCAGAATATCGAATAACGAACACCGAACGCCGAAGGGAACAACAGAAGAGATTTAACTTCGTCATTCGAAATTCCTTGTTCGATATTCGACATTCGGGTTTTTGGATTCTAATTTGGCTTTGGCCGAAAGCCTGCATTAGGAGGAAGGAAGATGTCAGGATCGTCTCGCATGGATCCGGAACTGTTCAATATGGTACTTGATACCCTGAGCAAGCTCCAAAGGGAAAGACTGACTCTGGAAGTCAAGCTGGAAATGGACAAGGCCGGCGTGTTCCCGTCCGAACTCATCCGCTTCATGCTGGGCCCGGAAGTCGCTTTGCATCTCATCTTTATTCCCACAGAGTACGGCGGCCTGGGGGCAGGCGCCCGGGAGATCGCGGTGATCTCAGAGAAGATGGCCAAAATGGATCTGGCGGTGGCCACCTCGTTTCTCGCCATCTGCCTGGGCATGGATCCCATCATGGTGGGAGCCACGCCCGTTCAGAAAGAAAAGTGGGTTCGAAAGATCGCTGATGAAGGCCTGATCGTGGCGTATGGGGTGACAGAGCCGGAGGCCGGCTCCAATGTCCAATCCCTTAAAACCAAGGCTGAGCGGGTTTTGGATGTGAACGGAAACATCACGGGTTACAAGATCAACGGCCAGAAACAGTTCATCACCAACGGCGGAGTGGCCTCTGTTTACACCCTGCTTGCAGACACGCCCGGGGGACCGTCCTTCTTTATTTTTGAGGCGGGGACTCCCGGTCTTTTCCCCGGTAAACATGAAGACAAGCACGGCATCAGGGCCTCTGACACCTGTCCGATCAGCCTGGAGGATCTGTTCGTCCCTGCGGAGAACCTGGTCGGAGGAGTCGAGGGACAGGGGCTCAAGCAAGCCAACCAGGTGTTCGGCTACACCAGGCTCATGGTCGCAACCTTCGGCCTCGGGGGCGGGACGGCGGCCCTTGAAAAAGCGATAGCCTACGGAAAGGAGCGGATTCAATTCGGGGGGCCTCTGGTCGAAAAGCAGGGGTACACGCATCAGTTGCTTGTTCCCCATGCGGTCCAGTTGGAGGCGGCAAGAGCCTACATCGAGAAGACCGCGGTGAGGCTCGATGCTGGGGAGCAGGACCTTCAGGTGGAAGGGTCTATTTCGAAGTACTTTGCTACGGAAGTGGGGGACGCTGCCGCAAATGATGCCATCCAGGCCCTGGGAGGTTATGGGTATGTGCGCGAATTCGAGGTCGAAAAGATAAAAAGAGACATCAAGATCACTACCATTTTTGAAGGCACGAGTGAAATCCAGCGAAGCATTATTTCCACCTTCCGTTTGCGGGAAACCGTGCGTTCCAAAGGGCGATTTTACCTGGACATGGCCGAAGCCCTCGACAAGCTTTCTCCGGACTGCGGGGCTCAGATTGTCGCCCGGTCGATCCGCCTGCTGAAGGACGTGGTTTTGAACACCCGCAAGCACAAACTCACACGATCGCAATATGTCATGTTCCTCCTGGCGGACATGATGACCTGGTGCGAAGTCGGAGAAGCTCTTTGTCAAAAAGCCGCGGCCGGTCACAGCCACGGACGATCGCCGGAATTCCTGAAAGCGGTCGCCCGCCTCTTTGCCCTGGAGGTGGAGACGAAGGTCTTCTTGAACGGCACCAAGATCGCTCAGGGTTGTGATGAACTCATGGGGGACGTGGTCCCCAAGCTCAAAGAACTCGATCTCGGCGAGACCTCGCACCACTTCATGGCCGACATGGATCAAGTCGCTGCGGAAATCGTGCGATAGCGATCGCATTCAATCCCTTGGGAATGACCACAGGAAATATTTATCGTCGCTCGTCCCGGGCAAACAGGCACAGAAGAAGACGGTCGCCCTTCAGAAGGAGCTCTTGCGAAAACCCGAGAATCGATCCTCAACTGAGGCGCACCTTCGACAAGATCGGCGTCCCTGAGCCCACCCCTTTCCGTCCGGACCCCTTTCAGCTTGAGTCCCTGGAGAAGATCGAGGAATGCGATGTGCTCGTGAGCGCACCTACCGGTTCCGGAAAGACGTGGATCGCCACTCAGGCCATATCCCGGAATCTCTCCAAGGGGCTCAAATCGTGGTATGCCTCCCCCCTCAAGGCACTCTCCAACGCCATCTACCAGGAATTTTGTGAAACCTTCGGAACCGATGTTTGCGGCATCCTGACAGGGGATCGAAAGGAGAATCCCAACGCTTCCATAGTGGTGGGAACCACGGAGATCCTGCGCAACCAGCTCTATGATGCCATGCACCAGGGGGTAAGCCTNTCAACCGATCTGGTCATCCTGGATGAGGCCCACTATTTGAGCGACCCTGAAAGGGGTGTGGTGTGGGAAGAGGTGCTGATCTATCTGCCCCCGAGAGTGAGGCTCCTTCTCTTGTCCGCCACCATCTCCAATGCCGAAGAGATCGCCGCCTGGCTCAGGGAAAACCGCAAAACCACGACCTGGGTGGTGCGTTCGGAAGAGCGACCCGTCCCGCTGGACATGCTTTTCCTGTTCCCGGACGGCCTGATCTCTCCTCTCACCAGCAGGAGAGGCCTTTCCCCGAAGGTGAGGAAGTTTCTGCTTTCCGACAAGGGGCAAAACGGTTTCGGGAGGCTGGACTTCGGCGAGATCATCGCTTGCCTCAGAAAGGTGGACCTGCTTCCGGCCATATTTTTTCTCAAGTCCCGAATGGATTGTGACCGGGCTCTGCTCACCTGCCACCGGGTGGACAGGCCGGAGGAGATCAGGGAACGCCTCGGAAGCGAGGTCAGGGAATTCTTGAGAAAATATCCTCACCTTGAGGGTCATCGACAGAAAGACATTCTCTTGGATGCCGGGGTGGGGTCTCACCACGCCGGTCAGCTTCCTTACTGGAAGGTCCTGATTGAGAAAATGATGGTCCGGGGATATCTGGAGGCCATTTTCTCAACTTCTACCGTGGCTGCAGGCGTCAATTTCCCTGCCCGAACCGTCGTTCTCGTGCAAAGCGATCGGTTTGACGGTCGCGAATTCTCCAACCTCACGGCCACCGAGCTTCATCAGATGACCGGCAGGGCAGGGCGAAGAGGAAAAGACAATATCGGGTTCGCCCTGATCGTCCCAGGCCTGCATCAGGACCCGCAACTCATCGCCGAGTTGAAGGATTCTCCCCCTGAACCGCTGATGAGCCAGATTCACATCAATTTCTCCATGAGCCTCAACCTCCTGCTTTCGCACACGCCGGGTGAAGTCAAAGACCTCCTGAATCGATCTTTTGCCTCGCATCAGGAACTCAAGCGAGGATCCCCTTTTCAGGCTCGATGGAGCGACCTCGACGCGGAACTCAAGAGACTCCTGCCTGAAGGGAAATGCGACACGAGTGACCCCGTCGAGGTTCTGGAGAACATTCTCAAGAGTTCCCAACTCAGAAGACGCGCGAAAAGACTGGAGCGGGAAGTCCGGACAGAAAAGAAACAGAGGGCTTTGGAAGAACATCTTCGACCAGGAACCCTTTTCGTTCACAAGAACCGGCAGGTTTATGTGATCTTTCGGGTTTTCAGCGAAAAAGGAAGGCGGGTCTGCGCGGCTCACAATCTTCGGCGAACGCTCCGCCTCAAGAGAGGAGAATGGCGTCTCCAAAGAGTCGATGTCCGTCACATCAGGAGTATCCTCGATTTCAGAGTGGACTTGCACGAGGAGGATCCGCCCGAGAAGCTCAAGGCGTTGTTGGCCTCCATTCCTGTGGAAGGGTTGAAAGACCTGCGAATCCAGGTGCCGGGAAGACATGAAGCAGAGAAAGGGAAAGGGGCGCAAGCGCTTCCCTGCGAAGACTGTGTTCACAAGACCGTCTGCCATGGCCACGAGAAGGGCGAACTTCGAACCTTGCTGAGGGACTACCAGGTTCTGATCGATCAGATGGGTGGAGCGGGACAAGGGCTTTGGCTCAGTTTTAAGAGGCACGTCCGATTTCTGAAGGAGACAGGGTTTGTGGACGAGTGGGATTGCCTGACCCAGGACGGCCTTTGGGCGTCAAAGCTGAGGCTGGACCACCCTCTCCTGATTGCTGAAGCCATCAGGAAAGGAGCTTTTTCAGAAGTTTCGCCTGAGATCGTGGCAGGGTGTCTGGCTCCTTTTGTTTGGGACAGGGCTATTGAGATGGACTTCAGAATTGAAAGCCCCCTTGATCTCGGAGGCTTGGAAACATCCTTCCGCCGGACCCTGGACCTGATCGAAGACCTCAGCCGGCTTCAGATCAGCAGGGGTTTCAAAAGCCCTCAGATATTTTATTGGCCCTGCGTCGCGCTCTTTCTTTGGGCCTCGGGCGTCCCGTGGAAGAGTCTTCTGAGCGTGATTCCGGTAGATGAAGGGGATCTGACATCGCTCATTGCGAGATGCGCGGACCATTTGCGCCAGGTGGCCAATCTCAGCGAAACCCACCCCGGCCTGTCGTCCGTAGCGGCAAGGGCCATTGAGTTGATTCTCAGAGAGCCGGTTTTGATTGAATAGAAACGAGGGTCTCCGGCGAGGGGCGAGAAGTGCATTGATAACTGTGCAGGAGTGAACAACATCCTGTGCACTAAGTGATGATTACCACTTTTCCTTGAGTGATCTTCACAAGGTCTGCAGCGCTGAGCTTGAAGACCGCGTGGGGAGTTCCTGCAGCAGCCCAGATTTCCTCACACTTGAAGAGATCCTCGTCGATGAAGATCTCCATGGGCTTGGCAAGCCCTGCAGGCGGGACACCGCCGATGGCAAACCCCGTGTGCTCCCGAACAAAGTCCGCATCGGCTTTCCTCACAGGTTCGGAGAGGAGATCGCGAAGCTTTTTTTCGTTCACGCGGTTGGCGCCGCTCGCCACGACGAGGACAGGCCTTTTCGTCGTCTTGCACTGGAACACCAGAGACTTTGCAATCTGCTCCACGCGACAGCCGACTGCTTGAGCCGCTTCCTGCGCGGTTCTGGTCGAGCCGGGCAGCTCAACGACCTCGCATCTCACCCCGTGGCGGTCCAGAGCGTCTTGGACTTTCTGGGCACTGTCACTCAGCGGTTCAGACATGAAAGGAAATATAACACGGTGACTTCGGAATTGGGAATGGAAAAAGGCACAAAGGAAGGAGGGATAAAAGGATGCAGGAGAATGGGTTTTCTGCTTTGTGCCTCTGTCCCTCTCTCCCTGAGATTATTTGAAGGTGAATTTGTTTTCGCTGAAAAGCCGGAGACAAGCATCCACCACATCAGGGTCATAAAAGCGGCCCCTCTTGTCCGTAATTTCCTCCAGCGCTTTATCCATCCCTAAGGAAGGCCTGTAGGGCCGGTGCGACGCCATGGCCTCGACAACATCAGCCACGGTCAGAATTCTGGCCTCCAGAAGAATGCGCTCTCCTGTGACGCCCTGGGGATACCCGGACCCGTCCAACCTTTCGTGGTGTTGAAGCACCATCGTGGCAATGTCCCAGGGGAACTCGATGTCTTTGAGAATATCATAACCGATCTGGGCGTGCGTTTTGATAAGGCTGAATTCAAGGGGTGTCAGCAGGCCGGGTTTGCTGAGGATTTCAGCGGGCACGGAGATTTTGCCGATGTCGTGAATGGCCCCTGCCATGCGAATTCCATCGACCCGGTCGGAAGAAAGGCCCATCCGGGTGGCGATGGCTCTGGCCAGGTCCGCGACTCTTTTCTGATGACCGGCGGTGTAAGGATCTCTCACCTCGACCGTTTGAGCCATGGCCTGAATCGTGGCTCCCGTGATTTTGCGAAGCTTGTCGACGCTGTTTCTGAGTTCCTCCTCAGCATTCTTTTGAACCGTGATGTCTCTGACGAAATTGAGAGTGGCAGGTCGATCTTCCCACACGATAGGGACGGAGCTGATCTGAGCCCAGATCTCCTCCCCTGAGCGGGTTATCACTCTGATGTTTAAGCCGGAGGCCGTGTGTTTGTTGCCTTCTACTTTCTGACGAATTTCTGCGAGAAAGGCGCGGTCATCAGGATGAACAAGATCCATGTAATGGATATTGTTCAGTTCGTTCTGAGAGTAGCCAAGGGTCTCCAGGGTTTTCGGATTGGGAAACTTGATCACTCCATCCTGCGCGATGAAGATAGAATCGTTGGAATTGTCCACAAGAAAACGATATTTTTCTTCTGACTTCCGAAGCGCTTCCTCGGCCAGCTTGCGCTCAGTGATATTGTGCACAACGGCCCTTGCGCCTTTTGGGAACCCTTTCTCATAGACGAGTTTTGTGTTCAAAATGACCCAGATGGTCCTGCCGTCCTTCGTCTTTATGGTGTATTCCACGGCTTGGGGAACTTTTTCGCCTGCGAAGACCTTCGCCATTCTTTCCATAAACAGAGCTTTGGAGTCGTCGGTAAGAACATCAAAGGGGCTCATGCTGCCGAGGAGCTCTTCCTTTGTGTATCCTGTGTACTCGCACATGACGTCATTGACCGTGACGAATTTTCTCTGGATGAAATCCACTTCATAGATGCCTGCCGGTGCATTGTCTACGAGTTCTCTGTACTTCTCTTCGCTCTCTCTGAGCGCTTCCTCAGCCAGTTTCTTTTCCGTAACGTCTCTGAGAATTCCCCGGAACCCCGCAGGCTCCCCTTTGGTGTTCCGGACCAGCGAAACCGAGATCTCTACGGTGCGGGCGGAGCCGTCCTTACGGATCAGTTCCCAATTGAGACTTTTCGAAGGCTCACCGCTCAGAAAAACATGGTTGAAGGTTTCAAAAACCTGTTTTGCACTGACCGCATCCATGTATCTTCGATTGTTGCTCCCCAGGAGTTCGTTTCTCGGGTACCCAAGGATTTTGCAGAGGTGGTCGTTGCAAAAGGTGATATTGCCCCTGAGGTCGACTTCGTAATAGCCTTCGTCAACATGTTCCAGGATGGCCCTGTACTTCTCTTCGCTCTCACGCAGAGTCTCTTGGGCTTTTTCCCTCTCAGTGATGTCTTCGTAGGTTACGAAGTGATCGCTTTGCTCGGTGGTAACGGTTCGAAAAAGGATAAGTTTTTCCGACCCATCCTTGCAGGTGACGGGGAAAATCCTCGGATGAATTTCGCCTTGCGGGAATTTCCGCAAATCCTCAAACCATGCGGTGAGGACTTCTTTTTTGCGCTTGGAATCAGGGTGGGCTTTTTCAAACCAGCTCTTGCCGGTGGGAATGTCTTCGAGGGTGTAGCCGAAGAGCTCGGTGAATTTAGGATTGACGTAAGAGTAATTCCCTTCCTGGTCGATAATGGCCACGGCAAAGGGGGATTTTTCAACAAGGAGCTGGAGTTTTTGTTTTTCTTTGGACAGGGCTTCCCACGGGATGGATATTTGTCCGGCGCTCGGCCGCTCCATCCTTCTGATTTTCGATTTGAAATCCTGGGAAATCTGTTTTGTCGGCAAAACCACATCCTCCGCCGGGCTCGGGTCGGGGAGATATCTCCCATTTCGCGAAAATAACCGGACTGAAAACAATCCCAAGAGCTCAAGACTGCTAAAACCGTGCCATAACTGGGAATTATGTCCTGCTCTGGAAACGGAAAGGGAAGGAAACGGAACTTTAACCCGGGTCTGGAGCTGAAGATCCTTGTCCTGAAGGCGTCTTCGCTTCTGAGCACTAAATTAAGAAAAAGAAACGCATTGGCGATCACTGAAGGGATTAGAAGAGGGAAGCATAAAAGGCGAAGACAAAAAGCGCAAAAATTTGTGCAGGTTATAACAATTTTTGTCAAGACCACATAATTTTGGCAAAGGTGGATGGATCGAAAAAGACCGGATCTTCACCTTAGGATCGTCAAGATAACTGTATTTTTTCACGAAAACTGAAACGAATCCGGTTGTCCATGTAGTAAACAACATCCGGTCGGAAGCGGTAAAGTCTCACCCGAAATCTCTTGCTGAAGCCATCGAGATCTAGCTTTTCTCCTGAGCCGAAGAATTCCATCGTAAAAGGGAACTTCTTTAGGTAGGCTCGAATGGCCCTCACGGATTCCAGACCTGGGGACATGGGGTGAAGGCCGCCTGACATCTGGATGCCCCGAATCTCTTTCCATGTGGAAGACTGGTGAAAGATCGCTGCTGCGGCCTGACGGCTTGCCAAAGCTTCCTGGATATGCCGGGAAGCAGGATCTGAAAAAAAATAGAACGTGAAAGCGAGATTGGCGTAATAGACCGGAGCCGCCCATGCTGCGTCCTTGACGGCCGTGGAGAGGGTCATGGTGTTCTGTCCCTTGATGAGTTCTTCTGCCAGTTTCCTGAGCTCTTCTTGAGTTGGGGGCGGCGTTTCAGTTTTCATGAATCCATCGCTGATTGATCTGAGTTTGAGGATTGATTGACGAAGCTTATTCTGGCACAGACGGTTATGAATTACAACCGGCACGCTGCACAGAGCAGGAGTTCAGTAAACCTCGTACTTGACCAGCCGGCCGTCAAGCCCTCCGCTCTTCAAAACCTTTTTCCACGAGGGTTTTAGCCCGATGTGAGCGATCCACTCCCTGTTTCCGAAGTAGACAAAGGCCGAAGAACCCAGGCATCTTTGTTTAAAAAAGTCCCCCAGGTCTCTGTAAAACGGACCCAGATCTCTATCCCGGTCGAGCCGGATTCCATAAGGCGGGTTGCAGAGAATCACCCGACCGCGAAGTTCGGGAATCGTTCTGAAATCCGCGACCTCCAGGCCGACCCGGTCTCCGTAAGGGAGATCCGTGATGTTTTTTCTGGCCAAGGCGACGGCCTCTTCTGCAATATCACTTCCCGAGATGAGGCCTCGGGCAGGTTTCCGCATGGCTCCATCCGCCTCCTTCTTTACGGCCAACCACAGGGGTTCATCGTAGTCCGGGAGAAATTGAAAACCGAACCGTTCTCTTCTGTAGCTGCCGGGAATTCTGCAGTAAGCCATCAAGGCCTCGCTCAAGAGCGTTCCAGAACCGCACATCAGGTCATAGAGAGGCTTGGAGCCGTCCCACTCTGAAAGCCTGATCACGGCGGCTGCTGTGATTTCCTGCATGGGCGCTTGACCGCCTTCTTCTCGATAGCCGCGGCGATGAAGCGATCCGCCCGAGGTGTCCAGACTGACGGTGGCGTTGTCGCTTTCGACGTAGAGGCCGATCCACACATCCGGATCGGTTTTCTTCACAGAGGGCCTTCTGCCGAAACGGTCCCTGAAGGAATCCACCACNGCATCTTTAAGTCGAAGGGCCGCATACTGCGAGTGGCGAATCTTGCTGTGGGTGACGTTGGCAAATACCGCAAAGGTGTGATCCGCGGTGAAAAACTCCTCCCACGGGATTTCCTTGGATTTCTTGTAAAGGGTGTCGGAGCTGTGACAGCGGAAGGTGATCAGGGGCGCAAGAACCCTGGTGGTCAGTCGGGCACCGTAGTTGATCCTGTAAAGATCGTCCTTGCCGGCATCGAAATAGACACCCCGGTAGGAGGCTTGCACTCGCTCTGCACCCAGTTCCATCAGCTCATGGCCGGCGAGTTCTTCAACCCCCTCCGGAACCTGGGCAAAAAAACGATGGTTGAGCTGGTACTGGAACATGAGAGTCTTCACAGCCTAGCCGCTGTCTCGGATGCGACCAGTTTGATCGAACCGGAAGCTCCAAAGAGAGAATGTCGAATATCGAATAACGAATATCGAATGTCGAGGGAAAGAACCTTTCGAAATTCTGCGGTTCGATATTCTGCTGTTCTTCGGTTCGTTGTTCCGGCCATGTGACGTTTCATACAAGGAGGACCAGGATGTCATTAGCAAACAGTCAGCGGTCTGCGACAGAAATCACGCAAACAGAATGGGACCCCATGGTCCGTTACGACTTGGCGTAACTGTGCAGTCCTGCCAGGTAGTTGACCCCGAGATAGGTAAAGAGGACGCAGAAGAACCCGATAATGGAGAGGAGGGCGAGCTTGTTGCCTTTCCAGCCCCTGACCATGCGGGAATGGAGCAAGGCCGCATACACAAGCCAAGTGATCAGGGACCACGTTTCCTTGGGATCCCAGCCCCAATACCTGCCCCAGGCCGAATGGGCCCAGACTGAACCGGTGATAATGCCCAGGGTGAGTAGCAAAAATCCGATGACCACCATCTGGTAGCTCATGTCATCCAGAATTGAGGAATCCGGAATGATCCGTATGAAGACATTGCTTCCCTCGGGTCTTTCCCTTTTCTTCAGGAGGTACATGAGACTTAACCCGAAGGCAAGGCCGAAAGCCGCATACCCGAAGAAGCAGGTGAGGACATGAGCAATCAGCCAATTGCTCTTGAGCGCAGGCACCAGAGGCTGAATCTGGCTGCTGAGGGTTGGAGAATAGGAGGCGTAGGCCATGGCGAGGAAAGCAAGGGGAGTCGCGAAGACCCCGAGAGTGCGATTCTTGGTCCGCCACTCGATGAGAAGGTAAAGGAACACGATGGTCCAGGCAAAGAAGATCAGGGATTCATAGAGATTGGACAGGGGGGCGTGCCCGATGCCGAGATCGTAGGATTCGATCCAACGAAGAACGATAGCGAGAGACTGGCCTAGAAGACCCGCCAGAGTGACGAAGGTCGCCAGGCGGCCGAAGAACTCCTTCCCCATCACCATCATGAGGAGATACAGCATGAAGGATGCGAAATACACAAAAGTGATGTAACTCAGAATAATCGAATTCACCGCTCACCTCTCGGAATCAGGTCAGGTCGGATCCGCCCAGGCGGTCTCCGTCCCGCATTCACACAGGGGCTGTCTTTTCAACCTTCCCCTTGATCTTCGATGCCAGATGGTCAAGCTCTCTTTCCAGTCCTACCGGGTTCTTGTTGGTCCTTCCTGCAACGCGGATATTCAGGCCGCGCTTTGTCCTGGCCACTTGGACCCAGATGCTCCTGTGGGACGTGAAGAAAGTGACAAAGAGGCCTATCATGATGAGAAAGAAGCCGGTCCAAACCAGGGGAACGCCCGGGTCCCTGCTCACCTGAAGTCCCGTGTAATATTTGGCTTCGATGCTTTGCAGGGTAAAGTGGTAAGGTTTGTAGGCGCCGGGATTGAACTTGGGGAATCTCTCGAAGAAGCCCGGGAACCGTTCCTTGATCAAGTCAATGTTCTTGAAGACCCAGAAGCGGATTTCCTCGCCCTGCTCCGGCCGGACCGCCACCTGAACCGCAGGACCCATTTTCATAAAATCGGATCTGGCTTCGAAGACCATGAATTGCCCTGGCTGGCCCGGCAGATCATAAGGCCTTTCGATTTCAACATCGAGGAGGGCATTGGCCGGGTCGCCCTCCCGGCGAATGCCGATGCGCGCTTTGTTTCCTGGAAGGGAACCGTAGCTGGCCTGGTAAAACGTGATCCCTCTGAAGGTGACGGGGTGATTGACCAGCAGGGGTCCTTGAAGCGCCGCTTTTCCATCTTCGAGAAAAGTGAGGTCCGATCGATACTCCTTGGGCGCTCCGTTGTCATAAAACTCCACGGAAAATCGATCGCATCGAATGTCGAAGGGCATGGGTTTGAAGGCTTGGGTCTTGCGGAGCCTCACCTTGTTGACCGCCTCCCCCTCCGGGATGTTCACATAGGCTTCGAAGCCGAACAGGGATCCCACAATGCTGCCGATGAGGATGATGAGCACGCTCAGGTGGACCAAGTAAACGCCCAGGTGAGAGAACCGGCCCTTTTCGGCGTAAAGCACAACCTCATTGTCCGTTTCTCTCTGCTGGAATCGTCTGTAATGGGTTTTCAGAATTCCGGCGGTCAGGGGAACCACTTTGTCGGTCTTCCCCGCTGCGCTGAAATTCCTGTGGGGAGGGAGGTCTTCAAAGGGCTTGGAGCGGTCCAGCTTCGGAGCCGTCTGAAATCGTTTCCAGGCCGAGGGGAAACGATCCAGGGAACAAATGATGAGGTTCAGGGCAAGGGTCCCGATGATCAGCCTGAACCACAGGGAGTGATACATGTCGAAAAGCTGAAGAGAACTCAGAAGGCTCACGAGACCTGGACTCAACTCCTCCGCAAGCTCCATGGCCCCTTCCTGCTGGGGGATAACGGTCCCTAAGATGGAGGTGACGGCAAGAACAATGAGCAGCGCCAGGGTAAGCTTGACAGAAGTGAAAACGCTCCAAAGAACGTTCGACCTCTTTGCGGGTTCGGATTTAGTCATAGAAGAAAACCAAGGACGTAAATGGCAACAACATATATCTTTAACGTGAAGGGTTCAATACTCTTTCCCCAAAATGTTCTATCTGACCCTTTTGTGGGTCTTCCCTGACCTCAGCCATCGGCATTGAATTTCAAAAAGGTAAAATGCTGCTGATTTATAAAAAAGATTGACGCTTGAGCTGCATTTGTGATAAAAAGCTATCCTTGTAGATTATAAGGATTTTTCATAAGGGTACTTCATGCTGGATCTTCGATTTATCAGAGCCAATCTTGATGCGGTCAAACAGATGCTCGAGAACCGGCGCAACGACTTGGACATATCCGTCTTTGAAGCCATTGACAGGAAGAGGCGCGAAATCCTTCCAGCCCTTGAAACCCTTCGCCACCGCAAAAACAAGGTGAGCGAGGAAATCGCCCAGATGAAGAAGCAGCGGCAGGATGCCTCGGGCCTTATCGGGGAGATGAAGGAAGTCTCGGTGGAGATCAAGGAGATGGAGGCCGCGCTTTCCCAGGTTGACGAAGATCTGAAGCCTTTCCTCATGGTCATTCCGAACATGCCTCACGAGTCCGTGCCTGTGGGGGCGGCCAGTGAAGACAATCCCGTGATTAGGACCTGGGGCACTGTCCCGGAGAAGGAATTTGAGGCCCTTGCGCACTGGGACCTCGGAGAGAGGCTCGGCATCCTGGACTTTGCTGCGGCTTCCAAGCTTGCAGGGTCGAGATTCGCGCTTTACCGGGGCGCCGGGGCCCTGCTTGAAAGAGCGCTGATCTCTTTCATGCTGGATATCCACACGCGGGAACACGGGTACACAGAGGTTCTGCCCCCCTTCATGGTCAACTCGGCCAGCATGACCGGCACAGGCCAGCTTCCCAAATTCAAAGAGGATCTCTTCAAGATTGAAGGCTGGGATTTGTTTCTCATCCCCACGGCCGAGGTCCCGGTAACCAATATCCATCGTGACGAAGTCCTAGCTGAGGAGTCGTTGCCCATTCATTATGTCGCCTACACTCCATGCTTCCGGTCAGAGGCGGGTTCCTACGGGAAAGACACAAGAGGCCTGATCCGGCAGCACCAGTTCAACAAAGTGGAACTGGTCAAGTTCTGCAAGCCTGAGGACTCCTACCGGGAACTGGAAGATCTGACGCGGAATGCGGAGACGATCCTACAGCGTCTGGAACTGCCTTACCGTGTCGTCGCCCTTTGCACCGGCGACCTGGGTTTTTCGTCGGCCAAGACCTATGATCTGGAGGTCTGGCTCCCGGGCCAGAAGCTCTACAGGGAGATTTCTTCCTGCAGCAACTTTGAGGACTTCCAGGCCAGGCGGGCGGGCATCCGGTTCAAGAGAAAGGGAGCAAGCGGAACCGAGTTGGTCCACACCCTGAATGGATCCGGTCTTGCGGTGGGCCGGACCCTGGTGGCTGTGCTGGAGAATTACCAGCAAAAGGACGGCACCGTCCGGATACCGCGTGTTCTTCAATCTTATATGGGAGGAATCGAGTTCATTAAACCTGCACAACCATGATGCCGATTCCCGTTCGGATCCAGGTAGTCGATCTGCCACGTGCCACCCCTCCTACCCTCACGCGTTCTGATTGCCGTTAGCTTCTCCTCCTTTCCTCTAACTTATAGATCCAGCAGGATATCCTTGGCCCCTGCCAGCAACATTCCCCGGTTCTTGGTTACCCATTCCACACCGTTGCGCTCCAATATATCCTTGAACAGCTCCGGCAGCTTCTGATGTTTTCGCGGATCCCCCGGGAGGCGCTGACCTAGAAACCGCCAATCCAGCGGTCGGACCTCAAGCCAATCCTTCAGCTAGGCCACCTTCTCCGCAGCTTTCTTGTCTCCCACCTGCCGGCTCGTGCGCTTGCCGGCGTGGGTGATGAATATCCACCAGGGGTTGCCTTTTCCTTTGACTTTCTGACGTACAATAGCGCCCATGCCATTTGCCTCCTTCCTGTTTTATCATTCTCTTAAATCAGTCCGGGGCGCACACCCAAAGCAACATCATTCTTTTGGATCATTTTGTTAAAAAATTGTTTGGCCACCTCGTCTAATCTCCCCTGTGATCTCTCCGGTGTATATACCAGTCCCGGCAAGATCTCTCTTGTGCCAGGCTGTTCTTCAGTAGCCAAAGACAAAAATGCAGTCGTCTTCACCCCGCAATACGGACAAAGGAATAGCAAAACGTCTTTGTAGTTATCATTATGAAAACCACATTCATTGGCATACAATGCTTTCCCGCACTCACAAGTAATTTTCATCACTTTGCCCCCGCGGTGGTACTTAATCCACCCTAAAGTGCTTTCTTTGACGTTCCGAAAGATTGATAGGTGGCCTTGTGAAGTTGATCGTACCGAATGGAAATCTCACACCCAGCGCATATAACCGGGTCTTCCTGAAACCTATGATAGAACTCAGTCCCTTCCATTGTGTGAATCGGTTTCCGGTCCTCCTTCGGGACAAATTTCGCGTAACAGTTTGCACAGTAGAACTTATTATCGAATTCATAAACATACATGATTTTTACCCCTTTTTCTTTTTGGAAAGATATTCCCGGATCGCCCGAAGGATGAGCTCCTGAAGCGTGATCTCCTCTTCAGCCGCCCGGATCTTCGCCGCCTTGTGAAGCTCTGGCGGAAAACTTTTAATCATGTATTGTGTCATCAAATCGCCTCCTTTTATTGGGTTACCTCAATCATATACATGACTATGGTCATGTCAAGCATTATGTCTGACAAAATGCACATTTCTTATGGGCTGAAGATGGTTGTCTTTACTGGGTTTCTTGCGTTTCGAGGTGTTTTGGCTTGATGATTTAGTAATCGCCAGTATCGTGGTGAATGTCAGGGGTCACGGGCAGGATGTCAGGGTCACGCCTTTTCGCTGATCGAGTTAGATGGTGAGATTATCCATACTAGGGCAAACGATCTCTCCCCGATTCGGCCGATCCTCCTCCAAGTGGGAAGCATTACTCCTTGCTTACGCACTCGCGTTCCCATACATCCGGAGGGAGGGGTCTTAAGGATTTTACAATGACCGTTCTGCCGGTGCGTTTGCCGCTCCTGACGGAATAGTAGTTTCGCTTTTTAGATGCAACCCATTCCGTCAGGACATCCAATATGTCCAAAGCTTCATCTTGAAGTACATTGTCCCATGCCATAACTAGTCTGCCTGGCCCGACCTTCACCAAAAGCTGCCCCCGCGTTGACTTTCCCATATCTCCCTCTCGACAAAAAGGAACTCCCAGAGCTGTGAATCACACCTTGTCATTTTCTCGTTTAGAAGCCTAGCCTGCGGGCACTAGATTTGCAATGTTAATGTAGCGACTCTTT
>JGI26437J51864_10000119_pt1 | contig 22983 bp, 22 predicted proteins | sample FrelakmetLWP11LW_FD_51864 | JGI IMG/M metagenome (IMG submission 51864)
AACATTTTTCTTTTCCCTCAGATGACAGTCTGTGAAAACGTGATGGTGGGACGGCACGCGTACCACGGCACCAACCTCTTCAAGGTGTTCCTGCGACTTCCTTTCGCGAAATCCGCGAGCGAGGCCAACATCCGCAAGCGGGCTGAAGAGATGCTGGCTTTCGTGGGTCTTCACGAGGAGCGGGACCAGCTCGCGTCCAGCCTCCCCTACGGAGATCAGAGGCGACTTGAGATCGCCCGAGCCCTTGCGACGGAACCCAAGCTTCTCCTGCTCGACGAGCCGGCCGCAGGCATGAACCCCTATGAGACAGAGGGGGTTCTGGAACTGATAAAGAAGATCGAAAGCCAGGGAATTTCCATCCTGCTCATCGAACATGACATGAAGCTTGTCATGGGGATTGCCCGCCGGATCACGGTTCTCAATTTCGGCGAAAAAATCGCGGAAGGAACGCCTGAAGAAATCCAGAACGACCCGAAAGTCATTGAGGCTTACCTTGGAAGCGAATAACAACGCGCTGCAGGTCGAAGATCTCCACGTGTCCTACGGCCACATCAAGGCTGTAAAGGGTGTTTCCATGGGGATTCAGGCCGGGGAGATCGTGAGCATCATCGGGGCCAACGGCGCGGGCAAGTCCACCCTGCTCAAGACCATTTCAGGCTTGATCAAACCCAGGAAGGGAACCATACGGTTCGAGAACGGCTCGATCGTCGGCCTGGCTCCGGAGAGGATCACGCGCATGGGGCTGGTGCACATTCCAGAGGGCAGGCAGATCCTGGCGACTCTGACAGTCTACGACAACCTGGAGCTCGGAAGCATTCCTCTCAGGAACCGGTCGGAGCTAAACAAAAAGTTTCAGGAGGTTTTCGAAACATTCCCCGTTTTAAAGGAGAGGGTCCATCAGCCCGGCGGAACCCTTTCAGGAGGCGAGCAGCAGATGCTCGCCATCGGAAGGGCTCTCATGGGGGAACCCAAACTCCTCATGATGGATGAGCCGTCTCTGGGACTGGCTCCCATCCTGATCAATGAGATTTTCAAAATCATCACGGTGCTTCGAGAGAAGAAGAAAACCATTCTCCTGGTGGAGCAAAACGCAAGGAAAGCCCTGCTCACATCCGACCGATCGTACCTTCTCGAAAACGGCCTGATCGCCATGTCAGGATCTTCCTCTGAAATGATTAACAATCAGAAAATCAAGGATTCCTATCTGGGAACGAGGTGAGTTTGATGATCGATATACCTGAACGCATCAACCTGGCGTCCTACTATCTGGACAGTCATCTCGAGGCTGGGCGGGCAAACAAGACGGCCGTCTATTTTGAAGGCAAAACCTTCTCCTACCAGAACATGGCCGCCCTCGCAAACAAGGCGGGCCATGTGTTGCGGGATCTCGGTGTGGAGGCGGAAGACCGGGTGCTCATCGCGCTCAACGACACACCGGAGTTCATTGCCACGTGGTTCGGCATTATCAAGATCGGTGCCGTGGCCACGGATGTGTACTCTTATCTTCAGCCCAAGGATTACGAGTATTTTCTCAACTACACGAGAGCGAAAGTGGCCATCGTGGACCCTTCGACGGTGGACAAGATCGAATCTGTTGCGCCCAAGTGCAAACACCTCAAGCATCTCATGGTGGTCGGTCAGAAGGCCCGCGGCAAGCTCCTCTCCTTCGAGGAGTTGGTGGGCAAAGCCTCTGACCGGCTCGACCCCGAAGACACCAATGCTGACGACATTGCCCTCTGGAAATTCACGTCAGGCAGCACGGGGCAGCCCAAAGGCGTGGCCTTGACTCACCGCAACTCCATCTACAATTTCCTGACCTACGGCCGCCAGGTGTTGCAGTACCGGGAAGAGGACATCACGTTGTCCGTGCCCAAGCTTTTCTTCGGCTATGCGAGGGACGCAGGGGTGGTCTATGCCTTCGGCTCAGGAGCGGCTGCGGCCATTTTCTCGGAACGATCCACCCCTGAAAAGATTTTCGACATGATCGAAACGTGCAGGCCCACGGTCCTCATCAATGTGCCGACCATGATCAATTCCATGATCGAATTCCCAGGAGCGAAAAGCCGCGACCTCAGCTCTCTTCGTTTCTCCACTTCCGCAGGAGAAGCGCTTCCCGCAGAGCTCTACCATCGGTGGAAAGAAACCTTCGGGGTGGAGGTCCTCGATTTCATCGGCTCGGCCGAGCTCTACCACGGCTATGTTTCGAACCGGCTGGGCGAAGTGAGACCCGGGAGCCTGGGCAGACTGGTCCCCGGCTATGAAGGTAAGATCATTGATCAAGAGGGAAAGGAACTGCCGGACGGCGAGGTCGGAGAGCTCTGCGTCAAGGGACAGAGCGCGGGGTTGCTCTATTGGAACGAGTACGAGAAAACCCGCAAGACCTTCAAGGGCGACTGGGTGCACACCGGTGATCTTTTCAGACGGGACAAGGACGGATACTACTGGTTCATGGGTCGTGGAGGAGATCTGCTCAAAGTGGGGGGCATTTTCGTCGCACCTCTCGAGATCGAAAACTGCCTCCTGGCTCATCCTAGCGTGAAGGAGTGTGCAGTCATTGGAGCAGCCGATCCTCAAGGGTTGATCAAGCCCATGGCGTTCATTGTGACCAAGGAAGGGGTCAAGCCTTCCGAAGACCTGAGCCGAGCCATTCAGGATTACGTGAAGAGCACGCTGGCTCCTTACAAGTTCCCTCGGTGGGTGAAATTCCTGGACGAGTTGCCCAAAGACGATCGAGGCAAAATCAGAAAGCGGGTTTTGAAAGAGAGTATCTCATAATGATTTTCTCTGCGTTCTCCGCGCCTCTGCGGTGAGACCAGACAGGAGACTGAACATGCTGAAACCCATTTACGATTCGAGCAAAGGCAAGATGCGCGTCGCCGGCCTTGTTTCAGGATCAGGATCCAGTTTCAGGACCATCATTGAACAGCAGATCCAAATGCAGGACAAGGGCGGGTGCCCCTACGAGGTCGTTGGGATTTTCAGCGACAATCCGAAATGCAAAGGCCTGGACATGGGAAAGGAATTCAATGTTTCCGTGTTCGTGAACGGCATTCGTGCCTTTTATGAAAAGCGTGGGAAGAAGATCACGGACAAACAGGTCAGAGAGGAATACGACAAAGAGACCATAAAACTTTTCGGGCCCGTGAAACCCGATTTCCTGGCCTATGCCGGATATGTGTGGGCTACGACCGCGCCCATCGTGAATGCCTACATCGGAGTCAATGCGCACCCGGCGGACCTCTCTATTGAAAAGGACGGCCGCCGCGCCTATGCCGGTGCGAACGGGGTCAGGGACGCGCTTCTGGGGGGCGAAAGCGAGGTGAGGTCCAGCCTGCATCTTGTCACCACCCAGGTGGACGGAGGACCGATCCTGCTCATTTCCGAACCGGTCCCTGTGGACAAGAACTCGGGTATGTCGCTGGAAGAGGCTTCTCGATTCTACCTCAAGCCGCTCAATGACATGACGCGAAAGCTATTTCCCCGAGTGGTGAAAGACATTGCCGAAGGCGCCTACCGCCGCGACGAGAAAGGGCTTCTTTATTACGGAGACACTCCAATTCCCAAGGGCGTGCGGCTGTAGGCGGCTGCCGGGAAACCCCGATTCGGAAGGAAGGTCGAAAAATCCGGCATGACGATTCTGAAGTCTTTTCCATACATGTTCGGTAATCTCAGATGGGAAGACGTGTCTGAAGCCGAGGACAGGCAGAAGGTGGTGCTGCTTTTGCCCCTCGGCTCTACCGAGGCTCATGGTCCGCATGCTCCTCTTTCGACAGATACCACGATTTCAATGGAAGTCTGTTTGATGTCCGCTGAGAAGCTGACAGGGAAGGGCTATAGGGCCTTTGTGCTTCCTCCCCTTGCCTATGCGGTGACGGAATGTGCCAGTCAATTCCCCGGTACGATCTCCATCTCTCCCGAGGTCGATACGCGTCTCATTTCCGATATATGTCTTTCGCTCGTCGGCGGAGGCTTCAAAAACATATGCATTTTTAACAGCCACTTTGAGCCTGTGCACGTGCAATGCATCTACGAGGCCATCGACAGAGTGAAGGAGGCGTCAGGGGTGGACATCGCCTTCACGGACATCACGAGAAAGAAGTATTCCTCAAGATTGGTTGACGTGTTTCAGATGGGAGAGAGTCACGCGGATCGTTATGAAACCTCCCTTGTGATGGCGATCGACCCCAGCCTTATCGACGAGGAGAGGCGGAGAACGTTGCCTCGCCTTCCCGTCAACCTGGTAGAAAAGCTTTTTGAACAGGGTCTCAGCAAGTTTAAAGAGTTCGGAATGCCTGCGGCCTACTGCGGCGATCCGGCATCCGCCAGCGTTGAGGAAGGACAAATGATCCTGGAACGGCTTTCGGATTTTGTCCTTGAGGATGTAGAGGGCCTTATCTCGGGAACAGGGGCGCAGATCCACCGTGGCCTATATGGCAGGCAAAAGCGTGAAGAGGGCCAATAGTGAACGCCGATGCCGCAGTGTAGGAGAACCCGATCGCATCAAAGACCTTCTTCAGCGAGTGGGCTTCCTGACGCACCTCTTCTCAAGGGAATGCGGCTTTAGGTCAGGCGTTCAGCTCAGCCAGGATCTGGGCTGCGTCCCGGACAAAACCGGGGCACAGGGTGCGAAAGAGGTTGTCCTTGACCGCTTTGTCTCTTCCCTCCTGGGTGCCCACGTCCGCCCCGAGTAAGTCTTTACAAATGATCGACCCGTGCTTCTCCTCAAAGAGCCGGACCAACTCCTTGTTCAGGGCATAAACCTTGAACCTCGTTTCCTTTTCATCTGAAGCTTCCTGAACCTTAAAGCCCAGGACCAACATGGCTCCGGTCACTGCTCCGCATTCGCGACCCATGCCCATACCAGCCCCAAAAGCACGTCCCAGCTTAAAGGCGGTTGAGCGATCCAATCCGTAGAGTTCACCGAAACCGGCGAGCAAGGCCTGCGTTCAGGTGTATCCTTGATCAAAAAGAGTCGCTGCTGTTTCAATCGGATCCATGACTTTTCTCCTTCGGTCGGCGTTAAGCGGCAGTATGACACAAGGGCCCGTCGATGGCAATGCTACGCCATCCTTTCTTCCACCCCCACCCTCGCCCTCCCCCATCGGTGGCTGTGTCACAATGTCATTTCGAGGCGAGAGCCGAGAAATCTTGATTGCGTAAGTAGCGGGAATGTAAGATTTCTCCCTCCGGTCGAAATGACAGAAAACAAACTCCCCCCTGATTGCGACACAGTCTATCGAGGGGGAGGGAAATCTGAGGTTATCGGACAGGCACCTGTCCCCCTTTTATGAGTTCATCAATCTTGACTTACAGCGTGATTTGGAACAGTTTCTCTTAGGATTCCAACGGCGGAGAAAAAAATGAAATCAAAGCTCCCCTTAGGGAAAATCGATCCCAATATCCTTGCCGGGCTTCTGTCGCAATACACGAGCACAGGCAAGCGGGTCCTCATCGGCGCTGGGATCGGAGAAGATGCAGCGATCATCGACATGGGTCCTATTTATCTGGTGGCCAAAACAGACCCCATCACTCACGTGACCGGTGAAATAGGCCACTATGCGGTCCACGTCAATGCAAACGACATTGCCTCCATGGGCGGCCGACCTTTATGGTTTCTCGCTACCCTTCTCATGCCTTCTGGAAGCAGTGACCGGGAGTTAAAGAAGATCTTCTCGCAGATCTCCAAGACGTGCAAGGAACTAGGCATCGCTTACTGTGGCGGGCACACGGAAGTGACGAGCAGCGTCAACATCCCGCTCGTGGTCGGGCACATGCTGGGAGAGGTGAACAAGGAACACCTGAAGCCTACTTCGGGCGCTCGGGAGGGGGATGATCTGGTAATGACGAAGTCCGCAGCCATAGAGGCCACGGCGATCATTGCCCTTGAAAAAGCAAAAGAGCTGGGAGCTTCATTTCCAAAGAAGTTCATTCGCAAAGCGCAGAAGTACCTCCACGCGCCTGGAATAAGCGTTGTGAAGGAAGCGATCCTGTTGAGAGGCATGCCAGGGGTTCACGCCTTTCACGACCCGACGGAAGGAGGTCTGGGGACGGGGATATTCGAGATGGCTAGGGCAAGCGGTCTTGGCGTGGAAGTGTATGGCGAGAGGATTCCGTTGACCGAAGAAACGCGCTTGCTTTGCGAATACTGTGACATCGATCCCCTGGGCGCCTTTGCTTCGGGTTCTCTTCTGGTTGCNGCGTCGCCCACCACATCGGAAATGGCTATCAAGAAGCTGTTAAGAGCAGGAGTGCCGGCGACTCGAATCGGCAGGATGGTCTCGAAAAAGAATGGAGTGAAATTGATGAAGGGTTCCAAAAAGATGGATCTGCCGGTTTTTCACCAGGATGAGCTGTCAAGAATATTTGGTTGAGGGGAGCCTCAGCCCGGGGTTTGTAGCTTTTGGTCGCGTTCAAGACCCTCATTCCACTTGCTATTTGCCGTGATATATGTTAAGAATAGTAAGGAAAAACAAGCTTTCTTGACTTGAGTCTATAAGAAAGTAAGGAAAAAGCCCGCGTTATTTCCGGCGAAGGGCGTGTATTGGGGTGAGGTTTTTAGGGATGGTTGACAAAAAACCAGAAGAAAAAAAAGGAAAAGATCCGTTTTCAGACAGTTCGGAGATCTTCGAAAGAATTTTCAAGGAAGCCACCAGCGAAATTCAGAAGGAGACAGGAAAGGTCTTTGCAAGACCGGGTTTAAAGCCGAAACCCAAACCTGAAGCCAAACCAAAGCTCGAAGCCAGGCCAAAGGCACCGACAAAACTTGAGCTTGAGCCAAGAGAAGAAGAGGAATCCAAAGCGGCGCCGCTGCAGGATAAACCTCGGTCCAAACAAAAGCCGAAGCTCCAGCCCCCCGTGCTCAGGCCAAGGCAGGACCCCGTTCGCAGACCCGTCAAAAGAGCCTCCGGCACCGACGGAGAGGACGCAGGGCAAGATCTGCTGTCCACTCATCCTGCAATGAGAAGCCGAGACCAGGAACAAAGATCGAAAGACGAAGCAGACGGAGAATTCAACAAACCCAAGCTTCCCAGGAAGAAAGGCAAGGGCTCCCCTGTCCTCAGAATCGTTCTTCTGCTTGTCCTGCTGGCTGTAGGGGTCGTAGGCGCAAGCGTTTATTTCGGAATCATCGATCTGAGCGACTATATGGGCGGGCTGGAACCGGCAAAAAAAGCGTCTCCCAAGGTCGCTGCAACAAGACCTTCTCCGGCCCAACCCGCTGAAAAAGCGCCGCCGCAGCCCTCACCGCCCCAAGTGAAAGCGGCAGAGGCCCCAAAGCCGTCGGTCCAGCCGCCAGCGGTTCAGCCACCGCAGGCACCTCCCAAACCGGCAGAGGCTGTGACGCCGCCTCAACCGGCAAGCCCTCCGACACCGCCGCCAGTGGTTTCGCCACCACAGACACCGGAGGCTCGGGCTAAACCAGAACCCCCGGCTCCACCGGCAGTCGCAAAAGCGGAAACACCGCCTGCGCCCGTACAATCACCGGTCAAAGTTGAACCTCCGCCGGCACCGGTGCAGCCGCCCCTCTTGAGTCAGCCCCAGGCTCCACAGCCGCCTGTCCAACTCCCTGTGAAGAGCGAGCCCAAAACTCCTCCTGCGCCTGTTCAACAGCCGGCGGTTCCCAAGAAGGCTGAGACCCCCCAATCGGGCACGCAGCCTAAGGAGGTTGCTGTTGCCAAAACCACCCCCCCTGCGAGCGGAGTCTCTTATCCCTACTCCGTTTATCTGGGATCTTTCCAGAACCTGGAATACCTCAAGAGAGCTCTGTCCGTTTATGAGAATCAAGGTCTCTCTTCTTACTGGACCAAAGTAGAGCTTGGAACAAAGGGAACATGGTACCGCGTTTTCACAGGACATTTCAAAAGCGCTCAAGAGGCTGAGGCGTTCATACAGCAGAAGAAAATCAAAGACGGCGAGGTCAGGGCGATGAGGTACACCAACCTGATCGGGACCTTTGAAAGCAGACAGGGAGGGGAAGAAAAAGCCCGCGCTGTGGTCGGTATGGGATTGAGCGCCTACTGGGTTCAGCTTGGAGACGGTCAAGTGCGGCTCTGCAGCGGTGCCTTTGTCAACAAAGAGGATGCCGAAAAGAACCAGGCGGAGCTCAGCGCCAAAGGAATCAAGAGCGAGATCGTTGAGCGATAGAACCTCAGAGGGAGATGGATCCTAAAGCGCGGTTAATGCCGCGAAATTCCCCCCCACAAACTCACGACCCGGTCATCAGGCGTTTCCCAAACCCGGCGATGGAGTTCCTTAAGGAGCAAGGGATCATAAAGGATGATTCTCTTCTCTCTTGGGCTCAAAGCAAGCGGTCCTTGAGACATTGCTTTTTCAAGAAGACCGGCCCTGCCTGCGGCGATGGCCTGTGTGACTTTTCCTTCTTTGCCCCGCAAAAGCCCCAGGTGAATTGCATTCACGACGGGATTGATGACGGCCTTCACAAACCCCCCTGCCTCGGGGAATGAGGCAAAGGTCTTATGTTCCGATGCCAGGCTCGCCTCGAGCGATTTCAGTACCACGGGATGTTCCGTCTCTTCCGGTATGAGCAGCAGTCCCAGCATTCGGAAGCTCCGGCCGACACTTGCACGGCTCGACCACACGGACAGGGGGATCGATAGAAGGAGAGGGATGAAAATGGGGGCGTTCCACCAGAAAAAGGAGCGGTTGATGAAAAAAAGAGCCATGGCCCAGATCAGGGCGAGCAGGGTTCCCATCCCGTGAAACCTGATGGCTTCCATCCACCCGGTTCCGAGGTCACTCCTCTGCTGAGGACCCCAGCCAACCTGCCGGCCTAGAAGGGTGATGAAGACGAACTTGCTGTGGAAGAGCATCCTCACGGGCGCGAAAAGAGCGGAGAGGAAAACCTCTAGANCCAGGCTCGCGAGGAGTTTCAGCCTGCCGCCATACTTGCGCACCTGATCGCCNTTGAACATGATCAGGAGAATGCTGAACAGCTTGGGCATGAAGAGAATGATGGCCGTGGTCCCGAGAAGCGTGAGAGCCCACTGGGGATGCCACACAGGCCAGTCCGGAAACAGGGCGCGGCCCTGAGGGAAATAGACCGGAGTGCGAAACGCCTCGGTAATCGCCGCCGTTGTGCTGAGGGTGATGAACAGAAACCACAGCAAGGACGACCCGTAAGACATGGCTCCGTGCAGGAACAGGGCGCGGTGGGCGGAAAGCAATCCCTTGGCAAAGGCGATGCGGATGTGCTGGAGATTTCCCTGGCACCACCGTCGATCCCGCTTCAACTCTTCGAGCAGGGTAGGGGGCACCTCTTCATAGCTGCCGCCCAGGTCATAGGCGAGCCACACTTCCCATCCACCCCTTCGCATGAAGGCCGCCTCGACAAAGTCATGGCTCATGATGAACCCGCCCCGCGGAGGCTTGCCCGGCAGCTCCGGGAGCCCGCAGTGCTGCATGAAGGGCTCCACTCGAATAATCGCATTATGCCCCCAGAAGTGCGAATCGCCAAGCTGAATAAAGTGCAGCCCGGCTGCAAACATGGAGCTGTACACGTGGTTGGCAAACTGCTGGGTGCGGGCCATCAAGGTCTCCCGGTTCACGGCAAGAGGGGCGGTCTGGAGGATGCCCACTTTCGGATGCCGCTCCATGGCCTGAACCATCCGAACCAGGCTTTCCCCGGCCATCACGCTGTCTGCATCGAACACGATCATGTAGCGGTAGTTCTTACCCCACCGCCTGCAGAAGTCGGCGATGTTGCCGCTCTTGCGCTTGAGGTTCACCCGCCTTCTTCGATAGAAGATCCGGTTGAAAGCCCCAAGAGAGCGGCAGGTCTCGGCCCACGCGATCTCTTCTTCGACCCACCGGTCAGGGTCGCTCGAGTCACTGAGGACAAAGAAGTCGAAATGCCGGATCTGGCCGGTGCCCTCCAAGGACTGGTAGGTCGCCTTAATGCCGGCAAACACCCGGTCCGGTTCCTCATTGGCCACGGGAATGAGAATCGCCGTTCGAGCCCCAGTCTCTTCCAGCGTCAGATCCCCTTCAATGCCGAGGGTGATGGAGAAACGATCCACGCGCCGGGCGAGCGTAAAGAGTCCTGCCATGGCTTCCCAGAAGCCGATGGAGATCCAGGCAAAGAGGGTGGCGAAGACGACGACAATGACAAACTCCAGACGGGTAGAGCCCCGATGGGGGAGGATGTCGGCCATGTGGCCGCTCGCAATCACCGAGGTGGTGATGATGAGGGCCAGGAGCAGAAGCCTCCTGAGCCGTGCGGTGTTCTCCCATGGTTTGTCGAGAGAGGTCAGATTCATGATCCTTCGTCCGAGGTCATCGATTGAGGTTTGCCTTCCACAAGAGTCAGCAGCGGGATCCTGTCCCGAACGATCCGGATCATCTGAATTTGCCGGGCACCATGGATCCCCGGTTCAACGCGGGCATGGACTGGATTTGCCCGCAAAGGCCGCGGATTCCGGTCAATGGAGGGATCTTGCCTTCCGGAGAAACAAGGTCTTGCGTGGCAGGGGAGGCTCTCTCCGCGAGGATCGCCTGCAGGGCTCGCCACGATTCCGTGATGGGGTGGGATTCGGGAGAATCTTCCAGACGGGATTTGGCTTGATTCAACGCTTGCAGGGCCAGCTCAAGGGTTTCCACCGAAGACAGGTTCAGGAATTGAAGATACGCGAGGACTCGCTGCTGTGCCCTCCTCCAATTCTTATCATGAAGCGGTTGGCTACGGCTCATCGGGATTCCTCACGGTTGATAAGCGTAGCTCCAGGTTTCGGTCAGAGCATTGTCTCCCAGCTTGAGATAGGCCCGGAGTTCCACGACAGGCCTTCGGATAGCCGGGAGGACTTTTTCCAAAGAGCTGGGATCCTCAAAGCTGATCTGAAAGACGAGCCTCCAGCCGCCGGACACACTGTTCTTGTAGAGCTGCTGTTCGATAAGCTTTCCCCGGGGCTCCACACTGATGACCGCGGTGAGAGGTTTGTCCGCCGGGAGCGCATCCAGCCGTTCTCCCGCGAAATCGATCACGAACACCTTTGTCTTGTCATTTCTTCCCTTGGCAATTCGGGTGGCCGTCACACGGCCCGCAGGCGGCCGGCTGGGGCCGGGGTAATGCCAGAGCATCCGGTAGGAAAACCAGACAGGCTTCCCTTTTTCCGGAAGGCGATCGGGTACCCAGAAAGCGATGATGTTGTCATTGATCTCCTTGTCTGTAGGAATCTGGATGAGCTCGACCCGGCCGTCGCCCCATTTTCCAACCGGGCTGATCCAAATGCTGGGCCGGGTTTCGTAGCGCGCCTCCAGATCCTGGTAATGATCAAAATCCAAATCCCGCTGGATAAGGCCGAAACCGACAGGATCGGGTGTATAAAAGGAGGTCATGAGAAGGGTACGGGGATTGTACAAGGGTCTCCAGATCCATTCGCCGGAACTGGTTGCGATGGAGAGCCCGTCCGAGTCGTGGATTTCCGGTCTGAAGTCATCAATGGGGCGCTGGCTCACGTTTTCCCCGTAAAAGAACATGCTCGTCAGAGGCGCGATCCCGATTTTATCCACCTTTTTTCTTGGGAAAAGCCGGCTTGTGACATCGATCGAGGTTTCCTTTCCCGGTGTGATCACGAAACGGTAAGCGCCGGTGATGCTGGCGGAATCGAGGAGAGCGTAGACCGTGATCTTCTTGGCGCCGGCCTCGGGTTTCACAATCCAGAAATCCGTGAATGAGGGGAATTCCTCCCCGGAGGGCAAGCCCGTGTCAATCGCGAGACCTCTTGCAGAAAGGCCGTAGCTCTGCTTTTTGGCCACAGCCCGGAAGTAGCTCGCGCCGAGAAAGACAGCCACTTCGTCCCTGTAAGCGTCCACATTGATGGGAAAGTGGATGCGAAAGCCGGCAAATCCCAGGTTGGGGGGAACCCGGTCTTTGATATCGTTCTTTCCGTACTTGAAGAGATCTGCAGAGAACGGCACAGGCTGGACCGCTGCAGCGTCAACCGTGTAGATGTTGACGGTTCTTACGTAATACAACCCGGGATGGAAGAACTGAAGAGTGAAAGGCAGCTTTTCCTTGAGCCAGACCGCCTGGTCAGGATCGAAGCGGATGTCNCGCCACTCATCATACTTCAATTTCACCAAGAAGTCGGGGACGAGCGCCTGGCGTTCCTGGAAGGGCTTCTTCGCCAAGTCCTGAGCCTTGTTGATCACGTTTTGCAGGCTGAAAGCTTCTTTGGACTCTGCCGCCAGCAGGAGTCCCGGAAGGAGAAGGAGGTTGCAGGCAAGCAGCGTCAGTACCGGAAGGGTGCGGAGGTTCCTCTGCACGCGACGAAGATGAGTCGAATGAGCCATAGAATGAAATCCACTCTTCACGTTGAAAACAAACCCGCATCGAGTTCTGCGAACTCGACAATCAAATCCAGCCAAATGATGAATATTTCAAAAGAAATGACTCGCTGTCAAGGGAAAATGGCAAGGGCTCATTGAGATCTGGCTAAAAAGCCGTAGGTTTTGTTGAATTCAGCGGACAAGGACTTCTTTGAGCATGGAGAGGTTGTCCAGTGCTTTTCCGGCACCCATAGCCACAGTAAAAAGCGGATTTTCCGAAACCGTGATGGGGACCTTTGTTTCCTCCTTCAAGAGCACGTTGAGATTCTTGAGCAGGGAGCCTCCTCCTGTGAGCACGATTCCTTTGTCGAGAATGTCCGCCGACAATTCGGGCGGCATTTGTTCCAGAGCACTCCGGACCGCCTGAAGGATGGTGTTCAACTCCTCGGAAATCATTTCCCGCGCTTCATCGGAGTCGATCGTCAAAATCCTGGGAGTCCCGGTCACCAAATCCCTTCCCTTCACGTCCATGGTTTCCACTTTTTCCCCGGGATAGGCGTTTCCGATGGTCATCTTGATGACCTCTGCCGTGCTCAGCCCGATCAGAAAATTGTAGTTGCGGTTGATGTACTGGACGATGGCCTCATCGATCTTGTCTCCCGCCACTCGAACCGATTTGCTGTAGACAATCCCTCCCAGGGAGATCACCGCGACTTCTGTCGTGCCGCCCCCGATGTCCACCACCATGTTGCCTGTCGGCTCCGTGATCGGCAATCCCGCGCCGATGGCTGCAGCCATGGGTTCTTCAATGAGAAAAACTTCGCTTGCTCCTGCGGACTTGGCGCATTCGTAGATGGCCTTTTTTTCCACAGGAGTGATGCCGATGGGGATAGAGATGATAATGCGGGGTCTGATCAGGGTTCGGCGACGATGGACCTTGCGGATGAACTGCCGGAGCATTTCCTGCGTCACCTCAAAGTCGGCGATCACGCCGTCCTTCATGGGACGCACAGCGTCGATGCGCTCAGGAGTTCTACCGAGCATCATCTTCGCTTCTTTGCCCACAGCCAGGACTTTGTCGAACCCGGTTTCATCTCTTTTCAGAGCGACCACCGAAGGTTCGTTGAGCACGATCCCCTTGCCTTTGACATAGATGAGGGTGTTCGACGTCCCGAGGTCGATTGCAAGGTCGTAGGAAAATCTTCCCCACATGGAACTTAATCCCATGGCCACAAGCCCCTGTCCGTAAAGTTGCTTGCAGCTTACTTACCGAAACTTGTGCGGTTTGGCAAATAGAAAATGGGTGACTGCGGGAAGGAAATGGCACAAACCTTCCCCTGCGCTTTGGCAAGCGCCCGTTGCTCGGCACGGAGAAGCGAGCCTCATCCATCGATCCCCGGCAGAGGAAGAGAAGATCCGAGCTGGCGGAGTCACTAGCAGGCAAGCTTTGGAGGAGGAGTATCCGGGTTTAGGCCAGTTCAAGGGATCGATGCTGAACAGAGTCCTAGGCGGCTTTGTCCATCAACCAGAGTCGCCCGATCTGGCACTCTGGGCACTTTTTCCCCTCCTGGGATAGGGGAAAAGTTTTCCGGCAGATATCGCATCTCACTTCCACTTCCTCAAAACGCTTTTCCAGGTTTTCTTCTGCCATGGCCAACCTCCTTGTGAGAGATGATGAGTAAGAAGACACACCCCTACTGGAGAAAGCCCCTTTAACAAAGGAACGGCAAATCGTCTCTCAAGTCAAGAGAATTCCGGAGACGGTTTTCCCGGGAACGAGCGTCGCTCAGTCTTGCGGTAGCTTAAAATGGGCTACAAGATGTAGGGTGTTCTTTCTATTGACACACACTATCAATTGACTTAATATCCCCCCATCAAAGGCTAGAACAAACCCAAGGGGGATGATGCATGGCCAAAACCGACAAGGTTGTTTCCCTTAAGGCACGGAGAGAAGCGAAGCTGATCGAAGAAAACCTGGAGGAGGGAGTTTTCTATCAGACTCTGATAGAAAACATCCCGGAAGTTCAGGGCAGGGAGGAGATCAGCTACTTCATGGTCGTTTACAGCCTGCCGGCCGAAGATTTTGAAGACTATGATTCAGAGGAGACCGAGGTCTTCACGGTCGTTAAAGACAGGGCTGTGGGGGAGTTCAAATCCTTGGAGGGAAAGCAAGTCGAGCGCTACGAGATCTATGATTTCAACACGGATGACATCCATGTGATGTATCGCATTCCTTACAGGCCTCCTAAGCGCAGACCCCTGCAGGATAACCCCGGGGTTTAGGCGAAGCCGAGCGCCTTTCCATTCCCATCGCGTTTCACCCCTTATCCCCTGATGATATTTTCTCCCCCATTGCTTCCACGGGCTGGTAGAATAAGACTCATCCGGAAAGAACTTTTTCGGATTCGCGCTATCAGCATTGAGCCTTTCGAGAACCTCAAGGCCCTGAGCATGGTCGAGGGGCGCTCAGCGATCAGAAAAAGCCATGAAGATATCGAGCCTCGGGGGGGCAGCGGATCGCTCTGCCCAGGAAGCTGTGGATAAACTGCCGATGTCGGAAAAACAAGAGAAGGATGGGGGCCGAACGCCTCGTTTTTACGAATACCTGCTGCCGGGAGACTGGGTCGTGCTCGCCGGAAGGACCGATGCAGACAACGACTATCTCAGCGTTGTAGCGGCCAAACCAAAGGACTGGTGGTTCCATGTGCGAGGTTCGGCGGGCAGCCATGTGATTTTGAGAGCTAAACCTGATCAGGAACCGGACCGCAAAACCCTGAAAGGAGCTGCCGCCGTTGCCGCTTTTCACAGTAAGGCCAGGAGCGGAGGCACGGTCGCCGTGTCGGTTACGCGGGCACGGTACGTTGCGAAGCGTCCGGGATCGAAACCGGGGACAGTGCAGATCCTCAAAGAGAGCGTCCTCATGGTAAAACCCGCATTGCCTGAGGCTTGCGACAGCTAACTAGATCTTGTTTGGTGTAACACGTAGCTGTCTTGACAGCTGGGCTTTGGTTGCGGCCAAACGTATGCATTGGGAAAAGCCATGATTCGAATCACACAGGACATTGCCATCCGCGAGGAGGAACTGAAGCTGGACTTCATTCGCTCATCAGGCCCGGGAGGCCAGAATGTGAACAAAGTGGCTACCGCGGTCCAATTGCGGTTCGATGCGCTCAGGTCCCCGTCTCTGCCCGGGGATGTCCGGCAACGGCTCGTCCGAATCGCAGGAAAGAGAGTGAGCAAAGAAGGCGTTTTGCTCATTGATGCGAGGCGTTTCAGAACCCAAGAGAGAAATCGGCAGGATGCCGTGGAAAGGCTTGTCCAGTGGGTCCGCAGAGCTGCGGAAAAACCGAAAAAGAGGATCAAGACCAAGCCGACCCTGCGATCGAGAGAGCGGCGACTGGAAGGCAAACACCAGCGAAGCGAAACCAAGCGCCTCCGCAAACCAGTGGCCTGAAGACTCACCGCAGAGAGCGCCAAGAGCGCGGAGAAACGAAGCAGAGGAGGAAGAGCGTATGGACACGGCCGAAAATAGGGTTGACGGTTTTCACTTTCTTCCGCCGGGCCTTGCAGCCTGGATTCGAACGTTCATTCCCAACGAGGAGTTCACGGGCCATATTCCTTGGACGCCTCTGGCCAAGCCCCTGAAAGAGGCCACCATTGCCCTCATCACCAGTGCCGGGATCAGCCTCAAGCGTGATACTCCTTTTGACATGGAACGAGAGAAACAAGAACCGTCCTGGGGGGATCCGACATCCAGGGAGATCCCCAGGGGAACCACGGAAAGAGATATCCAGATCCACCACCTGCACATCAACCCCAAGCCCATCCTTCAGGACCTTAACGTGATCCTGCCTCTCAGCCGCATGGCGGAGTTTGAAAAANAGGGGATCGTTGGTCGCCTGGCTCCCACGGCCTATTCCTTTTATGGATTCCAATGGGAGAGCAGGGAGTTCTTGAGCCGGGCGATAGAACCCATCTCAAAAAAGATGAGGCAGGAGGGCGTTGACGCCGTGCTTCTGACGCCGGCCTGACCCTTCTGCTGCCGGTCCGTTGGACTGGCTGCAAGATTCCTGGAGGAGGCTCGGTTTTCCACGGTCATCCTCACGCCGACCCACGAATTCCACAGGGCCGTCGGAATTCCACGGCAGGCAGCCATCGAATATCCCTATGGAAGGCCTGTGGGGCAGGCCGGGGATCGGGAGGGCCAGAAGCAGGTACTGCTGGCCGTTCTGGAGGTTCTTGAGAAGGCCCGGAAGCCCGGAGAGATTTGGCATCTTCCCTTTACCTGGCCTGAGGAGCCCAAGAAAACGGACTGGCAGCCTCCCGAGATGAGTCCCATTATCAAGGCCCATCTCGACGACATCAAGGAAGCCCGCAAAAAGGAGATGGGAAAAAACGCATAAGGCTATAAGACCTTCACCAGCTTCAGCCAGCCCGGTTTTTTTGCCTCAGCCTCCCGGATCGCAGTCTCCGAGCCGAGCACCTTGACGACCCCCCGGGGCATGGCGGATTCCAGAGTCTCTCCAAAGGATTGGAAGTCCTTTTTCGTGGCGCCAAGAATCTCGTCTCTCATTTTCTGGCGGCGCTCCTCGTTTTCGCCCGTCAAGTGGCGCACCATGGAGGTGTACCCCTTGGCATCGGGCAGTTGATACTGATCAATGTCTCCAATGGTGCCGATGATGCCTTTGACGAGTTCATCGTCTCCGATCTTGAGATCCTTGAGAAATTGCGCGGAGCCGTCAAAAGCCTCGAGAGTTTTGAGCAGGTTCGGGTCGCGATAAGAGACAAAGGTCAAAGCCCCCGAGTGCTTGTCAAAGGAGCAAAAGGCGCCGTAGGCGCCTCCCTGAAGGCGAATCTTTTCCCACAGCCAGGCGTTCCGCAGATAGCGGGTGATGACATGGGTCGAGCCGTGATAGCGGTAACCCTGAGCATAGAGGTTGACGCCTTTGCCTACGTAATTCACCTGGGCGGGAAGGGTCATGCCCTCGGCATCCGCTATCGGCTCCGGGCTCCAGAGTTTCCGCTGGAAGGGCAAGGAGGGCAAGGCACCCAGGAATTCCTTGACCGTGGGCTGGATAGAGTCCCAGTGGCCGGCTCCTGCCGTTGCATTCACAAGGAGAGCGTTCCGATTGATCAGAAGGGTGCGGATCTCCTCAAGAGCATGAAGCACCTCGGCCCAGTTTTCTTCGACACCCTTTGACAGGGTTCGCAGAAAAAAGAGCTGACTGATGCCTTTCATCTGCTCCTCTGCCCAATCCGCTTCACTGAAAAGAGCGCGGAGCCTCGTGCCGACTACCTGGTGGCCGCTGGGAACAAGGTTTTCCTCCAGCCTTGCCTTTGCCTCGAGGACCATCTGCTGAAAACGTTGCCTGTTGTCCAGCCGGACTTTCAGAAGAACATCGCGGAAAATATCGAGAAGGTCGCGCGTCTGTTTGAACATGGCCTTGCCGCGCAGGAAAAGCCATGCGCTTCCCTGCCGGGAGTCCCTGACCGAAGAGGCAAAAAGGGAGGGCCGGATCCCTCCTGTTTTCCTGCTGATCCTCTGGGTGAGGCTCACAAAATCCTCGTCTTCCGTGCCCATCTCCAGCAGGGCTCTGCTGAAAAGAGGCACGTAAGCAAGGGCCTTCTGGGGAAGGGCATAGAGGTTGAACCCGATATCCAGGTAGACAATGCCGCTTGTGAATAGATCATGGTAGAGCAGATCAGATCCCTTTTCCTGGATCAGGGTCAGCGGGATGCTTTTATTCATGCGCTCGAGATCCGAAAGCTTGAGGCTGGGGATCAGGGCTAAAGCTTGCGGAGGGTCAGGGGTTTCCTGAATTGCTTTGAGCGCCGCAGAATCGGTCGCAACCTTCTGAAGAGCGGAAGGAGTCATGGAGGAATGCGCCTGGAGGAGCCTTTCCTTTTCGGTCCGATCCAGTTTTTCGGCCAGGTCCGGGTCGGGTCTCAAGAGCAGGGAGGTGCGGTGCACATTGTGGAGGAAGTATCGGTCAATGAGGCTCTCAAAATAAGAAGGAGAGGCACTCGTCGTTCTTTTGAGCGCTTCCAAGGGCGCCTCAAAGGCCACGAGGGCAAGGGGATCCTCATCGTAAAGCCAGGTGGTCAGGCTGCGGAGCATCAGCACCAGCCCGCGGGGATAACTCCCTGTGTTGTTTTCCCTCAGGATAAACTCGATCGTATTCTGTGCGGCCTCGACCGTGTGGGGATGGATGCCCTCTTGGACAAGGCGGGAGAGGGTGGAGAGGATCAGGGCTTCCACATCGTCGGCGCGTTCAGGCGCAATGCCTTTGAGGCCCGTAGAGAAATACATCTGGCGCAGTTCACTGCCGAGGCCGACCCCGGCAAGGTCTTCCCCCAGGCTGGAGTCCATCAGGGCCTTTCGGAGCGGAGATCCGGGCATCCCCAGCAGCATGTACTCCAGCATGTGAAAACCCAGGTTTTGCTCGATGCGGTGAGTCTCGTCCAGCAGCCAGCTCAGGGTGAACATGGCTTTCAAGGATTCCTCCCCGGACGGGAAGGACCGGGTAAAGCGCCGGGGTTCCTGAAATCGGGGCTGAAGAGAAATCGCGGAATCCACAGGAAGGCGATGGAACTCCTTGAGGTAATCGTTCACAAGACGCAGGCGTTCTTCGGGGTCGTCATTGCCGTAGAAGAAAACCCGGGCGTTGGACGGGTGATAGTATTTCTCGTGGAACGCTTTGAACTGCTCAAAAGTCAGATTGGGGATTTCCCTCGGGTCTCCGCCTGAGTCAAAGCCATAAGGATTGGCGGGAAAGAGGGATTGCTGGGAGTATTCCGCAAGAAGGCTGTCAGGAGAAGAATAGGCGCCCTTCATCTCATTGAAGACAACCCCTTTATAGTTGAGCGGGTCGGCCGGGCTGTCCACTTCGTAATGCCAGCCTTCCTGCTGAAAGACAAAGGGTGTGAGGCGGGGATAAAACACCGCGTCCAGATAAACATCGACAAGGTTGTAAAAGTCCTTCACGTTCTGGCTGGCCACGGGATAGCAGGTTTTGTCCGGGTAGGTCATGGCGTTCAGGAAGGTCTTCAGCGAACTCTTCAAGAGCTCTACGAAAGGTTCCTTCACGGGATATTTCCTGGAACCGCACAACACGGAGTGCTCGAGGATATGGGCGATCCCTGTTGAATCCGCGGGAGGGGTTCGGAAGGTGATGCCGAAGACCTTGTTTTCATCTTCATTCCTAAGGGAGAGCAGGTCCGTTCCTGTTCCCACATGCCGGAACATCTCTGCCCTGGCTTTCAGTTCAGGGATCTCGCGAACCCACAGGCTCTCAAAACCGTGCCGAACGCTCATTTATCCTTCTCCAACAAGGGTGAGTGATATTTAGAATCTCAGTCTGTAACTTCTACGCAAGCTGCATAGAAGTTAAAAAGCGAACCGCAGAATATCGAATAACGAATATCGAACTCCGAAGGCAAGTGCAGGAGGGGTTAACTTCATCATTCGAAATTCCTTGTTCGATATTCGACATTCGGGTTTGTTCTTTTTGGTTGTAGGCAAAGGCCCGCGTTACGAATTGGATATGCCTTTTCCCCGGCGCTCCCATCCTCGCTCTCAGTGACGAGTGACGAGTAACCGTTCGACCGGCTCACGGCCCTGAGCAAAGTCGAAGGGCAAGTAACGAGATCAAAACATGAACTTGTCACTCGTTACTCGTCACTTGTCACTTCCCCACGACGATGGATGTTTTTCATCAGACTGTCACGAGAAAAAGTAAGTGTGCGTAGGGCTGAGCACATGAGGCCTCGAGGAGGTGCTTCTCATGGTTGCACACCGGCTCCGGTTCAATCTCTTCAACCGGTAAGAGTCAAAGAAACGGATCTGTTTGTCCGTGATGGACTCGACAATCGACCAATGATCCCACATGGGGCCGCCGACTCCGATGAGGATAGCTCTCCGGTCCCCTCCGCTCAGAAAATTCATCATTTCATTCCAGAACTCGTCCAGCGGGGTGTCGGGGTTTTGTTTGAAGGGCATGTAGCGGTTCTTGATCCTGTCACCGACCACTTCGCCCAGGATGCCCCCGATCGTCAGCAGGTCAATGCCTCCGATGAGGAGTTTTCCAAGGTCCTTTCTGCTCTCTAAATAGCGAATGATCTCTTTGAAGAGATCCTTGGCTTCTTCTTCTCCGACTCCCGAAACAATGCGGGTCGCGTTCACAATGCTGTAGACGGCGCACAATCCGTCCAGTGCGCCCTGTTCGTAAGGTTTCATTTCCAAACTCCTGAAGAACTCCGGGAAGGATGCTTGACAGTCCCGGAACTCTCTCTCTTTGCGTCGCGTAAAACATAGTCCTTCCAAAGGCAATCTTCAACCTTCATTGCGAAGAAGCCATAACCTTCTGTTATGAATATTTTTTTGCTTCTCGTCTTTGCGTTGCAAAGAGGCGTCAGTGGTGGAAAACGGGGTGCCGACGGGCGGCGAAATTGACCATCTGACTGAGCATAGCGCCGTAGGAGTAACCTGCCAACTCGGCGGCAAAGGCCATGCTCGTATCGGAACTGATGTCCGGGTTTGGGTTGACATCGAGGATGTAAAACACGCCGTCGCGCATGCGGATATCGAACCGGGCGTAGTCGCGGCACCCGATCACCCGATAGGCCCTCTGCGCGACCTGCTCCAATTCCTTGTATTCCGTTTCAGACAGAGAGGCCGGTACCCTTACGCAGATCTTCTCATAAGCCTGGGAATCGGGCCTGTACTTGGCGTCAAAGGTGCACAGGCGATCCTGCACATCATTAAAGGCGGAAAAATCCATTTCAGCCGGAGGGAGCATCTCCACGGTTTTGTTGCCCCACAGAGACACGTGGAATTCCCGGCCGTCAATGAAATCCTCGACAATGGCCGGCTGCTGAAATTCTTTTAGAACATAGGCAATTCGGGGGAGCATATTGTCATGGGTCAGAACCACGGCGTCTCTTGAAAGGCCGCAGCTGGAGTGCTCCCGGGCCGGTTTAACGATGGCCGGGAACTTGCGCCACCCGTTCGTGCGCGAGGAGCTGAAGATTTTCCATGCGGGGATGGGGACACCGGAGCTTCCGAGCCGTTTCTTGACCTTGGCTTTGTCCCAGCCGGTGGCCAGCGCCTCCGGTGGAGAGCCGGTGTAGGTGAATCCCATGGACTCCAGAGTTTCCGCCACCAGGGCTTCGCTCAAGGGGATTCCCGGAAGGCCTTCACAGCCGTTGAAAACGATGACCTCGTTGGGATCGAAGTTCTTCAGGCGGCTCGCCAGATCCGCGTCATAGACGGGAATGTTCGTGACAGGGTGCCCTTGTCGGCGCAAGGCTTTTTCGATGTCATCGACTTCATCGAGCGCCTTTTCCAGGTCTGCGGGGTCCCAGGAATCGTCGAGATTGTGGAGCAGCAACACAGGCAGGTCTGTCCGCCGGTTGCTCTTGGGCAGGGGGCTTTCTTTTTCCAGCTCTACTTCAAGGGCTGCTAACTGCGTACTTGTAAGGGCCATGGGTTCTTTTCTGTCTAGTCATCGAGCGAAGCGTTCGTCCTTAAAGGCCTGGAAGATATTCCATGTAAAACCGGTAGAAGGCTGCGAGCACCAGGGCGTGGGTGATTTCTCCTCCCCGAATCAGCTCGGGGATTTGTCCGAGAGGCTTCACCACCACCTCAATGTCTTCCTTTTCGTCCTGCTCCTGCGCCTTCCATCGGGAGACGCCTTTGGCCACAAAGGTGTAACATCGGTTCGTCAGGAACGCCGGGTTCGGATGAACACTGCCCAGCAACTGCATCTCTGATTCTTTGTAGCCCGTCTCCTCAATCAACTCTCGACTCGCCGCGTGTTCAGGCGTGTCGCTTTCTTCCACGATCCCCCCGGGAATTTCGAGGGTGCCTTCCCGAATGCCGTGTCGATACTGCCGGATCAGCACCACCTCATTGCGAGGCGTGAGGGGAATCACATTCACCCAGTCCGCCGATTCAAGAACATAAAAGTCATACGCTTCACTGGTTCGCGGCGAACAGGCACGGTCCGTACGCACATTGAATATCTTGAACGATTCGCTTCGCTGACTCGAAAGGAGTCTCCATGGCTTTATCGGCATTATCCCGTACCAGTGAAGACAGTATAACAAAGACATTGAGAAACGTAAAAGAAAAATCGCACAAAGATGGCGTTTCGATGCGATTTTTTTCTTTTCAGAGCGAGCGCTCTTCAGGAGGGAGCAGCGGATCGGAGTTCGGAGAGGGATGGAAGAAACGGCGGATGGCTTGAAGATCATGGACCAGAGGCATTCTTGGAAGGCTCTCGATGAAAAAGCGGCCGTAGCGGCTGGTCATCATCCTCACGTCGAGAACCGAAAGCACGCCTCGGTCCGTGCTCTTCCGGATGAGCCTCCCCAGCCCCTGCTTGAGCGCGATGATCGCAGCAGGGAGCTGATAGTCCATGAAGGGATTCCCGCTCTGGCCGCGAATCCTGTCGATCCGCGCCGCCACCAGTGGATCCCCGGGCGATTCAAAGGGAAGCTTGTCCACGATGAGGCAGCTGAGCGCTTCTCCGGGCACATCGACGCCCTGCCAGAAAGAGCCGGTGGCCAGGAGCACCGAATGGGTATCGGTGCGGAACTTTTCGAGCAGCAGGGATTTCGGGGCGTCTCCCTGTTTGAAAAGGGTGTAGGGGATCCGACCCTGGAGAAGCCGGTGCACGGCATTGAGATTGGTGTGGCTGG
>JGI26437J51864_10000133_pt1 | contig 21629 bp, 24 predicted proteins | sample FrelakmetLWP11LW_FD_51864 | JGI IMG/M metagenome (IMG submission 51864)
GTGTTTCTGCCCTGCCGCATCGCGGTGATGGAAGATGCCGACAAGAACATCTGGATACTGACCCTGGACTGGGATGTGACCTGGCTCGACATGGCCGGCAAGGCCATGGGAATCACCCCCGAACTGCGTAAGGGCGCTCAGGAAATCCGCGAGAAGATGGACAGCATGATGCGCGCCGCCGCCAACGGCGAGCTTTAAGGAAACACGGATTAATTCAGTCCGTTCGCCCTGAGTCGTGAGCTTGTCGAACGATCGAATGGCATTTCAACAGGTTGATTTTGTTTGATTTATTCCCTTCACGCCCTTCGACTCCGCTCAGGAGGGCGTTCGACAAGCCTGTCCTGAGTGAATCGAAGGGCCTGTCCTGAGTGAATCGACAAGCCTGTCCTGAGTGAATCGAAGGGCCTGTCCTGAGTTCACCGAAGCGCTCACCACGAACGGAATAAACCAGCGCTTTCTTAAAGCTCGATCACCTGGCCCTGTTGCAGGGCCTTCAGCCCCCAGCCGGGCGCGACCGCCTTGAGTTCGTCCATGATCGGCGTTTCGTTGCCCGGCTTCAGGTGGGTGATCCAGACTTCGGGCCTGACCGTCAGGCGCGCAAGCTCGGCGGCCAGCGAGTCCGGCCAGTGATGCATCGACACCTCGGCGATCTGGGCCAGCGCATTCTCGAACGAGGTTTCAATGATGAGGTGGCGCAGGTCCGGTATCGCATTCAGCGCCTTCACCAGGGCGTCGCTTCGGGTGGTGTCGCCGCTGAAGACGAGGCTTCCCGCCACGCTGCCGATCCTCAATCCGCAGGCCGGCACCACATGATTGACAGGCAAAGCCGAGAACGTCCGGTCTCCCAGAGTCAGTTCGGCGCCGATCGGCAAGGCCTCGAACTGCATCCAGGGCGAATCGAGAGTCGGGATGGCCCGAAAATCCGGCCACAGATGCCAGTTGAACAGGTGCGCCGACAGCACCTCGAGCACCTCGGGCAGGGCATGCACCTTCACCGGCCTGCCGCGCCGGTCAGCCACCGAGTCGAGCAGCAGCGGCAAGCCGAGTACGTGGTCGAGGTGGGCGTGGGTGATGAAGACATGGTCCACCGCCTCCATCTGTTCAAGGCTCAGGGTGGTGATGCCGGTACCGGCATCGATCAAAATGTCGTCATCGACCATCAGGCAGGTCGTGTGCCGTCCGCTGCCGATGCCGCCGCTGCAACCCAGTATCTTGATTTTCATGATTTATTTGGTGGTGTAGACGAAGACGCCGTCCCAGTCGGCTGGAGGCGGCGCATCGCGAAAATGGGCAATGCGCTCGAGGTAGATGTCGCACAAGCTGCAAGGTGCGACGGCTTTGAGTTCGTTCAGCATTTTCTCCGCCTCGTCCCAGTCCTGTGCCTGATAGCGCGCAAAAGCCGCCTCGAAGAGGCCGGAAATCATCTGTGCCTGCTCGGGCAGATCTTCCTTGCGGCCTAGGGGCTGATAGATTGCCACTGGCGTCTCCTTGCCCTTCACCCGAACGACATCGACCTTCATGAACGCATGCTCGGGGTCGGCCCGAACCGTCGTCTCGGTTGCCAGTATGCCGACGCCATACTGCTTGGTGATGCCCTCGAGCCGCGAACCCAGGTTCACCGCATCGCCCATCACCGTGTAGGNCATGCGGAATTCCGATCCCATGTTGCCGACGCTCATGCGCCCGCTGTTGACGCCGACACCGATCTTCACTTCGGGCCAGCCGCGCGCGGCGAATTCGCGGTTCAGCTGCGGCAGGGCAGCCTGCATCTCGAGCGCGGTCTGCACCGCTCTGGCCGCATGATCCTGCAGATCGACCGGGGCGTTCCAGAACGCCATGATGGCGTCGCCGATGTACTTGTCGATGGTGCCGCGATGCTGCTGGACGATGCGGGTCATGGTCGAGAGATAGGCATTGAGCACCTCGGCCAGCTCGGTCGGCGGCAGCTTCTCGGAAAAATTGGTGAAGCCGCGAATATCCGAGAACAGCACCGTCATCTCGCGCGACTGGCCCTCCATCGTGTAATTGGTCGGGTTCTGGCTCATTTCCTGCGCCAGTTCCGGCGGTACGTACTGGCCAAACAGCTTGGTGATCTGGCGCTTGGAGCGCGACTCGACGAAAAAGCCGTAGGCGGCGTTGAGCAGATACAGGGCCAGCACGGTGAGCATCGGCGCCGCCATCGGCACCACCCAATGCCGGTTCCAGGCTGCCGCATAGAGACCCCACAAGGCAGCGAGGATGGCCAGGGTCAGCAGCAGGCCGACTGTCGGGCCAAACCGCAGCAGCACTCCAACCAGCAGCGCGCCGAGAAGCAGCACCAGCGCCAGCCGCGCATCATCCGCCCAGGCCGGCAGGTAACGCGTGTTGCCATCGAGCATGCCGGCGATCAGGTTGGCGTGAATCTCCACCCCGGGAAAGGCGTTGGAAAAGGGTGTGACCCGCAGGTCGGACAGGCCCGGCGCAGTCGAGCCCAACAGAACGATGCGGTTTTCCAGCTGATCGAGCTTGGCGCGTCCGGCCAGCACGTCAGCTGCGGAAACATAGGGAAATGGCGCGCCGGCCCGGTAGGGAACGAACACCCCGCCGTTTTCGCCCAGCGGCACACGGATGCCGCTTATGTCGAGCCAGGGCGCGGCGTAGCGGCGGCCGAGAATGGTGAATGACGAGACGCCGGCGGTCGGCAGCTCGCCGCCGAAAGCCACGCGCAGGGTCGTGGCCGAGAGCGAAAGATGGTAGCCGTCGCCATGCTGCTGGACCAGGCTCATCTGCCGCGCCGTGCCGTCCGCATCCGCGAGCATGTTGTTGTAGTAGCCCGCGGCGGGTGCGGCTTGCTGAAATATCTGCAGGTTGGCGCCATAACCGCCGGGTTCGGGAGCACCGGGTTTGAGCGCTCCAAAGGCGTCGGCGGGCAAAACCGGATCGGGCAAAACACCCGACCTCGCATCGCCCATGCCTGCTGGGATGAAGTAATAGCCCAGCGAGACCGGACGTTCCGCCAGTGCGTGGGCCAAACGCGCGTCGTAATCCAGTTGCGGCTTGAGTCGCTCGAAGCGCGCAAGAAAATCCTTCTGCCCCGCCAGTTCTCCCGCGGCGAGCCGGGTCAGGACATCGAGTCCGGAACTGGTATCCGGCTCGGCGAACACCACGTCGAGTCCGACCGCGGCAACCCCATAGTCGTCGAACAGCCGGTCGAGCAGGGTGACCAGGCGGTCGCGGCTCCAGGGCCAGCGGCCGATTTCTTTGAGACTGCGCTCGTCGATGTCGAGCACGGCGACCCGGTCGTCAACGCCACCTATCGCCGTCTGCTTCAGCCAGGTGTCGTACCACAATGCCTCGGCTCGCTGCATCACGGGCAAAGGCAGCCATCCTGATACATGCAGCGCCATCAGAACGACAAAGGCTGCCGACAAGGCAGCCTGAACCAGGGTCGTGTTCGCCGCGCGCTTCACCGAATACGGTAGAAGCGATCGGCGAGTTCCTTGCCGCTCACCTTGTCGAAGCGGTCGCCAACCGCCTCACCCAGTGCATTCAGTCGGTCAGCCGGGTGCGGATGGGTTTTGAACAGCAGGCTGGTGCGGCTGTCGTTCGGCAACCCCGCCAGATCCTGCAGCACGTTCGGCAATCCCCAGGGCTCGTAGCCGGCACGAGCAGCGAAGACCATGCCGTAGCGGTCGGCCTCGAACTCGGCGCTGCGGTCAAGGCCGCGCGCCATGATCTCGGCGCCGTTGCCGATCAGATTCTGGACAATCTGCTGACTACCCTGGGTTTTCTGGCCCGCCACCTGGCCCAGCGCGCCGATTAGGCTGGATTTTTTCAGCACCTTGAGGTGGTGCTTCCGCGTGACGTGGGCAATTTCATGCGCCAGCACGCCGGCGAGCTCGGCTTCATTGTTGAGGCGCCGGTACAGTCCCTTGGTGACGAATATATAGCCGCCGGGCGCAGCGAAGGCATTGATGGTCTCNTTGTCCAGCACCCCGAAACGCCAGGGAATGTCGGTACGCCCGCTTTGCAGCGCCACCCAGTTGCCGACGGTATTGACGTAGCGCTGCAGCGCATCGTCCCGCACCAGTGGCGCTGTCCCGAGGAGATTGCCGGCGATCTGCTTGCCGATGAGCCTTTCCTCCTCGACGCTGTAGTCGCCAAACAGGGCAAAGCCGAGTTGCCCGGCATCAATCTGCGGTTTGGCGGGCGCGGGCTGGGTCGCCGGTGCGGTTTGCGTGGGGGCAGGCTGCGTCGGGGCAGGCGGCGTGGATTGGCCTTTTAGCTGGTCCTCGATAAGCTTGCCGAGGTCGAAACCGCCCGCCATGCCGCTGAAAGAAGTCAGCGAAATCGCCGCGATCAGGAATTTGAGTTTCATCAGTAGTTCTCCTGCACGGAGGAGTTGGGTTGCTGTGTTTTGGACTCGGGCTCTGGCAAGCGCTTCACATTGATTGCGACCAGCCCCGATCTGCCTGCATACGACCGGGCCTGATCCGGGCTGACGCCGTATCCTTCCATCCGCGCCAGTTCTTCGCCATTGAACTTGGCCTGCTTCATCAGGTCCTCCTCGCTGAGTCCGCGCAAGCCGGCCACGGCGACCACGCGGGTCGGGTCGGATTTTGTCGTCGCCGCCCCCACGACATCACCGATTCCCGCACCTCCCACACCGCCGGCACCTGCACGCACCGACAACAATCTGACCCAGCCCTCGGTGCTGCCGGCTCTGACCCGCAGCCAGCCGCCCTGCTTGGCAACGATGTCGACCGCTGCGCCACGACTGGCGCTGCCCACGACCTTGGAGGTGGCCGAAGCCTGGGCGTAGAGCTTTTCATCGCGCAGCACCGTTCCGGGTGAGGCCAGTGCCGACGACACCATCATCATCGTTGCCAGCGTACCGCTCAGTATCAAGGCTGATTTCATGCGTTCTCCTCTGTTCATGGATAAACTCTATTGCCTGCACCCCAATGACGCAAGCTTCCTCGATGACGTTAAGATTTGCCTGATGAATTTCATTGCGACCTCCATCGAATCCCTGGGCGCCAAGCTCACCGGCTGGTTCACCGTCGGTTACGGACTCGTGGCGTTTCTGGTCAACGCCCTGGTGCTGCTGATGCACCCCGGCACCTGGAATCGAGCCACCTTCGATGTGGTGATCAAGCAGGTCTACTTCACCTCGGTCCAGATACTGCACGTCTTCCTGGCTTATTCGGTGGTGATTTCCTGGCTGATCATCTCCATCATCCTCAGCACGGCACGCGATTTCGGCCTCACCGAATTCGCCACCGAAATGACCATCCGCGTGCTGGTGCTCGAGTTGCTGCCCTTCCTGACCGCGCTCCTCATCGCCCTGCGCTCCGGTAGCGCGATCAACACCGAAGTCGCGCTGATGAGGGTCAACAACGAATTGGATGCACTGGATCACTGCAAGGTTCCGCCGATGCAGTTCGAATTCATGCCGCGCCTGATCGGCGGCGTCATTTCCGTCATCATACTTGCCGGTCTGTCGGGGCTGCTGGCACTGCTGATGGCCTATCTGTCCATCTACGGCTTGAGTCACGCCGGGTTTGAGCCCTTTACCCGGACCATCGCAAAAATTTTCGATTTCCGCATCGTCGCCGGGCTGCTGGTGAAGTGCGGGCTGTTCGGTCTGGCGGTCACGCTGATACCGGTGGTGGCCGGCCTGGAAACGCCGAAAAAATTCTTCATGGTTCCTGTTTCCGTTTTGCGCGGCATGATGCGGGTGTTCTTCGCCATCATCGCCATCGAGGTGGTCTCATTAGCGCTCAAATACATCTAAGCACGTTTGCCGACCGCGAGCAGATGCTTACCGCCCTCGCCGCGCTGTCAGACGAGGTGGCACGGGTCTCGCCCGATCTGCCGCTGCGCGCCAATCTCTCGGCGCTCGACAACATTGCATTGATCCCGCTCTATCAGCGTCATTACAGCGCGGCGGACTCAACCCGCCAGGCGGCGCGACTGCTCGAACAGCTGGGCCATGCCGAGATTGCGCCGCTGCGCGACCCGGACATGACCCCGGCGCAGCGTTTCGTCACCAAGCTTGCGCGCGCGCTGATCCTGAATCGTCCGCGCCTGGTCATCGACCGCCCCGGCGCCATGCTTTACGATGTGCACTATCCTGAATTCATCCGGCAGCTCGCGGGTCGTACCGAGCAAGACGGTATATGGGAAATCCATGATTTCGTCTGGAACCAGGCGCTCTATCCACTATGAATAAAATGCATTTCAAGGTCGGACTGTTTGCCGCCATCTCGCTGCTGCTGGGAGCGGCCTTTCTGATTTATCTGCTGCATGCGCGCGGATTCTTTGAAAAAACCTACCGGTTGCAGCTGGCGGCATCCAGCGCCGACGGGGTCGCACCTGGTGTGTCCGTGGCATTTTCGGGGATTGAAATCGGCCGGGTTATCTCGCTCGGACTGAACGACAGCGGCGGCATCATCATTCGTGTCGAACTGCCGGAGAGCAACGCCAAATGGCTGAAGGAGAACAGCACCTTCACCCTCGACAAGCCCTTCGTCGGCACAGCCAGGATCCGCGTCGACTCGCCCGACCTCAATGCGCCCGCCCTGCCCGAGAATTCGACGATGTTGCTTCTGACCGCTGACATCAGCAAGGAAATCCCGGTTCTGGTCGAGCGGGTCAAGGCGATCCTCGCCAACGTCGAGCATCTCACCCGCAAGGACGGCGAGATCGTCGGCACGCTGTCCAACGTGCAAACGGTCACCGGGCGCATGACCGGCGAATACGGCATGCTCGAAGGCCTCCTCGGCAGTCCTGAAAAAGCCCGCGTCGTCACCGACTCGCTGGACAAGACCCGTGCCCTGGTGACCAAGCTCGACGGCATCGCGCTGAAGATGGACGGCATGGCGGCAAAAACCGATCAATGGCTGTTCGAACCGAACGGCGTCGCCGATACCACTCGCGAATCCTTGCTCCAGGTCCGGCGGATGCTGGACGATGCCCAGGCCAGCCTGAAGAAGGCCGACGCACTGATGGCCAATGCTGTCGAGATCTCGGCCAACGTCAAGGACGGCACCCAGGATCTGGCGAGGCTGCGGGCCGAAATCGACGATGCGGTGCGCAAGGCCAACGGACTGGTCAACGAGATCAACAAGAAATGGCCCTTTGCCCGCGATGTGGAGGTCAAACTGCCATGAGGACCCTGCTCGTGTCTGCCTGCCTTGTACTGTTGACCGCGTGCGGCAGCAAGGTGGTCCCGCCTGACTGGAAGGTCGATTCCGCGGATCTCGTCGAGCGCTACAAGAAACACGAACTGCGCGGCGAGAACATCCTGGCGGATCGCTATTTCGAGCAGGCCATCAACGCCAGCGGCGGGGCCGGACGGGTCGCCGAAACCGCGCGCCTGTGGCTGATCCACTGCGCCGTCCGCCGTGCCAGCCTGGCCGAGGACGCCTGCAGCGAATATCGCGATCTGGCGAAAATCGAAACGACCGACGAAGACCGCGCCTATTATCACTTCGTCACCCTGAATTGGGCCGAGGTCCAGCCTGCCCACCTTCCGAAGCACTACGCTGCGCTGCTTTCCGGCCCGGCCGACAAGCGACAGGCGCAGATTGCCGACATCAGCGATCCGCTGTCGCGCCTGCTGGCCGTGAGCCTGGTCGTTCAGCGCGGTGAAGGCGACGACGCGCTGCTGGCGCTGGCCGCCGAGACCGCGTCATACGAAGGCTGGAAGCGGCCCTTGCTGGTCTATCTCAAGCTCTCGGAACAGCGTGCTTCGGCCCGCCAGGACGCGGCCGCCCTGGCCGCCCTGCAGGCCCGTATCCGCCTCGTCGAGCAGCCCTTTTCAGCCGGACCGTAAACGAGTACGCTCGCAACCCTGTTTGCCATAAAAAATCCCGGAGACGTCCAATGGAAAGCTTGTCTGCATGGCTGCACGCCCCCTGGCCATGGTATGTGGCCGGCCCTCTGATTGGCTTGATGGTGCCCCTGATGCTGGTGATCGGCAACCGCTCCTTCGGCATCTCGTCCAACCTGCGCCACATGTGCGCGATGACCCAGCCCAAAGCTGTCGGTGTGGATTTCTTTCAGTACAACTGGCGCGAGCATAACTGGAGCCTGGTGTTCGCTCTTGGCACGGTGCTGGGCGGCTTTCTCGCCGGGGTAGTGTTCGCCAATCCCGATCCCATCGACCTGTCGGTCGCGGCGCTTACCATGTTCTCCTACTGGGACGTGCCGATCGGCGGCGGCTACCTGCCGCCGGTGCTGTTCGACTTCCACTGGCTCAGCGTCCTGGTGATGTTCCTCGGCGGCGTGCTCGTCGGCTTCGGTACTCGCTACGCCTCGGGATGCACCTCGGGCCATGCGATCACCGGCCTGTCCACCCTGCAACTCCAGTCGCTGCTGGCGGTGATGGGCATCTTCGCCGGCGGACTGCTCGCCTCCCATTTCGTCACGCCGCACCTGTTCTCGCTCTTCTGGTAGACCGCCATGCGATTCCTGCCCTATCTCTTCGCCGGCCTGCTGTTCGGCTTCGTCATGGTCAAGTCCGAAGCCGCATCCTGGTACCGCATCATGGAAATGTTCTATTTCCAGTCCTTCCACATGTTCGGCATCATGGGCAGCGCCATCGCCACCGGCTGACCGGCGTCTTCCTGCTCAAGCGCTTTGGCAGCAAGATCGCGCTCGACGGGACGACCATCGAGGTTCCTTCCAAGGAACCCGGGCGCTGGAACTACATCCTGGGTGGCCTCATATTCGGTCTCGGCTGGGGCATCATCGGACTTTGCCCAGGTCCCATTTTCGCCCTGGTCGGGATGGGCTCGATCGGCGCGCTGGCCGCACTGGCCGGGGCTCTCCACGGCACCTGGCTCTACGGCGTGGTCAAGCGCCACCTGCCGCATTGACACCGCTTCCCGACACGGTTAACGTGCCGGTCGGAGAGATTCATCTTCGTTGTCTGATTACTCTTGGAGGAGTGCCATGAAATATTTGTCCCTGATCATTACCGCCGGCCTGCTGGCCACCACGGCCACCGCCCAGGCTGCTACCCCCCTGATGTCCACCGAGTGGACCGCCCAGGCCTGTGACGCTTGGAACAAGGATGCCACCCTGACCACCGGCCTCGCCGGCGACTGGATCAAGAACGACAAGGCCCGCGGTTACAAGGTCATCCAGATGTATCGCACGGATTGCGGCGAGGGATACAAGACCGAAATTAAAATCCAGGCCAAGGATGGCAAGGCCATGTGCGTATACGGCGGCAAGGCCCAGTCGACGGCGGATACCAAGGTCGATTACGTGATGCACGCCGAGACCAAGCGCTGGACCGAAATGGGCAAAGGCGAGTACGGTCCGATGAAAGCAATGACGTTCGGCCGCCTGCAGTTCAAGGGTCCCATGATGGAAGCGATGAGCGTGATGGGGCCGTTCGAGTCCTTCCTGCTGCTGGTCGGCAAGGTCCCGGGCGATACCGCAAGCTGCCCCAAATAATTACTCGGGGTGAACGCACAAAAAAGCCGGGCTATCCCGGCTTTTTTGCATTCAGCGCTAGTGCAGGGTTGCTCCCTGCCCGGTTTCGACCGGGCGGCCGGTGCGGATTTCATCGGCCGTCGCGTCGCGGATTTCCAGCACATTGACGAGACAGGTGACGGTCTGGCCGGCCAGGCTGTGATTGCCGTCGATGGTCAGCTTGCCGTCTTCGATACGGGTGACGTAAAACGCCTTGGTCTCGCCCTGCTCGTTTTCGAACAGCACTTCGGCTCCGACATGGCGAAACTGCGGAGGAACGTTCTCGATGTCGTCGACGAAAACCAGGCCCTCGTCCCTGACTCCGTAGCTGTCCTCGGGCGGCAGCTTGATCTCGATCCGGTCGCCGACCTTGTGCCCGGCCACCCCCGCTTCGATGCCCGGCAGAATGCCGCTGTTGGCGCCATGCACGTAGCCGACCGGCATGTCGTATTGCTCGACCACCGACCCGCTGGCGTCGAGAATCGAATAGGTGATGAAAACAACCTTGTTGGCGGAAACCGTATTCATGGCAGAAGTCCTGTTGCGTGAAGGCGCCATTTTACCCTGCCGTCGAACGCATTTCGGCGCTGCGCAGACGCAGCCTGCAGGCTTGCCCGCGGCTCAGTAGCGGACACGAACCCGATACGTCAGGGTGGTGCTGCCCTCGGCGGGGACCTTCACCTTCCACTCGGCGGTGCCCGATGCGGCCTTGGTATGCGGCAACGACTCTGACACCATGGTCCAGTCTCCCGGCATGGGTTCGCGCACGGTGACCGTCACCGCCTCTTTCTTGGCATTTTTCAGCACGATCTGATAAGCGGACTCGAACACGTAGTTGTAGCGCCCGGTTCCGGCCAGCTTCTGGAAATCGGTCTGCTTCTTGTCGGCGGTGAGGTCAAATGCCTCGCCCAGCTTGAGTCGAACGGTCTCGTTCTTGGGCGTATGGTCGACGCGGTCCTCGCCGACAAACTGGGCGTTGCCCTGGCTGTCCTTCTTGTATAGGCGGATCACGCCTTTGGGCAGCGGAATGCCCAGCCCCTCGCCCTTGTTCCTGAATTCCACGAACACCCCGACCTTCATTTTCTGCCCAAGCTCGCCGTACTGGCCGGAGTAATAATAGTTGGCGCCCTGCAGCAGAAATTCCTTATCCACCGGAACCCGGCTGGCCGACATCAGCGCCACCTGCTTGGTCTGGTTCTCCGCCAGCGTGGTGGGGCGCTGCAGCGTGTACAGATGGTATTCAAACAGCGATTCCTGCTGCATGTCCGCCGCTTCGGCCACCTTGGCGGCCATGGTCATCATGTCTCGCGGCGAAGGCTGCGGTTCGCGTACCAGGTTGAGGTCGCCCGCCACCAGCTGCAGCTTGGCGTTGGGATAGGTCGCGCCGCTGCGGTTGGTCAGCGTCACCCAGCCGTTGAGGTCAAGCTGGTCGTCGCGCTCGTTGAGTTCGGCGACGTAATCGGCGCGCCACGACAGGCCGCCGGTGAGATAGGACAACTCCAGATTCTGGGGGCCCGCCATGGGGTTGATCAGCGACACCACCAGGGTCGGCTTGTCGCGCAGATTGTCCGGCACGCCGGCATAGGCCAGCCGCCCGGGAACACCGGTTTCGATGCGGTCGGCGAACCTCAGCACCACCCCGCCATTGGTCGCCAGCACCGTCGCGGTCTCGCGCGTTTCCTCGCCGGTTGCGGGATTGACGTTGATCACCGTGACCTCCTTGCCGAGATACTTTTCCAGNAGNTTCTGCGGCGTCAGCAGGTCGAAATCGAAGTTCTGCTCCTGCAGACGGAANCCCTGCGGAGTGGTGAGGTTGCGCAGCTGCGCGGTTTCGGGTCGCATCTGCGCCGAGACCTCGCGCCAGGCCAGCCGGTTGAGTTNGCTNTCCAGCCCGACNTGGCGCGCATCCTTCACCAGGGCCANGTTGTCGTTGTAGATCGTGACGGCGATGCTCGTCTGGTCNGCCGCCGTGGTGACCTTCTCGACGATGGATGCTGCCAGGNCGGCATGGGANGNGGCCAGCAGTCCCGCCAGCANCAGGTTGATACGCCAAAATTTCCGCACAGGTTTCTCCTTCAGGAAGACNAGCAGGACCAATAATATAGGGNCTGGATGGGTAGACCGAACGATGCGCGAAAGATTCGCGGCGTTAGAATCNCGGTTACGAATATTTGCTCCACCTGACATGTCGACCGACAAACTCACTCCGGCGCCCATCGTGGGCGGCGGCATCAACACCGGCAGCTTCGAACAACCCGTCGTGGTCACCCAGATGCTCGGTATCGGCCCCGCCGAACCGATCCGCGAAGAAACCCTGCGGGCGCGCTTCCTGTCGTTCGAGCCGCTGTTCGATTCCGCTTCGAAGCTGTCGGCCTACGAGCTGGTCCTGCGCGGCCGGCTGGCCGCGGGCGACACCGATGACGCGCTGGCGCAGATGGATGAGGACATGCTGCTGACCGGATTGTATTCGCTGGTTCAGGACGGCCTGACCGGCGAGCTTCCCCTGCTGGTCCGCATCAGTCCCGGGGTGCTGTTCACTGATTTTCCGGAACAGGTCAATCACCCCAATATCGTCTGGATCGTGGCAGTGAATTCCGAGACGACATTCGCGCGTATCCTGGCGCTGCGTGACGCCGGGCTGCGCTTTTGTCCGGTGCTGGAACAGTCTGACCCGATCGTCGAGGACAGCCTTGAGGCGTGGCCGTTTGTCATGTGCTCCGCGGACCGCTCCCCTCCGCGCAGCCAGCCGGACTGCGATTCATCGTCGCCGGCGTGGAACAGGCCGCCACCCTGGCGCGCTGGCCGGAAGACAGTTGGTTCAAGGGCAGCCTGTTCACCGGAGAGACGTTGCCCAGGGAGCAGGACCGCGAGCTCGCGCTGCGTCTCGACCTGTTGTCGGTGGCCATGCGGCAGCCGCTCGATACGCTGATCAATTTTTTCAAGCTCAACCCCGAGATGGCGCCGCGGCTGCTCGGCATCGCCAATTCGCCCGCCGGCGGGCTCAGCCGTCCCGCNGATTCCGCCGGTCACGCGCTGGTCATGCTGGGGCGGCAGCGCGCGCAGCGTGTCGCGGTCCTGCTCGCGCTTGCAGGGATATCGCCAACCGACGAATCGCGGCTTTATGCCAAGACCGCCCTCACCCGCGCTCTGTTCATGGGCAAGGCGGCACGCTTGCGTACGCCTGCAGACGACGCCTCGATCGCGTTTGAAACCGGTCTGCTCTCGACGGTCGCACTTGCGCTCAAGCGGCCGGTCGACGATCTGGTGAAGAAGCTCGGGCTTCCCCCGACCATCGCCATTTCCCTGCGCGACCAGGCCCTGCCGCAAAACATCCTGCTGCGGCTTGCCCATGCCTGCGAAAGCAGCGATATCGATAACCTGGTTGCACTTGCGCACGAACTGGGCGTGTCGATTGACGGGCTGTCCGCGGCCTACCTCGATGCCGTCATCGCCGGCGAATCGCTGGACGCCGCGCTCGCCTGAATCCTTGCCGCATTCCCCCATCGTCCCGCGGTGTTGTTGCCGGCGGGCGTAAAATGCACCATTTTTGCCACTCCTGACCGTCATGCACGCTACGCTGGTATTTGATATCGAAACGATTCCCGACGTTGCTGGCTTCGCCCGCCTCAACGATCTCGACGAGTCGGCCCTGACGCAGGGCGAAATCGCCGAAATGGCCATGCTGGCGCGCCGCCAGAAAACCGGCAGCGATTTCATGCCGCACCACCTGCATCGCATCGTCGCCATTTCATGCGTGCTGCGCCTCGGCGATCAGCTCAAGGTCTGGTCGCTGGGCGAGCCCGACAGCAGCGAAGCCGAGCTGATCCAGCGCTTTTACGACGGCATCGAGCGCTATATCCCGCAACTGGTGTCATGGAACGGCGGCGGCTTCGATCTGCCGGTGCTGCACTACCGCAGCCTGATTCATGGCGTTACCGCCGCGCGCTACTGGGACTGGGGCGACGACGACAAGGAATTCAAGTGGAACAGCTATCTCGGGCGCTACCACACCCGGCATCTGGACCTGATGGACGTGCTGGCGATGTACCAGCCTCGCGCCAATGCGCCGCTCGACCAAATGGCCAAGCTGTGCGGCTTCCCCGGCAAGCTCGGGATGGACGGGTCGAAAGTGTTCGAGTCCTTCCAGCGCGGTGAAATCGACGCCATCCGCAACTACTGCGAAACCGACGTGATGAACACCTGGCTGGTCTATCTGCGCTTCCAGAAAATGCGCGGCACCCTCAACGAGGCGGCTTACCAGGCCGAGATCGAACTTGCCCGCAGCACCGTGCAGTCGCATCCTGCGCCGCACTGGCAGGAATTCCTCGCTGCCTGGGCATGAATCCGGTCGTCGATATTCTCTCCCTCGACCACGAGGGTCACGGCATCGCCCGTATTGACGGCAAGGTGACGTTTGTCGATGGCGCGCTGGCAGGCGAGCGTGCCGAGATAGCGGTTTATCGCGAGCACGCCAAATACAACTCGGCCAATGCCACCCGCATCCTGCGTGAAAGCGCGCAGCGCGCGACGCCCCGCTGCGAGTATTTTGGCCGCTGTGGTGGCTGCTCGATGCAGCATCTGGAGCCCGGCGCCCAGGTTGCCGCCAAGCAGCGCGTGCTGGAGGACAACCTCGCTCGCATCGGCAAGGTCAGGCCGGAGATTATTCTGCCGGCGCTGCATGGACCCAGCTGGGGCTATCGCCACCGCGCGCGGCTGTCGGCTCGACGAGTCGACAAGAAAGGCGGGGTGCTGGTCGGATTTCACGAAAAGCGCTCCAGTTTCATTGCCGATATGGCGCACTGCGAGATTCTCACGCCGGATGTATCGGCGCTGATCAAACCGCTGCGCGAGCTGATCATCCAGCTTAGCAATGCCGAGCGCATCCCGCAGGTCGAAGTCGCCGTCGGCGAAAACATCACCATTCTGGTGTTCCGTCTGCTCGAGCCCTGGACCGAAGATGACGCGAGCCGGGTACGTGCCTTTGCCGATGCGCATCACGTTCAGATATGGGAACAGCAGAAGGGACTCGACAGCGCCCGCCCCTTCTGGCCGGACATCGCCCCCGAGCTTAGCTACAGCCTGCCTGAGTTCGGCCTGGTAATGCCGTTCCACCCGACCGAATTCACCCAGGTCAACGCCGCCCTCAACCGCAGCCTGGTCAGCCGCGCCGTGCGCCTGCTCGACCCGCAGCCGGGCGAACGCGTCGCCGACCTGTTCTGTGGCCTCGGCAATTTCACCCTGCCCATCGCGCGCCACGGCGCCGAGGTACTCGGTATCGAGGGCAGCGCCGGACTTGTGGCGCGGGCGCGTGAGAATGCCCAACGCAACCAGCTCGGCCATGCCAGGTTTGCCGTCGACAACCTGTTCGAGATGACAGCGGAAAAATGGGCGGCGCTCGGACACTTCGACAAGCTGCTGATCGACCCGCCACGCAGCGGCGCGATCGAACTGGTCAAGTCGCTGCCGCCCGAGGGCGCTCCGCGGCGCATCGTCTATGTTTCCTGCGATCCCGCCACCCTGGCGCGCGATGCCGAAGTGCTGTGCCACGTTCACGGCTACCGGCTCGAGGCAGCCGGCGTCGCCAACATGTTTCCGCACACCGCGCATGTCGAGTCGATTGCGCTATTTGAGCGTTAATCCATTAAAATCCCGCGCTTAATTCACTTTCAAAAATCATGGCACTCATCGTACAAAAATACGGCGGCACCTCGGTCGCCAACGTCGAACGCATCCGCGCCGTCGCTGAACGCGTCGCCAAGTTCAAAATGCTCGGCCATCAGGTGGTGGTGGTGCTATCGGCCATGTCCGGCGAAACCAACCGCCTGATCGCCCTGGCCAAGCAGATTCAGCCCACCCCCGACCCGCGCGAGCTCGACGTCCTGGTTTCCACCGGCGAACAGGTGACGATCGCCCTGCTGGCGATGGCGCTGAAGGATCTCGGCCTCAAGGCCAGGAGCTACACCGGCGCCCAGGTTCGCATCCTCACCGACGACGCCTTCACCAAGGCGCGCATCCTCAGCATCGACGAAGCCAACATGCGCCGCGATCTCGATTCCGGCCACGTCGTCGTGGTCGCCGGGTTCCAGGGCGTCGACGAGAACGGCAACATCACCACCCTCGGCCGTGGCGGCTCCGATACTACCGGCGTCGCCCTGGCGGCGGCGCTCAAGGCGGACGAATGCCAGATCTACACCGATGTCGACGGCGTCTACACCACCGACCCGCGCATCGTCCCGGAAGCGCGTCGCCTGAAGACCGTCACCTTCGAGGAAATGCTGGAGATGGCCAGCCTCGGATCCAAGGTGCTGCAGATCCGTTCGGTCGAATTTGCCGGCAAATACAAAGTCAAACTCCGCGTGCTCTCGAGCTTTCAGGATGAAGGCGACGGCACGCTCATCACCTTCGAGGAAAACAACTCCATGGAACAGCCTATCGTTTCCGGCATCGCCTTCAACCGCGACGAAGCCAAGATCACCGTGCTCGGCGTGCCCGACCGTCCCGGTATCGCCTACCAGATTCTCGGCCCGGTGGCCGACGCCAACATCGACGTCGACATGATCATCCAGAACGTCGGCGCCAATAACACCACCGACTTCACCTTCACCGTGCACCGCAACGACTTCGCCAAGGCGATGACCATCGTGCAGAACACCGCCTCGGCCATCGGCGCGCGCGAAGTCAGCGGCGACGACAAGATCGCCAAGGTCTCCATCGTCGGCGTCGGCATGCGTTCCCATGTCGGCATCGCGCGCAAGATGTTCGAAACCCTGTCGAAGGAAAGCATCAACATCCAGATGATCTCGACCTCGGAAATCAAGATCTCCGTGGTGGTCGACGACAAGTACATGGAACTGGCGGTTCGCGCGCTGCACCAGGCCTTCGAACTCGACAAGGCCACGGCCTGAGGTGGCTTTCCCCCGCGCGTTCGGCTACAATGCGCGGCGGTTCGGAGACGTGGCCGAGAGGTTGAAGGTACTCCCCTGCTAAGGGAGCATGCGGGCTTAAACCTGCATCGAGGGTTCGAATCCCTCCGTCTCCGCCAATTCCTGATGTTCCTTCCTCTACCCGGATTTTTCTGTGACCGGGTCACGCGCTGTTGTCGCTGCTTGAGCGTTCTGCTCGTCTCTCGATTATCCGGGCCGGTTTGACCATTCATTTCAAAGGGTTAATTTCCACTTAATTTTTGGTGGCTAGTCTTGCCAGCATTGTTCATGGCAGGAGTAACCCATGTCGTTCGCTTTAGCCCTATCCAGCCACAAGAGCCATAGCTTCCTGACCGCGGATGCGGGTACGGGGGGAACCGGCCTCGAGCTCTTGTGGGTCGACCACGCGCATTCCGAGCGCCTGAGCCTGCAGACCTTTATCGCTGACACGTTCCGGAAAACCTACTCGGCTGAAATCCATCACTTCTGCGATGTCCTGGTCGGTTGCCGGGGCAAGGACGGACAGTGGCTGGCCGCATTGGGCTATACCGCCCTGGACGGCCGGAAGGGATTTCTCGAACAGTATCTTGATGCGCCGGTCGAGTACGAGATAGCCGCGCGTCTTCAGCTTCCCGTCAGACGAGCGGACATNGTGGAGGTGGGCAACATGGCCGCCACGCATACCGGTGCGGCTCGGGCNCTCATCGTCGGCATGACGCGCCATCTCCACGAGCGGCGTTATCGATGGGTCGTTTTTACGGCGACGCGCGCGCTGCTCAANTCCTTTCTCAGGCTGCGCCTGAATCCGAANGAACTGGCCGTAGCAGATCCGCTGCGGCTTCCGGACCAGGCAAAGGGCTGGGGAAGCTACTACGACAGCCAGCCCCGGGTCATGTTCGGCGAGATCGCCCCGGCGTATGCAAAACTGGTTCGCTAGGATTCCCGATGACGTGCCCTTGATCGCCGGCCCCGATGCGCGCTGGGACAGGGCGGCGCTTTTTCAAAGAGTCGAGCAGCTCGCCTCCATCCTGCGCGAAAGGTTTGCAGCTGGAGCCGTGACCGGGGTAATGGCAGACAACCTTCCCGACTGGATCGCGGTCGACCTGGCAGCCCAGTCGGCCGGTGTCTCACTCGTGCCGCTTCCCGCCTTCTTCACCCCGGAGCAGCTAAAGCATGCGATCGCAACCAGCGGCATGCGGGCGATTTTCTGTTCCGACCAGGCAGTTGCCCAACGTCTGGGTTTCGAGGAAGAGGTGCCGACCCAGGGGGCGCTCGGCCTCTATCTGCGGGAGCCCGCCAAAGGTGAAAGCATTCATCCCGCCGCGTGCCTTAGTGCGCAGAAGATCACCTTCACCTCGGGGACCACGGCCCAGCCCAAGGGCGTTTGCCTGACGGCAGAGCAGCAGTGGGACGTCGCCGGAGCGCTTGCAGAAGCGCTGCGGAGCTTGCAAATTCGCCGGCACCTGAACCTGTTGCCGCTGGCCGTGCTGCTCGAGAACGTGGCCGGCGTCTACAGCTCCCTGCTGTCAGGCGCTGAAACCGTTTGCCTGCCCCTCGACCAGGTTGGCATGACCGGAGCGGCCCGGTTCGATCCTGTTGTTTGTCTGGAAGCGATCTCCCGCTACCGGGCGGAGAGCATCATCGTGCTTCCGCAGATGCTTCGGGCGCTGGTGGCCGAACTGAAGCCGCAGGACCCGAGGATCGCCTCCCTGAAATATGTGGCGGTTGGCGGGGCAAAAACCTCCGCCGCGCTGATTCAGGAAGCGAGGGAGAAGGCCCTGCCGGTCTACGAGGGATACGGGCTGACCGAGTGCAGTTCGGTCGTGGCGCTCAATGCCCCAGGCGCGGACCGGGTGGGCAGCGTGGGGAAACCGCTTCCGAACCGCAAGATCCGGATCGCCGCGGATGGCGAGATCGAGGTTTCCGGTCAGGGGGCCCTGCTGTACCTGGGTGCCGCCCCCGTGCACCTTGACTGGCTGCCGACCGGCGATCTGGGTCATCTGGACGCTGACGGCTATCTCTTTGTCGATGGCCGGAAAAAGAATGTCCTGATCACCGGTTACGGACGGAATGTCTCGCCGGAATGGCCCGAAACCCTGCTGATGGCGGAGAAATCGATCGCCCAGGCGGTCGTGCTCGGCGACGGTCGGGCAGAGCTGGGCGCAATCGTCGTGCCGATGCATGCGCAGNTTACGCCGTCGATGGTCGAGACCGCCCTGGCGGCAACCAATGCACGGCTCCCGGACTANGCGCGGATTCGGCACTGGCTGTTTGCCGACGAGCCCTTCACTCCTGCCAACGGTCTCGCGACCGCCAACGGGCGACCCCGGCGAGAAGCCATCAAGGACAAGTACCAGACGCGTCTCGACGCACTTTATGAAACGGCAGGAGTTTGAATGAACCGACCCTTTTTTCAGGATTTGCTGCAAGCGACCGAACCCGATCGTCAGCAGCTCATTTCCCTCCCCATCATCCAGTCCGCACTTCGGGGCGAGATCGAGAAAACACAGTACGTCGCCTTCCTCACCGAGGCGTTTCACCATGTCAGGCATACCGTGCCCCTGCTGATGGCTTGCGGGAGCCGGCTGGACGACCGACATCACGCGCTTCGGGCCGCGGTCGTCGAGTACATCGAGGAGGAAGCCGGACACGAGGAATGGATCCTCGCGGATATTGCCGCCTGCGGCGGGAATCCCGATGCGGTGCGACTATCCGCTCCCCACGCCAGCACCGAGGTGATGGTCGCCTATGCCTACCATCAAATCGATCGGCAAAACCCGGTGGGCTTCTTTGGCATGGTGCANGTCCTCGAGGGGACCAGCGTCGCCCTGGCGACCCATGCAGCCGGTGCGATCCAGCAGTCGCTGCAACTGCCCGATGCCGCGTTCACCTACCTGACCTCCCACGGCAGCCTCGACCANGAGCACGTCCGGTTTTTCGAGAACCTGATGAATGCCCTGACGGATCCGGACGACAAGGCCGCGGTAATCCATTGCGCCGGGCGCATCTACTCGCTGTACGGCGAAATCTTCAGAACCCTGCCCGGGCGGGTTTCGACATCTTGCACGAAGGAACCTGTCCATGCCTGATTCCAGAAAGTACCGTACCCTGCTGACCGGGGCCGCCGGCGGCATCGGCAGCGAGATCGCCAGACTTCTCGCGCAACGATCGGAAACCCTCATCCTGGTCGGACGGCGTCCAGCGGTACTCGAGGCATTAAGACGTGAACTCGGCGTCGATCGCACCCACGTTGTCGAAGGCGATCTTCGTGACGCGCAGACGCTTGAAAGCCTGAAATCCCGCATCGAATCCCTGGGCGGCATCAACCTGCTGATCAACAATGCCGGGATCAACGAATTCCGCGAGTTCGAAACGCAGCAGGACAGCCATATCCGCGGGATGATCGAGGTCAACCTGCTCGCCCCGATGTTGCTGACCAAGGCCCTGTTGCCGCACCTGCAGCAGCAGGACGCGGCGCAGATCGTCAATATCGGCTCCATCCTCGGCGACATCGGTTATCCCGGGTATGCCGCCTACTGCGCCAGCAAAGCCGGTTTGCGCGGGTTCTCGCAGGCGCTTCGTCGCGAGCTGCATGATACGTCCGTCAAGGTGCGGTACTTCGCCCCGCGAGCCACGACCACTGATTTCAATGAACCAGCGGTCGTCGAGATGAATCAGGCGCTTGGAACCGCTTCCGACACCCCGCAGCAGGTTGCCCGTGAACTGATGAAATTCCTCGACAGCTCCGCGTGGGAACGAACGCTGGGACTGAAGGAATCCGTGTCAGTCAGGATCAACCGCTTGTTCCCCGGAATCGTCGATGGCGCACTCGGAAGTCAGTTGCCGACCATTCGCAAGTATTTACCCAAATCCATCCATCAAGCCTAGAGGCCACCATGAACACGATTGCAAAAACCTTTTCCGCTGTCCTGGTGACAGTCCTGATGTCCACTTCCCTTGCCCGGGCGGGCGTACAGGAGGACGTGGTCGAGTTGCAGCATGAATGGGAGCGTATCAAGTACCAGGCACCCGCTGCCGAGCGCGAGAAGGAATTCGAGCGTCTGCTGAAGCAGGCCGAACGCGTCACCGCCCAGAATCCCAACCGCGCAGAGACCCTGATCTGGCAGGGAATCATCGAGAGCACGTATGCCGGGGCGAAAGGCGGCCTGGGTGCGCTCGGCCATGCCAAGAGTGCGAAAAAGAACCTCGAGCGCGCGATCGAGATCGACCCCAAGGCGCTGGACGGATCGGCCTATACGAGTCTAGGCTCGCTGTATTATCAGGTCCCCGGATGGCCGATTGGCTTTGGCGACAACAAGAAGGCGGCCGAGTTTCTGAAAAAGGGATTGGCCATCAACCCGAACGGAATCGATCCAAACTACTTCTATGGCGACTTCCTGTTCAAGTCTGGCGATCTCACCGGAGCGGAGCAATCCCTGCGCAAGGCCCTTCAGGCGCCCGCCCGTCCCGGTCGGCAGATCGCCGATGAAGGCCGCCGCAAGGAGATTCAGCAGCTTATCGAGAAAATTGCGGACAAGAAGAAGTGACTTTTTCATGACGGGTCGCCTGTGAGAATTCTGCTGGTCGAAGATGACGTGCTGCTCGCCTCGGGATTGCAGTCCGCCCTGGGCAGGGCCAGCCACACCGTCGAGCATGTCGATGATGGCCGCCGGGCGGTGCTTGCGCTCGACAACAGCCAGTTTGACCTCGTCATTCTCGATCTTGGCCTTCCCCGGCTGGATGGCACCGAGGTCCTGCGCCTCATCCGCGGCAAGGGCAACGATGTGCCGGTCCTCATACTCTCGGCGCGGGATGCCAGCAAGGATCGGATTCTCGGCCTGGATCTTGGAGCCGACGACTATCTGACCAAGCCTTTCGAACTGGACGAACTTCTGGCCCGGGTCCGCGCACTCGAGCGACGCCGCAGCGGTCTCGCGGTCAACCGGCTGCGGCTGGGGGGGCTCGAGCTGGATCTGGCCTCGTTGACCCTGACCTGGCAGGGCAATCCAGTGAGCCTGCAGCGGCGGGAATTCATGCTGATCAAGAAACTGGCGGAAAAACCCCAGCAGGTGTTCAGCCGGGCCCAGCTCGAGGAGGCCCTCTACGGGTGGGGAGAGGCGGTCGAAAGCAATACGATCGACGTGCACGTCCACCATCTGAGAAAGAAAATCTCTCCGAAGATCATCAGGACGGTCCACGGAGTGGGCTACCGCATCGGCACCCTGGACGAGTCATGAA
>JGI26437J51864_10000137_pt1 | contig 21393 bp, 19 predicted proteins | sample FrelakmetLWP11LW_FD_51864 | JGI IMG/M metagenome (IMG submission 51864)
GCCCTGTCCGCCACTGCCCCCGCGTCCGCGACGCCGGCGCCCGCCCCGACGACGACGGCGGCGCCCGCCGCCTTCGGTATCACCCTGCGAAGCCGACGACTGCGGCTGGAGGTCCACGGGCTCAAGCAACGGCTGTTCGTCCTCGGTGGGCAGCACCGGAGCTTCTTCCGTGGGGGCCGGGCCCATGTCCTCACTGCCCGGCCAGGATTCCTCCGTGGGAGCCTCGACCTCGTCGTCCGGACCCTGGGCCGAAAACGGACCCGCGGCCGAAGCGTCACCTGTCAGAGGCGCGCCTTCGCCGCCGCCACGTCGGCCACGGCCGCGGCGCCGACGCCGGCGGCGTCGGCCCTGGCCGCCCTGTTGCGGCTCGGAGGCTGACGGTGGATAGCCGGGGCCCTGATCCTCGGCGGAGACCTCGCCAACCGGTGGGACATTGCCCGCGGCCGATTCGGAAGCCAGCTCCTCACGGCGGGCATCGTCCACGTCGGTCTGGGGTTCTTCCACCATTTCCTCAAGCTCCATGGTGGCCGATTCCAGTTCCTGTACCTGCTGGCCGCGATGGCCGTCGCGACGGTGGCGGCGGTCGTGGCGCTGGCCGCGCCCGCTGGTGGGCGCTCCCGTGGGCGGGGTCTGGCCCAGGGCATCGAGGAAGACCAGGCCTTCGCGGCTGTCATAGAGATCGAGGCGAATTTCGTCCATGGCCAGGCCCACATCAGCGCGGACGGTGATGCGCTTGTGATATCGGTCTTCCAGGGCGGCCAACTGGGCCCGCTTGCGATTGGCCAGCACCTGTTCCACGGACGGGCACACTGCCAGCTCGATGCGGTGGACCTTCAGGTCGTTGATGGCGATGGCCAGACGGCGCATGACATCCAGGCCCATGCTCTCGGGGGTCTTGACCAGGCCGCTGCCCTTGCAGCCCGGGCAATCGCAGTAGATGGAGCGCTTGAGGCTGGGTCGCATGCGCTGGCGGGTCATTTCGATGATGCCGAACTGGCTCATGCGCAGCATCTTGGTCTTGGCCCGGTCCTGGCTGAGGTTTTCGTGCAGGCGCTTTTCCAGTTCGCGGCGATGCCGCTCATAGCGCAGGTCGATGAAATCGCAGATGATGACGCCGCCCAGGTCGCGCAGTCGCAGTTGACGGGGAATCTCGTCGGCGGCCTCCATGTCGGTCTTGAAGGCGGTCATCTCGGCGTCGCTGTGATCGCGGAACCTGCCGCTGTTGACGTCGATGGCCACGATGGCCTCGGTGGAATCGATGACCAGCGAGCCGCCGGAGGGCAGGGGCACATGGCGGCTGTACATCTGCTCGATTTCCTTCTCGATGCCATACTTGTGGAACAGGGGCGTGGGCTCCTCGTAAAGCTCGACCTTGTTGCGAGTGCGCGGCAGGGCGATCTTGAAGAACTCGCGCACCTTGCGGGCCACTTCCTTGTTGTCCACGACCAGGCGGTCGATGTCGCTGCTGAACACATCGCGGACGGTGCGCGTAACCAGGTCACCCTCGGTATACAGCTCCACCGGGGCGGGGTGGGCGTCGCGTTTTTTCTTGATGGTTTCCCAGAGGCGAACCAGATATTTCAGGTCGCGCTCGATTTCGGCCTTGGTCTTGCCGACGCCGGCGGTGCGCAGGATGAAGCCACATTCGTCGGTGGGCTGGAGGGAATCCAGGATCTGGCGCAGGCGGCGGCGCTCGACCTCGTCCTCGATCTTGCGGGACACGCCCTTGGAGGTCATGCCCGGCATCATCACCAGGAACCGTCCCGGGATGGAGATATAGGTACTGAGGGTCGGGCCCTTGGTGCCGATGCCCTCCTTGATGATCTGGACGATGATCTCGTCGCCGCGGCGCAGACATTTCTGGATGGGCGGACGGTCGCGGCGGGCGAGCTTGCGGCCCACGGTTTCCTGCACGTCCTCGCCGCGCCAGCCGAAATAGGTCGGCATCAGGTCGGAGATGTGCAGAAAGCCGTTGCGGCCCAGGCCAAAGTCGACAAAGGCCGCCTGGATGGACGGCTCGACGTTGGTGACGCGCCCCTTGTAGATATTGCCGACATGCGAGGTCGCGCTGGTGCGCTCCATGTAAAGCTCTTCGAGCCTTCCGTTCTCCACCAGGGCGATTCGGCATTCCTCGCCCTCGGAGAGGTTAATCAACATTTCTTTTGCCATTGCGTTTTTCTAGCTGCTAGTTCAGGGTTGCTTGTGAAATCAGGCGTCGCGGGAGGTCGCCGGCAACTAGCAGCCGGCAAGCCGCAACCACCTTCAAAATACCTCGGGAACGATTTTTCGTGTCTCTTCGCGCAGGTAATGCATCACCTGTCGCTCACTGTCAAAGCTCATGACTTTCCGGGCCACCTGTCGGGCGTGCTCCAGGGTCGTCAGGCGGATGATTTTCTTGACCTCCGGGATGTCGGGGCTGTTCATGCTGAACTGGGTCAGGCCCATGCCCATCAGCAGCAGGGCGTAGATCGGCTCGCCGGCCATTTCGCCGCAGACGCTGCAACTGATGTTGTTGCGAGCCGCGGCGCGGATGACATCGCGCACCAGAGTCAGCACCGCCGGGTGGGCCGGGCAGAACAAGCCGGCCACTTTTTCGTTGGTGCGGTCCACCGCCAGGGTGTACTGGATCAGGTCGTTGGTGCCGATGGAGAAGAAATTGACTTCCTTGGCGAACTGGTTGGCCATCAATGCGGCCGAGGGCACCTCGATCATCACGCCCACGGGGATGTCGCGGCGGAACTCCACGCCCTCGTCCTCCAGCTCTTCCATCACGTCGCTGAGGACCATCTTGGCCTGGCGCAGCTCCATGAGCGTGGTGACCAGCGGGAACATGATGCGCAGGTCGCCCATGACGCTGGCCCGCATGATGGCCCGCAACTGCCGCTTGAACATGGGAATGTCATGCAGGCACATGCGGATGGAGCGGTCGCCCAGGAAGGGGTTGCGCTCGGGGCTGGCAGCGCGGGCCTGGGTGTATTTGTCGGCCCCCAGGTCCAGCGTGCGAATGACCAGGGGCTTGCCCTTGAGGCGGCCCATGGCATCGGCATAGGCGCGATAGTGGTCCTCCTCGCTGGGCTCGGTTTCCGAAGCCAGGTACAGAAACTCGGTGCGGTACAGGCCGATGCCCTCGGCGCCGCGGGGCAGGGCGTCGTCGATCTCGGCGGGGAACTCGATATTCGCCTGAAGGCTGATGGCGTGGCCGTCGCGGGTGACGGCCGGCAGATCGCGCAGGCTCTGCAGGTCGCGCTCGACCTGTTCGCGTTTGCGCTCGTATTCCCGGTACTCGGTCAACTGCTCGGGATCGGGGTTGATGATGACCACGCCCCGGTTGCCGTCGATGATGAGCGTGTCGCCGCCGCTGACCTCGGCGGTGATGTTGCCCAGCCCCACCACCGCGGGGATGCCCAGGGCGCGGGCCACGATGGCTGTGTGGCTGGTGCGGCCGCCGACATCGGTGGCGAAGCCGCGCACGTGCAGGCGGTCCAGGGAAGCCGTCTGCGAGGGCAGCAGGTCGTGGGCCACGACCACGGTATCGCTGGTCAGGCTCTGGAGGCTCTCTTCCTTGGCCCCCACCAGGTTGTGCAGGATGCGGCGCTCGATGTCGTGGATATCCTTGACGCGGTCGGAGAGGTAGCGATCGGACATCGCCTGGAAATTGGCCGCATAGCGGCGCATCACCTCGGAGACGGCATATTCGGCGGTGACCCGGCGCTGGCGGATTTCCTTTTCCACGGCCGCCAGGACGCTGGCGTCGGCAAGGATGCCGCGGTGGAACTCGATGATGTTGCCGATTTCCTTGCCGTACTTGGCGGTGACGGCCTGGCGCAGGTCGTCGAGTTCGCGGCCGCTGCGCTGCACGGCGTCCTGGAAGCGCGCAAGCTCCATGTCCACCGCCGAAGCGTCGATGTAACGCTTGGGGATGACCAGGTCCTCGGCGTCCAGCACGATGGCCGTGCTGATCACCACGCCGGGAGAGACGCCTATGCCTTTCTTGATTTCCATCACATGAGGCCGCGGTCACCTCACCAGCGGATGCGGATCCATGGATCCGTTCGCGCCGGGAGTGAGGCCGGCCCTTTGGGCTATTCCTCGCCGAACTTACTGTCCACCAGTTCCACCAGTTTCTGCACGGCCTGCTCGGCATCGGGTCCGTCGGCCTCGATGCGCATGGGCGTGCCTTCGGTGGCCGCCAGGATAATCATCTGCATCACGCTCTTGCCGTCGGCCTCGCCGGGCTGTTCACCGGAGCACCAGACGCGGATACGCGACTGGAACTGGTTTGCCTGGTCCACGAACTGCATCGCCGGACGGGCATGAAGTCCCAGCTTATTGCGAATCACCACATCTCGCCGGGCCGTAGGCATGGGGTTTCGGAGGCGCCGACCCGCGAGCCCGCGGGCCGCGGAGCGCCAGCGCCTCTCACTTGCCTTGATCGGCCTCGTCGAGCAGGTCGGCCACTGCTTCGGCCGTCGTGCTTTGACGCAGGAAGCGGCGGAAGGTGTCCTTCTGCAGGTTGTTGAACACCACGTTCATCGCCTGCAGATGCTGTTGGGGCTGGGCCTCGGGCGACAACAACAGCACCACACTATAGACCGGCTGGTTGTCCAGGGCGGCGAAGTCGATGCCGCCCACACTGCGACCCAGCGTGCCAACCATTTTCTTGATCTTGGCGTGCTTGACGTGGGGCACGGCCACACCCTTGCCAAAGCCCGTCGAGCCATTCTTCTCGCGTTTGATCAGGGCTTCGACGATCTCGTCGACGGCGGTGCGAGGGATGGCGCCGGCGGCGGCCAAGGCGTCGACCAGCTCGCGCAGGACACTGTCGCGGTCGGTCGCCGCCAGGACCGGAACAATCGCCTGGCGCACAATAAAGTCACTGAATTTCATAACTTACTCGTATCTACGGCTGAGGTTCTGATGGGGCGCGGCTGGACCTACTGCCCCTGCTGTCCGCCCGGGGCGCTGCCGCCCTGGCGCAGCTCTTTGTGCTGGGTTCCGGGGTGCTTGCGGTTGCGCACCTTGTGCTTGTGCTCGCTGAGCTGCCGTTCGAGCTTGTCCACGCAGGCATCGATGCACGCGTAGGCCGTCTCCTGCTCGGCCGAAGCGATGAACATGTGGTTGTGTTCGGCGTTGACGATCATTTCCGCGCGGGGCTTGGCCTTGGCCACGTCAAACACCACTTCGATTTCCTGAATACGGTCGTAGTATTTCAGAAGCTTGTTGGCCTTCTTTTGGGCATATTCCTTCATCGCTTCGGTCACACCCATGTGTCGGGACGAGACGGTCACAATCACGTTAAGTCTCCTTTTGGCAGTTAACCTACTGCGCGCCAAGAGTTTACATAAAACCCACAAGGCACGGTCCGTGCCCCGCTGGCGGGGAGATTATCCACCAGCGGCGCCGCTTTGCAATGGGGCGTTGTCGCCGGCCGGAGGCAGCGGCTGGGCGCCCGGCCGGACCCACTGTGAGGGGCTTGCGGCCGCAACCACTCCGAAGGTGGCCAGCAGCCGCAGCGCCTCCTCCACGGTCATCGGTAGTTCCACGACCTGATCCACCGGGACCACTACCACATATCCGGCAAAAGCCGTGGGCGTGGAGGGAACAAAGACACTGACCATCGGCCGACCCTGGGCCTGGGACAGTGCCGCCACCTGGCCGGTGACCAGCCCCAGCGACCAGATGCCGTTGGCATGGGGCTGGACCGCCACCACGCGGCTGCCGGAGAACTGGCGGCCGCGGTCGGTCAGCAGAAAGTCGGTCACCTGCTTGACCGCGGGATATATCGCCTTGACCAGCGGGATGCGCATCAGGCCCATCTCGATTAACCGCCAGCCTGTGCGCCCGATGATGTTGCCGACGAACAAGCCGACGATGTAGACCAGGATGATCGCCAGCCCCACACCCAGCAACTGCTGCTGGAAGGGAGACAGGCGGTTGACCTGGTCATTGACATAGGCCGCGGGCTGGTATTCCAGCACACCCCAGTTGATCAGCACGATCCACCACCACTTGATGCCCCAGATGATATGCATGCCCAGGGCTTCCCACAGGAAGCTCCACACCTTGATCAGCAGCCACAAGGTAATCAGCGTCGGCAGCAGCGCCGCCAGCCCACGCAAGAAGAAGCGCCGGAAATCCTCGGTGAACCCCGGGCGACGCTTCGGAGCGATGGCAGGCGAAACCAGTGGATCGTGATGCACCGTGCTAGAGCGTGTATATCAGAACGTGCTGCTTAAGGCGACGGCTGGGTCGTCGGCTGCGTGGCCGGCGCCAGGCTCGATATTTCAAGGGTCGCGGCCGCCAGTTGGCGCAGCAGCGGCTCGGGGTCGTCGCTGGCCAGGGGGCCCAGCAGTTGCTTGAGCTTCTCGGCGGGCAGTGCGCTGGCCGCCACGATGCCCAGGAGCCGGCCGGTCCATTCCGGATTCTGCAGCAGCTTGCCCAGGACCTCGCCGCGCTGCCGCTCGTTGGTCAGTGTCTGGCCATAGAAGAACCTGGCCCAGGCGCCTACCAGGGGATCGGCATCGTCCATGTATCTGCGAATCGCCAGGGTGAACGTTTCGGCGTCGGCCTTCAGGGCCGCATTACCCTCGCCGGGCAGGTTGCTGTATAGACGATTGAAGGTTGCCAGCAGCTCCAGGGATCTGATCTTCTGGTCGCCATCGGCCGTGGGCAGTTCGGAGAGCAGTTTCTGAAACGACTCGGCGCGGGCGGGGAAGCCGATGCGTTCCAGGGGCTTGGAGAGGGTGACGGAGTAGCCGCCGGGCGTGTTAGCCACGCCCCCGGGCAGGGGCAGCGGATTGGTGCGGAGCGTGAGCCCCACGGAGATGATCGCCACCGGGTTTTGCATCAGTACGCTAAGCAGCATGCCCTGGTCGACGCGCACGATCTGGGTCACCGTCTCGCCCGGCCGCAATACGCCCTGCTGGGGCAGGCGGTCATAGCAGGCCCCGACGATGGGCTGGGGCACGTTCTCACGGAATTGGGGCAGATGAGCATCGAACCAGAGGTCGGGACGGATCAACCCGTCGCGGCCGAGGGTCAGGTTCAACTGGCTGATGTTCTGCAGCGTCACCCGCACCAGCATCGGCTCGCCGTGCAGGTGCGTGGTCTTCAGCGGCTCGGCCTTGAGCAGATAGGTGCCCTGGGGATTGGTCAAAGCCGACCACAGGGCGGCGGGGAAGCGCTCCAGCTCCGCCACCAGCGCCGGCACATCGCTGCGCGGTGCGGGCTTGAGGTTGCGCTCGCGCAAGGCGTCGGCGACGATGGCTCCGGTCACGTTGGATGGAACGGACGCCAGCAGCTTGGCCGCATCCTGCTCGGCTTGCGCCGGCTGCTCGGTACTGAGGATTTTGATAAGCCCCAGGGCGGCCAGGGGGTCCTTGTCGGCCACCGCCGAGAGCTTGACCTTGGCCGTGGCTGAATCACCATCGGCCAGCGCCGCCCATCCCACCAGTCGCACCAGCAGGGCGTTGGTTTCCGCCACGTTGGCGGCCAGGCCCTTGATCATGCGGTCGGCTTCCTCGCGACGCTGATCGAAGTAGAGATTGAACCACGCCAACTCGCCGATGGCCTGGTAGTAGCCCTGGCGGACCTCATCGTTGGCATTGGCCAGCAGGCCGGGATCATCCTTGACGTCGGGGGCCTCCAGAGGGCGGTCCTCGACGGGGCGGGTCGTGGCCAGCTTGTCGCCGGCCATCTGACGGACGCGGGCCAACTGATTGAGCAGCACATTGCGCGCCTGCATGCGCAGGCGGTTGGCGGTTTCGATCTGTCCCCGGCGGCGGGCGTGCATCATGTGCAGCACCAGGAAGCCATAGTCCTCGGCGTTGCCGCGCACCACGTTTTCGGCCAGTCCCTCCAGGGCGGGCTGCTCCGCCAGGAAAAGCTGTACCGCGTAGCCGATGAAAAAATCCCGCGGGAGCTGCACGTTGCTGCGCTGGCCGATCTGGGCGGCGCGGGCATACCACTCCAGGGCCTGGTCGCGCAGGCGGGCGTCGGCCAGTTCGCTGGCGACTGCATACAGCGGACCGAATTGCGCCGGATTGCAGCGCAGCATCGCCAGGTAAGAGCCCACGCGCTGGACGGCCGAACCCTGGCGGTGGACCAGCTCGAATTCACGAACCACCGCTTCCAGATTCTGCGGGTTGAAATTCAGGGCCTGGCGCAGCATGGCCAGCGCCTCGTCGCGCGAGCGATCCAGAAGCAGTTCGGCGGCGCGGACAGCGGCCACCGAGCGCACGTCCAGATGGATCTGACCGTTTCCCAGGACCTCGCGCAGATAACGCAGCTTGGCGTCGGCGGTCTGCTGGGCCGCCAGGTAAAGGTGCAAGGCCAGGATCTGCGCCGAGCGATCGTCGCTGACCAGGGCGCGATAGGCGCTGACGGCGGTCAGCAGGGCCTGCTGCGAGTCATTGCCCTGGCTGCCCAGGGCGTCCATGAGCAGGCGCGGGTAGCGCGGATCGGTGGGGTCCAGCCGACCGGCCGCTTGCAGCAAGGCGACGGCCAGCTTCAGGTGCGGCGGCTCGATGCGCTGCTGCTGCAAGGCGCGCTGCGCATAGCCGGCAATGCGGCCGGCCGTGGCCACCGAGGCCGGACTGGGGCCCGACGTCGGGACGGCGGCCGAGGCCGCGGCAGCCAGCAGCAAAAGGGGAGCAGCCAGACGGAGGTGCAAACCAAAGGTGGTGGACATGCGGGCAATCCTCAAAAGGCCGTTGGGTGTCTTGGGCGGTCGGGCCGGTGGCGCCAAGCGCTGCCGCGGGCGGCGTGGCCGGCGATACTCCTGCTATTGGTTCGTCCATTTCGCCCGGGCAGGTGAATTCTAACTCCGGTTATCGGCCCTGTCGCCCGGCGGACACGATGGCCACAACTCAGCCAGCAGCGGCGCCTGGGCGACCAGTTCGGTCACATCGGCCAGCAGTTCCACGCGCTGAGTCAACCACTGCTGCCACCGCGGCTGGCTGGAGTGGGCAGCCGCCAACGCCAGCAGCGCCTCTGTCTTTACGCCGGCCGCCGGCGCCATGATCTCGGCCAGTTGCACTTTGGATTCGATTCCCTGCATCATCGCCGACCACTGGCCCAGTCGGGCCTGGTATTCAAGCTGCACGAGACACAGGTTCATGGCTTCGGGCAATGAGAGGCGCTGGCCATACAAGGCCTGGATCGCATGCTGCGCGGCGGCCAGGTCGCCCATCTCAATCGACGCATCGGCCAAAATCAGCCAGGTGCGGCGGGCGATGGGGGTTCCGCGTCCCAGCTTCAGGCCCAGGACGGCCTGTGCGGCCAGGGCGGCCTCGGCCCAGCGGCGCTGGGCGTGGCGCAAGGCGGCAAGATAATGCAGGGCCAGCAGTTTGACGTGGCGCAGCGCGGAAAAAGTCTGAATGGCCTGGTCGATGTGCTGCTCGGCCTGGTCGAATTCGCCGGAGGCAATGAGCATGGGCGAAACCGAAGCCAGGCGCGTGGCGCGAATGCCCCGGTAGTTCAGGACCGTCCAGACCACCCACACCGCGCCCACGCCCACCACGATCGAGCTGCTGGTCAGTCCCAGGCCCGGGCCCAGGATAATCAGCACCAGGGCGCAGGCGGCCAGCAGCGACCGCACCACAAAGCTGAAGCGCAGGTCGCGCCGGCAGCGTTCGATGGCGTGGTTGACGTGCATCAGGCGGCCTCCAGCGGCGATCGGGCCGCCGTGTAGGCCGGTGCGATGGAGGCCACTTCGCCGTAGCATCGCGTCAGTTCGGACAGGGGCATCAGCACGGTGGCGTTGGCGAAGGCGGTTTGCGCTTCGGCCGGCCGCCCCAGGCGATCCAGGGCGCAAGCGATCAGAGCATAGGCCTCGCCCAAAGCATGGCCCAGTTGCCGCCGCATGGCGCTGAGGCTGATCTGGAAGGTCTGGATCGCCTCGTCGGGATGGCCGGTCTTCACGTCGCGATAGATTTCCAGCAGTGCCAGCCCGCCGGATTGATCGACCTGGGCGCCGCGGCGCAGCTCGCTGATGGCGCGGTCGGCGTCAAACAGCCGCTCCTCATGCAGCAAAGCCATGGCACGATCCACGCGCACCGCACGGGCGCTGTCCCCATCGAGCATGCCCGTTTCCAGCAGTTCATCACAGACCCCTACGGCATCGGAAAACCGATGGTAGCGCATCAGAATGCGAGACAGCAGCAGCAGCCCCATCAGCCGCGTCTGCGGCAGGCGCACCGGCCCGGAAAGAAGCTGGCCGACCAGCGAGGCGGCCTCGGGCCAGCGGCGCAGCAGCACCAGTTCCTGCAAAGCCTCGAGTTGTTGTCCTTCACGGCGCAAAGCCCGCACGCCAAACCAGACCAGGTAGCCCATCCCGAGCATTAAAACCAGCATCAGGACGCTGGTGGAGCCTTGGACCAGGGCCCGGTAGGGCGCCAGCGACTTGCTGGCAGCCAGTTGGTGGCTGAGAAAAAACAGCAGCGCCGCCGCCCCGCCGAACCAGACGCCAACCCAGAGAATGTTGGGCAGTGGCCGCAGTCGGCTGCGCTGCAGCAGGCCGGCGGCATCGAGAAAATCGTCGGGAGCGTCGCTCATGCAGCGCGCATCATAAACCATCGCCCTGAGCAAGGCGAGCAAGGATACGACGCGACCTCAGTGAAGCATGAAGCCCGTCGTCCGAAGGCGGGGACAACCTCACGAAACGCGGCGCGCCAGCAGCGGGGCAAAGTGCTTTTGCCAATAGGCGTCGGCCAGGGCCTGGCGGGCGTTGCGGAAGGCCTCGATCTGGGCCGCCCCGCCGCCGGCGGCCGCATCCAGCGGGCGGGCATCCAGCGTCAGGATCAGGCGCAGACGCCGACCCTGACGCAGAATTTCGAGTTGTACCTGCCGGCCGGGATCGATCGCCGCGATGGAGGCGATCAGGTCCATCTTGTCCCGCAGCTTCCGCGGCTGGCCGTCGATGATGGCCAGGATGATGTCGCCATCCTGGAGCATTCGATATGAGCAGAAGCCCGGCAAACGGCCCTCCACCACGATCGGGGCCGGCTCTTCGTTTTCGTTGGGATCATCGCAGGGCAGCATGACGCCCAGAAAACCGACCGCCTGCTCGTTATAGGGCTCGCCACTGAGATAGACATGGGTCACGATCTCACGCAAACCTGCGACCTGGCTGGCGGCCAGGGGCAGGGCATCTTCCACCGCCTTGACCAGGGCCGGCAGTTGCGAGCGCTTCAGCCCCAGGAGCTGCTGGCGGGCCTCTTCGCGAACGGCATCTTCGGCGTGGGCGAGCTTGCCCAGCCAGTCGGCGATGCGCGGGGCCTGGTCCGTCGCGCAGACCGTCGTCGCCGGCCGCGTGCTGGCGAGGGCGGAGCCGACCAGGCACCCCCCTGCCAACCAGGCACATAAGAGCAGGTGACGCACCATCGGTCCTCCGGTCGTTGGGTGATGGGCGGTGGCTCAGTTCAGGTTTCCATCAGGTTGACCAGGCGCTGCGCGTTGTGGGTCAACCAGTAAACCTTGCGCTGCACCATCTGCAGGAACGACATCCCCTCCATGCGACCAAACGATCCGGTGGTGGCGATGGGCAGCACGGCCTCGGCGATCAGCGCCTCGGCCATCAACCAGGGGACGGCCTTGATCTCCGCATCCGAAAGCAGCATCACCTCATCATAGCCCCGCAGAAAGCGCTTGAAGCGGCTTTCGTCCAGATAATCCGGCCACTTGGTCACATCCTCATCGCCGCCGATGATGGAAAACTGCAGGGCGCCGTTGGCGATGTCGATGACGCGCTGCAGCAGCCGCGCCGAGTCGTAGTCGATGACGGCCACCACCCGGTTATCGCGGAAGAGCATGTTCCCCGGGTGCCAGTCGGCGTGGCAGAACTGGCGAGGCCAGCCGGACAGGCCCAGCGCTTCGGCCTGGTCGGCGCAGTATTGATAGGTCTCCAGCAAGAAGGTCAACGTCGGCATCAACTGCCGCTCGGCCGACGAAAGGGTCGCCGGAATGGTGCGCAGGCCCTGCTGCACGGAGGGGGCCAGGTGATAACTGCCCGAGGGCGGCTGCCAGTCGGACCGGAAATCGGCCAGCAGTTTGTGATAGAGCGCCAAAATCCGGCCGGAATCAAAGGTGGCTTCCAGCGACTGGGGGTAAGGCTGGCCAGGGATGTATTCGAACAACTCGTAGACCGTGTTGCGCCACTGGAGCATGGAGTTGTTGTCTTTGCGGGTGCCGATCAGGTGAGGCAGCGGGAACTGCTTGGAGGCCAGGAAAAGCTGCAGCGAATGGCAGAAGGCCACCTTGTAGGGGTCGTCCTTGCCGCGGGCCCGGCGCTTGAGCAGGAATTTGCCCTGCTCGCTGACGATCAGCAGCTTAGGGGCTTTGCGCGAGCCGCGGGGGAAATCGACGATGGACTCGATGACGCCGATGTCGAAATAAGACATGACCACCGCCAATTCCTCAGCGGTGAACTTCTCTCGCTGGCCGGCGGCGGCCGTAGCCTGCCCGGTGCCGGAGACGTTGGCCTGGATAGGAGATGCCGCCGGCTGCATGGGCTCCAGAATAATTGGCAGCGCCGGCAAAGGCAATCGTGGTGGCAGCGACTGCTTGCCTGCAAGAGTTGGTAGTTGCTGGTTGGTAGTTACCGGTGACGTAGCGAGCAAAGTATGCGGTGCCTCCGCGACCACAACGTGACGCCGTCGCTTGAGCCGCTTGGGTCGCACCGCTACCATTCCGCGACCACAAGGAGGCCGTCCATGCTGGATCCCCGAGCCGGTCAATTAGCCCGCGTCCTATGTGACTATTCGTGCGCTGTCCAGAGCGGCGAGTTTGTGCTGATCGAAGCCATCGATGTGCCGCATGAGTTTTCCGCGGCGTTGATCGAGGCGGTGGCCGCGCGCGGCGGCCGGCCGCTCTTGATCCTCAAGAGCAACCAGATCAACCGGGCCCTGATGCAGGCCGGCAGCCTGGAGCAGTGGGACCTGATCGCCGACATCGAGCGGCAGCGCATGCAGCGGGTGCAGTGCTACATCGGCGTGCGCGGCAATCCCAACGTCTCGGAGCTGTCCGACGTGCCCGCCGACAAGCAGAAGCTCTATGAGTCCACGGTCTGGAAGCGCGTCCACCACCAGGTGCGGATCAAGCAGACGCGCTGGGTGGTGCTGCGCTGGCCCAGTGCGTCGATGGCGCAGCTCGCCCAGGTCAGCACCGAGGCCTTCGAGGATTTCTATTTCAACGTCTGCACTTTGGACTATGCCCGCATGGGCCGGGCCATGCGGCCAATGGTGGAGTTGATGCAGCACACCGACCAGGTCCACCTGCGGGGGCCGGGCGAAACCGACCTGCGCTTCAGCATCAAGGGGATTCCGGCCATCGCCTGCGATGGGCACCTGAATATTCCCGACGGCGAAATTTTCACCGCGCCGGTCCGCGACAGCGTCAACGGCGTGATCCAGTTCAACTGCCCCACCATGTATCGCGGTACCACCCACGACAACGTGCGCCTGGAGTTCAAAGACGGCCGGATTAGCCAGGCCAGCAGTACGCAAAGCGCCAGGCTCAACGAGGTGCTCAACAGCGACGAGGGAGCCCGCTACGTGGGCGAATTTGCCATCGGCGTCAATCCCTATTGCACCCGGCCGATGAAAGACATCCTCTTTGACGAAAAAATCGCCGGCAGCATCCACCTGACCCCGGGATCCTGCTATGACGAAGCCTCCAACGGCAACAAGAGCGACATCCACTGGGACCTGGTGCTGATGCAAACTCCCGAAGCCGGCGGCGGACAGATGTATTTCGACGGCCGTCTGGTGCGCGACCATGGCCGATTTGTTTTGCCTGAACTGGCCGACCTGAACCCGGAGCGGCTGGTTTAGGCGCCTCCATCGCCACGATGTGTGTTATCTCTCACAACAGCCATTGAGTGGCCGGCAGACTCGTCTATAATCCCCTCTACGAAAGGATTACTTCCCATGCTGAAACCCAAAATTCTCGAGGCCCTGAACAAGCAGATTCATCACGAGCTGAGCAACAGCTACATCTACCTGGCCGGCGCCCTGTGGCTGGACCAGCAGCTACTCAAGGGCCTAGGCGCCTATATGAAGAAGCAATCGGCCGAGGAGCGGCTGCATGCCGACAAGCTCATCGACTACGTCACCGACAGCAACTGCGTGGTCAAGCTGGCGGCTATCGGCGCCCCCAAGAACGAATACAAGTCGGTCCTGGAGCTGGTCAAGGACACTCACAAGCTGGAGCGCCAGACCACGGCCATGCTCAACGACCTGCTAAGCCTGGCCATCAAGGAAAACGACTACGCCACCCAGGAAATGCTCCAGTGGTTCATCAAGGAACAGGTCGAGGAAGAAAACTGGACCGAGGAATTCGTGCAGATGGCCACGAAGATCGGCGACCACGTGGGCTCGATGTTCATGTGGGATCATCGCGTGAGCAAGCTGGCACAGTAGATGGCCCTTGCCCCCGCGAAATATAGTGGCAGCGGCCGCCGCGTCAGACCTGTAAGGTAACCAGCCCCGGAGCTACGATGACTTCTCGAGAACGCTTGCTGACGGCTTTGCGGCGAGGTCAGCCGGATCGCCTTCCGGCGACCGTGCATCAGTGGCAGGGATACCACTTGCAGCGCTACATGGGCGGTTGCAGCGACCTGGAGGCATTTGCCACCGTTGGACTGGATGCCCAGATTCAATATTTCCAGAGCATGGGCCAGTTCTGGCTGGTGGATGCGGATTTCACCAAGTTCAATACCCCGCAGTGGTGCGATCGGGTGACGGTGGTAAGCGATGACCCGGACAACCGCGTGATGCACCATACGATCCAGACGCCCGGCGGCGAGCTGACCTACAAGACCGCCGGCGACCGCAAGACGACGTGGATCACCGAATACTTAATCAAGAATGACACCGATCTGGACCTGATCGAGCAACATATGCCGGTGCCCCCGCTGGATTTGGCGCCTATCGCCGAGGCCTATGACCGCATTGGCGACGCCGGGATCCTGCGCGGATTTGTCTGGGGCGACCAAGCCGGCTGCTGGCAGCATGCCTGCTGCCTGATGGATATCAACCAACTGATTCTCAAGTGCCACGACGACGCCCCGTGGGTCCATCGCCTGCTGCAGGTCCTGCTGCACAAAAAGCTGCGCTTCATCGAGTCCATGAAAGGCGCGAAGTTCGACCTCATCGAGACCGGCGGCGGCGCGGCCTCGTCCACCGTCATCTCTCCGCAACTCCATCGAACTTTCTGCACGCCCTATGATCGCAAGATGCACGATGCGCTGCACGAGTTGGGCTTTATGGTCGTCTACCACACCTGCGGAGGCACCTTCGGCATCGAAGAGTGCATCATCGCCAACGGGGCCGACGCCTCGGAAACACTGGCCCCACCCAGCATAGGCGGCAACCAGGAGCCATGGGACTTTGCCCGCAAAGTGCGCGGGCGCATGGCAATGATTGGCGGCCTGGACCAGCACAACACCGTCACCCAGGGCCCGCCATCATTGATCCGCGGCAAAGTGCTCGAACTGTTTGAAAAGGTCGGCCAGGGCGGCGGCTACGTTTGCTCGCTGTCCGACCATTTCTTTGATACCCCGGTCGAAAATCTGCGCGCCTACGCCGCCGCCGCCCGCGAATGCCGCTATTGAAGTCAGGCCCGCCAACCGGCGCTGGCGGAGGGAAAAAACGCTACGCGACACCGCGGACAGACTCGTCTATAATCCCATCTACGAAAGACTGCCATACCCCAAATGCGCTCTTGCGCGATAGGTTAATGTCATGCAATACACCACTCTTGGTCGTAGCGGCCTGCGCGTCAGCCGCTTGTGCCTTGGCACCATGAATTTTGGCCCGGAAACCAGCGAAGCCGACAGCTTTGCGATCATGGACAAGGCCTTGGACAGCGGGCTGAATTTCTTCGATACCGCCAACGTTTACGGCTGGAAACAGGGCGAGGGCGTCACCGAGCAGATCATCGGCCGCTGGTTTGCCCAAAACGGCCGGGCCCGCGACCAGGTGGTCCTGGCCACCAAGGTCTTCGGCCAGATGGGCACCGGCCCCAACGATCGCTGGCTGTCGGCCTATCACATTCGCGCCGCGGTCGAGGGCAGTTTGCGGCGGCTGCAAACCGACCGCATCGACCTCTACCAGATGCATCACGTGGATCGGGCCACGCCCTGGGAGGAAATCTGGCAGGCGATGGAAACACTGGTGACCCAGGGCAAGGTGCTTTACGTCGGATCCAGCAATTTCGCCGGCTGGCACATCGCCACCGCCAACCAGGTGGCCGCCCGGCGCCAGTTCATGGGCCTGGTCAGCGAGCAGAGCAAATACAGCCTGCTGACCCGCGCCGTGGAGATGGAAGTCCTGCCCGCCTGCAAATATTATGGCCTGGGCATGATCCCCTGGAGCCCCCTGGAGGGCGGCCTGCTGGGCGGCGTGCTCAAGGCCAGCGACACGCGGCGCCGCGGCCGTGAAGGCGCCCAAAAACGCATCGAGAAGCTGCGCCCCCAACTGGAGAAATGGGAAGCGCTGTGCGCCAAGCTCGGCCAGGAACCGGCCGACGTGGCTTTGGCCTGGCTGCTGCACAATCCGGTGGTGACGGCCCCCATCATTGGCCCGCGCACGATGGATCAGTTCACCGCGGCCCTGCGCGTCCCTGAGTTGAAACTGGACGAACCCACGCTCAAGGCCATCGACGAGATATTTCCCGGACCCGGCGGCGAGGCCCCCGAGGCCTATGCCTGGTAAGCCATGGGCGCGATCATTCTTTCCGTGGGCGATGAGTTGGTCCTGGGGCAGACGGTCGATACCAACTCCGCTTGGCTCAGCCGGCAACTGGCGGCCGTTGGCTGGCCGGTCATGGCCCACATGACGGTGGCCGACCACCAGCCCGATATCGAGCAGGCCATCCGCGAAGCTTGCCAGCGGGCAGAACTGGTCCTGGTGACCGGAGGGCTGGGTCCCACGGCCGATGATCTGACCCGCGATGCCCTGGCCGCCGTCCTGGGCACCGGCCAGGAGCCCGACCCGCGCTGGGTGAGCCACCTGGAGGAGTTTTTCCGCCAGCGAAAACGCCCCATGCCGGCCAGCAACCAGGTGCAGGCCCTGGTACCGCGCGGCGCCGAACTGCTGTGGAACGACCACGGAACCGCCCCGGGGATTTGCGCTACCGTCAATCTTGATCCGCGCAGCAGCGACATCTACCTCATGCCCGGCGTTCCCTGGGAAATGATGCCGATGTTCGAGGCCCATGTGCTGCCGCGGCTGCGCGGGCGCGGCCAGGCGGGGGTGATCCTCTCACGCACGCTGCACACCTTCGGCATGGGCGAGTCCAGTATCGGCCAGATGCTGGGGCCACTGATGGATCGCGGCCGAAATCCCTCGGTAGGAACAACGGTTTCAGGCGGCGTGGTTTCGCTGCGGATCAACGCCCGGTTCCCAAGCGCGGACCAGGCCCAGCGGCAGTTGGAACAGACCGAAGCCGCCTGCCGCGCCGTCCTGGGCGATCTGGTCTACGGCGCCGACGAGCAGACACTGGCCGACGCGGTGGCCGAGCTATTGCGCCGACACCCGGTGGCCAGGCAATGGGCACCGGCGGTATGCACGGCCGAGTCGTGCACGGGCGGGCTGATTGCCACTTATCTGACCGATGTGCCCGGATCGAGCGATTATTTCCGCCAGGGTTGGGTGACCTACACCAACGAATCCAAGATAGACGAGCTGGGCGTGAATCGCCAAACCATCGAAACCCATGGCGCCGTCAGCGAGCCCACCGTCATCGAAATGGCCCGCCATGCCGTGCAGCGCTGCGGCGCGCCTTATGCCCTGGCGGTCAGCGGCATCGCCGGACCTGGCGGGGCCACGGCCGAAAAACATGTAGGCATGATCTGCATAGCCCTGGCCTCGCCGGCAGCGCAGGGCGAACTGGACGTGCAGGCCCGCACCTTTCATTTTCCCGGGCATCGACAGCTCGTGCGGGATCGGGCCGCCAAGATGGCCCTGACCATGCTTCGCTATCGGCTGCTGGATAAGCCGCTGCCGTTTTGAGCGCCCCATGGACCCGGGGGCTGGGAGGGCGCCATTCTCCCGGGCCAAACGCGCCGGGCTGGTTTCCGGGTCATCTGTCTCTTGTCAGAAGTGCCTTGCGGCGGTTTACTATGCGAATGGCGGCAGCCGCTCGTCCGCCTGACATTCAAGGAGACACCATGAGAAACTTCCTGGCCGCAGTCCTGGTCGCCCTGCTCTTGGGTTGTCAACAAACCACCACCCGGATGACCCCACCCCCACCGGCACCAGCGCCGGCCTCCGTGGATTTGCGCAAGGCTCTGGAGTCTGATCCGACGGTGGCGGCCGTGGGCGTCGTCGAGGCGGTAGACCCGACCAGCCGCATGCTGCAGGTGACCGGCGTGGCCGCCGAGAAGTTCCGCGAAGGCGACGTTGTCAGCGTGATGGACGCCAGCGGCGTGGTCCTGACGGCCCATGTGCTGTCGATCAAGAGTAGCGCCCTGCACGTGGACTATGCCATGTCCAAGGCGCAGCGGGCGCCGGCCAAGGGCGACCTGGTTGTGAAGTTCAAGAGTTAAACCAAGCTACGGCGGCGGCCGACGCCGCCCAGGGGTTGCCGTTGTCCGTTACCTCCCCCAGCGCCGCCACCGCCTCCGACCGGCTGGTGCTGGCCAGCGCCTCGCCGCGCCGCCAGGAGTTGCTGCAAGAGGCCGGCTACCGGTTTATCGTCGACCCGGCCCACATCGACGAAGATTCGGTCGACAACCTGATGCCCGTGGAACTGGCTGTCTTTCTGGCCGAGCAGAAAGCCCGCGCCGTCGCACCGCGGCACCCGGGGCAGGTGGTCCTGGCGGCCGATACGGTGGTGGCCTTTGGCGATCAGCCGCTGGGCAAGCCCGAGGATGCCGCCGAAGCCCGCCAGATGCTGCAACTGCTTTCGGGCACCACGCACATTGTCATCACGGGCATTTCGGCCTTGTGCCTGCAGCAGAACCTGCACCACAGCAGCGCGGCGCTCTCGGCCGTGCGCATGCGGCCCCTGAGCGATCAGGAGATCGAGCGCTACGTGCAGTCGGGGCTTTGGCGCGGCAAGGCCGGTGGCTATGGCATTCAGGACCCCGATCCCTTTGTCATCCGCATGTCCGGCAGTCTGAGCAACATCGTCGGCCTGCCCATGGAAGTCACCGGCGAACTGCTGGCGCGACTGGGCGTTTATCCGGCCGCCGGTGGCACTTCGGCCGCGTGAGGGCTCCATGCGCTACCTGCCGGGCATCTTCGCGGTCCTGACGCTGATCGCGGGATGGCATTACCTGATGCACTCCACGGCGGCCGGTCGACTGGCGGGCCTTGAGCAGGAAAAACTCAATCGCCGCCGAACGCATTGGCGCCGCGCCGGCGGGCTGGTCATGCTGTTGACCGGCATGGGCGTGCTCTTTGCCACCTACGGTTTTGACCAGCAGAATCCAGGCGAGGTTCTGCTGATGATCTGGCTGGCGGTTTGCGCCCTGCTGGTGGCGATGGTCGTTCTGGCCTTGCTGGATCTGCGCTTGACCTGGAAACTGCGTCGCGGCGATAAGGAATGACCGATGAACCAATTCTACCTGTGCATCGCCCTTCTGCTTCTGCTGGTCGCCGCGGGCTGCAACCGCGGCGGCGGCACCGATGCCACTTCGGGGCTGGCGCTGGTGCGCGTATCACTGGCCGGACAGGAATTTGAACTGGAGGTGGCCAACGCGCCCGCGACGCGCCAGCGCGGCTTGATGCAGCGCCCTGCCATGCCGGCGCATCGGGGGATGATTTTTGTGTTTCCCCAGGAAGAGGTTCTGAGCTTCTACATGAAGGACACGCTCATTCCGCTGGATATTGTGTTTATCAATAGCGCCCAGCGCGTCGTGGCCATCAAGCAGATGAAGCCGCTGGACCAGACCACCGTCCACAGCAGCGCCCCAGCACGCTGGGCCATCGAGCTGAACCAGGGAACGGCCCAACGCATCGGGCTGGGCGTGGGCGATTCGGTGGAAGTGCCTCCCGAAGCCAGAGCCGCCCGCTGAGCGCCGCCCACCGGCGTCCTTCAGTGCCATGCCGTGTCTGCCTGCCCGTGCAGAGGGCTCTTACGGCGACTGGGCCGTCGTCGGCGCTGTGGCCGGCGCCGCGGCCGGCGGCTTTGTGGCATACAGCACCACGCGACGCCCAACGGCCCGCGCCGTCACTGGGTCATAGCCGGCGATTCCATCCACGGGGCTGCCCATCAAGCCCGCGCTGATGTCCTCACTGGACACCAGCACCGCCAGGCGCCCGTTGACCTCGAAACCGCGCAGACGCGGGCCGCTCATCGCCCCGAGGATCTTGCGGGCATAACTGCGATAGGAAAAACGCTCGATCGGCTCGGCCACCTTGTACAGTTCGTGGTCCTGCGGCAAGACCGCGGATTTGCGCGCGGCCTCACCGAAGATCTCGTTCAGTTCACGCTCCATGGCCACCGCAAACTCGGTGCGCCCGCCCGCCGCCTCCATCAGCAAGGTCCCGCCGCCTTCCACGTACTGGCGCAGCTCCTTGCGCGCCTTATCAGGCAGCGTGAAGGCCGCCGTGCCCGTCAGGTGCGCCAGAGCGTACTTGCGGCCCAACTGTCCCTGGCCCAGTTCCACGGCGGCGGTGACCAACTCGACGCGATCGGTACTGAGCATCTGGTTGCCCAGCTGTTCCCAGGCCACCGGCTCGGGGTCCCAATTGCCGCCGTAGCGCAGACGGGCCACTTCCACCGTCTTCTGCGCCGGTTGGGTCGTCGGCCGCGCAATCAGGTACGTTTCGCCCTTGTAGCGAATGTCCTTCTTGTCGGCCCCGTACAGGTACAGGAAAACGTCCGCCGCCAGCTCGTGCATTGCATCGTTGCCCTTGACCACCTGCATCTGCCAGTAGCGCGAGGCATCGGCATCGGGCAGCAGCACCATCAGCTCACGCACCTCATTGCTCAGGGCCTGGACCTTGGGCGGCACCCTCCAGCGCGTGCGGTTGAACTGCTGGCGAGTGTAGATCGGATGGTCGGCCGGCAATTCCCGGAATTCGTACTTCTTGTCGAACAGCGTCATGCCCAACCGACGGAAGGATTCGGCGAAGACCCGGGCCCCGCAGTCGGCGTTGCCCAGGATCAGCCCACCATGCTCGCAGTATTGCCGCAGCTTCTGCAACTCCTGCTGATTGAAGTTCAAGGCTTGGCCACCGGCAATGTAGAGAATCGGGGCATCCAGCAGTTCCGGCAGCGGAGCATCCAGATTGACGATCTGCCACTGCAACAGGCGCTCCAGGCCCGTGCCGATCCACTTGGTGACATTGGCCGCATCCCGCGGACGCTGGTTCCAGTTGGCCGCCGGCCGCCGCGGAATCTGCACCGCCGGAGGCGCCACCGGAGGCTTGCCCGGGGCCGGGC
>JGI26437J51864_10000141_pt1 | contig 21244 bp, 32 predicted proteins | sample FrelakmetLWP11LW_FD_51864 | JGI IMG/M metagenome (IMG submission 51864)
ATGCGATGTTGGTAACGATCCGGAGGTCTGCAATGTCTGCTTCTCCTGTCGATTCGAGTTCGGCGGACGTCGCCCGCCGCAAGGCACGTGCGCCTGGATACTGGAATCCCTACGTCGTGGGTGCGGCCTTGGGGGTGCTGAGCTGGTTTGTCTTTGCCGTTGTGGACAAGCCTTTGGGCATCTCCACAAGCCTTTCGGCAGCGTCGGGCTGGTGCGCCGCGCCGGCTATGGGCTCGGAGGCGGTCGCCGCCAATCCCTACTGGGCCAAGCACAGGCCCAAGTGGGATTACGGGATGCTCTTTATCGCGGGCACGTTCGCCGGTGCCATGGCCAGCGCCGTGGTGAGCCGCACTTTCCGCGTTGAGACCGTGCCCGAGGTGTGGCGGCGGCGCTTCGGGCCCTCCAAGGCCAAGCGCCTGCTCTGGGCCTTCATCGGCGGCGTCTTGATTCTCTATGGGGCACGCCTGGCCGGCGGCTGCACCAGCGGCCACGGCATCAGCGGATCGCTGCAACTTGCCCTGAGCAGTTGGACGTTCTTCCTGACCATGTTCGCGGCCGGGGTGGTTACCGCGCTGGTTCTCTTTGGCCGCAAGGACACTTGAGCGTCGGAGGTCATCATGCAATTGCCCATCACAGGAAACGCGGCGCTGGTGCTCGCCCTGGTCTTCGGCTTTGTCTTCGGCGTGCTGCTACACCGGGGCCGAGTCACCAACTACAACGTCATCGTCAACCAGTTCCGCTTCAAAGACTTCACGGTGCTGAAGGTGATGTTCACCGCCATCGTCGTCGGCGGCATCGGCGTGCTGGCGCTGCACCAGCTCGGCTACGCCAAGTACGAAATCAAGCCCGCGCAGATGCTCGGCGTGACGCTGGGAGCGGCGATCTTCGGCACGGGCATGGTGCTCTACGGCTACTGCCCGGGCACCGGCGTGGCTGCGATCGCAACCGGGAGCGTGCATGCCCTGGTAGGCGGCCTGGGCATGCTGCTGGGCGGCGTGCTCTATGCCCTCTCGTTTGGCTGGGTACAGAAGCATATTCTGAACCTTGGCGATTATGGGAAGCTCCGCCTGCCGCAGATCAGCGGCATCACCGACTGGGGCTGGATGGCGATCCTCGCGGGCCTCGCCGTGGTCATCTTCTGGCTGCTCGAACGCCAGCCGCGGCGTGCTGCCTGAGTACGGGAGCGCCAAGCTGCGGTGCCGCACGAACGAAAACCTCTCACTCGCAGGAGATCACATGATCGCGCAACAACACCATTGGGCCGTGCCAGCGATACTGCTCGTCTTGACCGCAGCGGCCGCGGCGAAGCCTCCATGCTGCACCTTGCCCGCAACCGCCCCGGCCGCGGCGGGCTCACTCGATGACGCCACCCGCGAGGCTGTATTCGCCGCGCTGGATGATGAGTGGCGGGCGCAGGCCAGTTACCAGGCGGTGATCAACACGCTGGGGCAGGTTCGGCCGTTCATCAACATCGTGCGGGCGGAGAACATGCACGCCTCGGCGCTGCTGGCGATACTGCAGAAGTACGGCGTGAAGCCGCCGCCGAACCGGTGGGACCCGGCCAAGCTCAAGGCGGCGGGCACGCTCGCCGACGCCTGCAAAGAGGCCGCCGAAGCGGAGCGACAGAACGTTGCGATGTACGACCGGTTGCTGAAGGTCGTGAAGCTGGAGGATGTGCGGGCGGTGATGGAGCACCTGCGATTTGCCTCACAAGAGCATCACCTGCCCGCCTTTGAGCGCCACGCCGGTGGCAACGCCGCCGGCATGGGCAACGGCCCAGGCGAAGTGCGCGGCTGCTGGCGCTGCGGCGGCTACGGTATGGGCTGGTGCGGCGGGCGCAACGCCGCAACGCAGCCTGCCACCAGGCCACACTGAGTCTGTGACGGCACCGGACCAAGGGCGATATTCTCCCGCAGGAGAGCTCAGCCATGTGCGTTACTCCTGCAGTGGCTTCCCTCGGGCTGCTGGTGCGGCGCACAAACAGAGGGCGCCGTCCATCACCTTGTGTCTGATGAAAGGAGACGACCATGAGTTCCGCTTGGTGTGAGGGCCTAGAAGATCGCCGGCTGATGTCCGCAGCGCAGTTGGGCCAGGGCGACATGATCCACTTGCGCGGCCAGCAGAAGCTGCAGGATGGATCCTGCCAGACCACCGTGGTTGTGGCTGCGACGACCACCCCGTGCGGTGGGAAGTTGCAGACGCGGGCCCGGTTGCAGGATGGAAGCTGCAAGGCCTGATCTTCCCGATCCAAGTGGCCGGGCACGCCAGCGCGTGCCCGGCCGCTGTCGTTACTTGCCTGGGGGGCCGCGGTGCGGTCCAGGCCCGCGTCCAGTCCCACCTCCCGTGTCTGGCGTGCCGGCACCGCCTTCGGGCGCACAGCGGCAGGTAGTGGCCGTTGCGCACCACTTGCAGCGCCCGCCGCCCTGCACGCCGTTGGCACACAGCCCCATCAGCTTGACCTGCTGCTCAGGGGTTAGATGGTGCCTGACCCGAAGAACGTACTGCGTGACGCGCTTTTGCAGATCCCGCTCGGCACTGCCGACCCGGTCTACTTGCGCGAGGATCTCGGCGTCGCTTGCATTCTCCGCACGGAGCAGCGCCGCCAGAGCCTGCCGCTGCTCCTTCAGTGCACGCATCAATGTTGCGGACTCGGCGGGGAACGCGCGATCGTCCTTTTCGATCTCCGAACGCTGTTGGGTCGAGACATTCAACCAGGACAACACGGCCGGGCCTGACGGCGCCGTCGTGGTCGCGGCGCGTCGCGGCTTGGCCAGCACCGTTGCGAAAAACGAGGCCCCCAATGTCGCCAGCGACACCGCCGCTAAGATGATGGCTTTGTGTCTCATCCGTTTGTCTCCTCGGTCTCGACGTCCTCGTCTCCCGCTATTGCTTCTACCCAACCGATCGCGGCGCTGCCTCCCAGTTCATCCACGGCCAGTGACTCCGCCGCCCGCTCCTCCGTGACCTGTGAGGCGACCGACGGCATGGGCGCCGGCCAGAACTGTCGTCCGGCCAGATGACCGCCCCCGATGGCGATCGCCAGCAACGCAGCCACGCGTAGGGCCGGCCAGGGGGAACGCCTGCCATGCCGATCCTGTGAGTTCTCTGCCACTTGCGCCAACACACGGTTGGCGATACTGGAGGCCATCGCCGGCACTTCCCACCGGCCTGTGAGCGTCCACAGCGACTCGACCACAGCGTACCTAGCGCGGCACTGGCCACATTCGGCTAGGTGGGCGCGGCAGACCTCGTCGCGAGCGGCCGGTAACTGGCCGCTTGCGAGTCCGATCAGGTCGATCTCGGCAAGGTGTTCCATGAGAACTCCATGAGTGAAACGCATCCGCCAGGGGGCTCCTGCGTTCTATTTCTCTTCCATAAACCGGGCCAGTCTCTGTCGAAGTCCCTGGTAGGCCCGCACCAGCAGCGACTCGACCGCGGACTCGCTCCACTGGGTAACCTGGGCAATCTCGCGGTAACTCAGCGACTCGTAGCGGTGCAGCAGCAGCACCGTTCGCTGTCGTTCGGGAAGAGCATCGATCGCCCGTCGCACAGCCTCTACGGTTTCGGCCTGCTCGATGGGAGCTGCGCTCGAGTCCTGCGGCACGTCGTGTTCGTCCTCCAGCCGCTGCGGTGCCCGCGCCACCCGACGCTTCCGGTCCAGACAGAGGTTCACCACGATGCGGTACATCCAAGTAGTGAAGGTTGCGGACGGCTCGTAACGTGGGGCGGCCTGCCACAGGCGGATGAAGGTCTCCTGTGCGATGTCATCGGCATCGGGTCCACTGCCCACGAAGCGGTATGCCATACCGCGCACGCGATGCTCGTGGCGGTGGACCATCTCCGCCAGGGCCGGGCGGTCGCCGGCGCCGATCCGTCGCATGAGAATCGCGTCGGTGGCCGCATCCGCGCCGGTCGTATTGGTTACATCTTGCAGGGACATCCGATCGGGGGCCGCCTCAACGAAATTCTTGGCGACGCCGCAGGATAACAACGCGTGCTGCGTTCCTCTACAGGCGACGCCATGGAAATGACACCTGCTGCACGCGTCGGCAGGTGAACGAAGAGTTGTGCAAACCAATAGGAGATCTGTTTATGAAACGCATTGTGACGACCGTGTTGGCCGGCGTTCTGGGGCTCAGCCTCGTCGGTGATTCCGCCCTGGGTGCGGACCGTGCCCGGCAGCAGAATCGCGACGGCTCGTGTCAGAGCTACGCCCAGACGTCGACAAAGAAGGCCACCAAGAAGCAGGCCCGCCAGCGGGACGGCTCGGGCAAGAAGGCTGCCGCCTGCCAAGGCGCCGGGACGTGCGACGGCACGCAGCAGCGCGACCGAGCTCGCGATGGCAGCTGCAAGTAGTCGCTGATACCGCAGGAGTAGAATCCAGGCGGCTCACGTCGAACGAAATTCGACGGCGAGCCGCTTGTATGCGCTACGTTATGGCGGTCTATCGGCTACAATCGAGCATCCACTGCTGATGCCCGAGACCAATGACTCCATCCTCGTCCGGCAGGCCCAGAGCGGCGACTTCGCGGCGTTCGAGCAGCTTGTTTCGCGCCACGAACGCCGCCTCTACGGACTGGCCTGGCATCTCACTCACGATCACCACGATGCCCAGGACGTGGTCCAGAACACGCTGCTCTCAGCGGTGGAGCACCTGAGCGACTTCCGCGGCGACTCGGCCTTCGGCACCTGGATCACCCGCATCGCGACCAATCATGCATTGAAGCTTCTGGCCAAACGCAAGCTGCGGCGGGGCGTTCCGCTGGATGGCGATGAGGACGAACCGATCCACGATCCCAAGTTCATCGCCGACTGGCGCGAAGACCCGCAGGCGTCGCTGGACCGCCAAGAACTGCGGCAGGTCCTTGATGAGGGCCTCGCCCAGCTTCCCGAGGGCCAGCGGATCGTGTTCGTGCTGCGCGACATCCAAGGCATGAGCGTCGCAGACACCGCGCAGGTTGTGGGCATCACGCCCGGCAACGTCAAAGTGCGACTGCTGCGCGCCCGGCTGGCGCTGCGGGAGTACCTGACGCAGCGCTTTGGCGACGAATCCAGACGGCAGGTCCCCGATCACAGCGGCCATGACCACTCGTCGCTGCTGGCCCGCATCGTCCAGTCGGCCGAGCGGAACGAAGACGCCGCTGTCTCCAAGTCCGGAGGGTCGCGGTCATGAAATGCGAAGAACTGCTCAAGCTCCTGAGTGATTACGTGGATGGCCAGATCGACCCTGGACTGTGCACCGAGCTGGAGAAACATCTGGGCGGCTGCAACCCCTGCCGTGTCGTGGTGGACAACCTCCGCAGGACGATCGAGCTCTACAAGGATGATCAACTCTACGAACTGCCGACCGACTTTAAGGCCCGCCTGCACGAGACGCTCAAGGGCAAGTGGTGCCATCGCCCCAGCGGAGGGGCCAGCGCGTAACCCAACCGCGGCTCACCGGTCTAACTTGATGAAGCCCGCATGGGTGGGCTCCTTGAGGAGATACGATGAGCCAATTCCAGAACATCACCGCTGAGAACTTTGAGTCTGAAGTCCTGCAGTCGCCGCTGCCGGTGCTGGTCGACCTTTACGCCGACTGGTGCGGACCGTGCCGGCTGATGAGCCAGGTGCTCGACCGCCTGTCGCCACAACTCAAGGGTCGGGCGAAGGTCGTGAAGATCAACACCGACGAGCAGCCCGAACTGGCCGCCGCCTTCCGCGTGTCGAGCATTCCCATGCTGGTGCTGATGCACAACGGCAAGGCCGTGAATGCATCCGTCGGCCTCGTGCGCCAGGAGCAAATTCTGCAGATGGTGGAGCAGGTCGCGCCGGTTGCGGCCCAAACTTGAGGAGCACGCCATGTGGCTTAAAGCCCTTCTCGCGATCGTTATCGGCGGAGGCGCGGGCGCCCTGATGGGCTACTTCGGCCAGTGCTCCTCCGGCACCTGCCCCCTGACCAGCACCTGGTGGCGCGGGGCGATCTGGGGCAGCCTGCTGGGCCTGATGTGGGCCGTCAGCATGCTGCAGCCGGGACACAGTCCGTGACCGCGTGCTGGCCTTATCGATAGTGGTCCGCGTCGATGATCTGCATGCCGGCCACGGATGTGCCGTCCTTGAGCCTGCCGCGGATGATGATCCTGGGTCTGGGGTTCCGCGTCTCCGGCAGAGGAGCGTGCACCCGCAGGCCGCCGCTGCAGCCTTCACAGAACTTGCCGATCTCGACCTCGTTCTGGCCATCGTAAAGGAGCACGACCGGGAGTTCGGCAAAGTCCTCGGCGTTCAGATGGCGACCGTCCGGGAGGGCCAGGTCCGCCAGCGCCAGGTGGACCTCGCCAGCGCAGGGCATGGCGTCCACGACCAGCCGCGTGGGCGCGGATGACGGCGACGTCGGATGATAAGCACAGCCGGCCAGTACGGCACAATGAAGCAACGCGAGCGTCCACGCTTTCATGGTGCGGCCAGTATAGCGTGTCGGCCCACCCGCAGCGCCATCTCCGCCATCACGTGGGTTGCCCTCGGCCGAAGGCTGCGACGTCGTATCAACAGGTGCAAGCCACCCTCCTTGCGGAGCGGCTTGCGATGCACTATCCAGAGTAAATTGGTCCGAGAACCACAGAACAGGAGATTAGCGATGTCGGAACAAACCAAGGAATTCTACGAGCAATGGCCCGCCCGCTTACAGAAAGCGCGTGCCGCCGCTCCGGACGGGGTCAAGGGCTTCGGCGGTCTGTTCAGCGCGGTCATGAAGGACGGTGCCTTGAGCCTGCGCGAGAAGGAACTGGTAGCTTTGGGCATGGGCCCGGCGCTGCGCTGCGAGCCCTGCATCAACCTTCACGTGCAGAAGGCGATGGAGGCTGGCGCTACTCGGCAGCAGATTATGGAAGTGGCTGAGGTAGCCGTGGTGATGCAAGGCGGCCCAGCATTCACCTACCTGCCGAAGGTGGTCGAGGCGCTGGAGGCCCTGGAAAAGAAGAGCGAAGCGTAACCCCGTGTTCCTCACTGCTGGATGGCGCCGGTTCATCTACACGTTGTGGGCACCGTTCTACAACGTGCTGGCTTGGTTCTTTGCGCGGGCTCGCGCGGAGTCGATCCGACGGTTAGGCCTGCGTCCGGGCGAGCGCGTTCTCCTCGTAGGTGCGGGCACTGGTCTGGACTTGGACTTCCTGCCTCGCGACGCCGCCGTAACCGCCATTGACCTCACGCCTGCGATGCTCTCGCGCCTCAACTCGCGTGCGGATCGGCAGAGGCGGAAAGTCGATGCCCGCGTCATGAATGCCGAATCGATGGCCTTCGATGACGGCACGTTCGATGCGGTGATCCTGCATCTGGTTCTCGCCGTGGTCCCCGATCCTGTGGCATGCGCCCGAGAGGCCGCGCGAGTACTGCGAAGCGGGGGCCGGGCGGTGATCCTGGACAAGTTTCTACCTGACGACGTATCGCCGCCGCTAATCTTTCGTCTTGCGGGCACGCTGGCCAGCTTCTTCGGAACGGAGATCACGCGGCAATTGGGTCCGATTCTGAAGGGCTCGGGGCTGACCATCGTCACCAATGAACCGGCCGCCCTCCATGGCCTGTTCAGGATCGTCCTTGTGGAGAAGGGGTTGCTCGGAGACCTCGAACAAGCGAGAACCTAAGTATGCCGATCTTCGATCCCGACTTCTGCGAGAAACGCTGCCCAGTTTGCACTCGCGCACGGAAAGGCCATAAGCTGGCGAAACTGCTGCAAGCGATTGAGTTGGCCCTGACCTTCGGCGGTTGCCCCTGGGGAAGGGCCCGCCGTCGGAAATACGGCGTGCGCCCCGATGAGTCGTTGCCGGAGGATCTCCAGACGACTGCGGGAGGTAGGCGCTGATGGCCGAAGCGTACGATTGAACGGAGTTGCGGTTGAGCGACGAGCAGAACGATAGCGATCCAATGTGGCGAGTCATTCTCGATTCCGTGGGCGACGGTGTATTCACCGTGGACCGCGAGTGGAGGATTACGTCGTTTAACCGGGCCGCCGAGCAGATCACGGGCGTACCGAAAGGCGAGGCCATCGGCAAGCGGTGCTGCGACGTGTTCCGCGCCAGCATCTGCGAGGCCTCGTGCGCCCTGCGGCACACGTTGGAAACGGGCACGCCCACCATCAACAAGACAGTCTACATCGTGGATGCCAGGGGGCGTCGGATTCCCATTAGCATTTCCACGGCCATTCTCAAGGATGCCTCCGGCCGGGTCATCGGTGGCGTGGAAACCTTCCGCGATCTGAGTGTGGTCGAGGAACTGCGCAAGGAACTACACGCCAACTACAGCTTTGCCGACATCATCGGCCGCAGCCCAGCGATGCGCCAACTGTTCGACATTCTGCCCGAGGTCGCGACCAGCGACAGCGCCGTGCTGGTCGAGGGCCCCAGCGGCACGGGCAAGGAATTGTTTGCCCGCGCGATCCACAACCTGTCCAAGCGCAAAAACAGGCGATTCGTCGCCATCAATTGCGGCGCGCTGCCCGATGCGCTGCTGGAGTCGGAGTTGTTCGGCTACAAGGCCGGCGCCTTCACCGATGCGCGTAAAGATAAGCCCGGTCGCTTCGCCTTGGCCGAGGGCGGCACGATTTTCCTCGATGAGATTGCCGACGTCTCGCCCGCCATGCAGTCGCGGCTCTTGCGCGTTCTCCAGGAACGGGTCTACGAACCGCTGGGCGGCATCGAACCGGTCAAAGCCAACGTGCGTCTTGTCACCGCTACCCATGCGGACCTGCGGGAGCGAGTCCAGCAGGGCAAGTTTCGCGAGGACCTCTACTACCGGGTCAATGTGGTGCGGATGGTACTACCCACGCTGCGTGACCGACGTGAGGACATCCCGCTGCTCGTCGAGCATTTCATCCATCGCTTCAACCGCGTCAAGGAGAAGGATGTCGCAGGCGTGTCGGAGATGGTGATGGCGATTCTTCTGGAGCATGACTATCCCGGCAACGTGCGTGAATTGGAGAACATCATTGAGCACGCATTCGTGCTTTGCCGCTCAGGGCTAATTCAACCAGAGCATTTGCCAGCTCCGTTGCGTGACCGCGCCCGGGACAATCCAAAGACGGGCTTGGCCGCGACGACGCTGCGCGACATGGAAGTGCTGATGATCAACGACGCGCTGCGAAAGCACCACGGCAACCGCCTGGCAACAGCGCGCCAACTGGGGATTCACCCCGCCACGCTGTTCCGCAAGGCCAAAGATTTGGGCATCAAGTTGCCCGAAACGGATGGCCGTACCCACAGTCAAGAGTGATGCGCAATGCGATTGTGCCATCGGAACACAATCGCATATTGCGATTCTGGGCATCACCGGCCAGTTTCGGTGGCCACCGCTAACTAACTCCAGCACAAGCTCTTGCGCCCTATAACGCCAGCGGCCCCAGCGCCGGCACTGGTTTCGCGTTGGGCATGGTGATGTTGATCGCCATACCCATTTGGGAAGGGCGCGTGTCGCCGGTGTTCGATGTGGCCCAGCGCCTCGCGCTGACCACCATTGAATCAGGCACGATCGTCAACACGGCCGAGATGACGCTTCCACCCCAAGACGTGCCGGCGCGAGTGAAGCTGCTGGTCGACCGGAAAGTGGACGTGCTGTTGTGCGGCGCGATCTCTGGGTGCGTTCTAGGTCTGTTGGAGGAGTCCAGCATCCGCGTGGTGCCTTATGTCTGCGGTCCAGTCGTACAGGTTCTTGATGCGTTCCTGAGGAACCGTTTGGCTGAATGTGGTCTGGTGATGCCGGGCTGCCGTTGCGGCTCTGGACCAGGCAATGGCGGCAGGCAGCGCCGCCGCCGACGCGGCTGGTGCAGAAATCAACAGGAACCAGGAAGGTCAGCGTCATGAAAGTGGCTATCAGTGCGAATGAACCCGGAATGTCCGCCAGTGTCGATGCTCGCTTCGGGCGAGCGCCCTGCTTCGTGGTAGTCGACATGGACACCGGGGTTGCCGGCACGCACGACAACGCCATCAATCAGTCGGCGGCGCACGGCGCAGGCATTCAGGCCGCCAAAACGGTGGTGGACGCCGGGGCCAAAGCCGTGATTACGGGCAATGTCGGCCCCAAGGCCCTGGCCGCGCTGCAGGCGGCAGGTGTGGACGTCTATCAGCTTGCCGGGGGCAGCGTGCAACAGGCGGTGGAGCAGTTCAAACAAGGTCGTTTGATTGCCGTGAGCAGTCCCACCACCTAGACCAAAAGCCAAGGAAACAGGAGCACGAGCATGACTAACCCAGCCAATCCGCCATCTGAAGTCATCAATTCGGCATGGGAGAAACACAGTGGCCCGGCGGTGTTTGCCACCGTGGACCGAAATGGAATCCCCAACGCGATCTACGTTACCTGCATCAGGAAACACGGCCCCATGCGGTTCGTCATCGCGGACAACTACTTTGGCAAGACTCGTGCGAACATCGCCGCCGGATCCAGGGGATCGCTCCTGTTCATCACCGGCGATGGCAAGTCCTTCCAGCTGAAGGGATCCCTGTCGGTCCACAGGGAAGGGGAGGTGTTCGTATTCATGAAATCGTGGCTTGACCCGAAGCACCCTGGAGTGGCTGCGGTCACACTCGATGTCGATGAGGCCTATTCCGGAGCGGAGAAACTGATCTGACAGTGGACCGACAGTTGGTGTATCAGAACGAACCTTAACCCGATGCACCCAGCGAAGGCTGGACATCATGGAGCAACACATCATGCCAGGACTCGATGGAACAGGACCGATGGGACGAGGCGCACGCACCGGAGGCGGAAGAGGTCGATGTGGCGGCCAGGGCCATGGTGGCGGCGGAGGCCCGTGGGGCGGGGGTCGCCGACGTTTTCGGATGCGGAATGGCATGGGCCTGCAACAGGCCCAAACGCCGGCTCCCGAGGGCACCTCTTCTGGCTCTTCGCAGCGCTCTGGGCCGCTGGAGCCCGTCCAGGTGGTCGCAGAACTCAGGCAGCAGGTTCAGCAACTGACCCAAACCGTTCAGGCTTTGGCGCAGAAGCTTGCCGAACCGCAACAACCGGTCTCGCCGCAAGCATGAACACGGCGAGCTTTCCAATCTCGGCAGGGCGCCACACCGACACGCAGGCTTGTACCGTGCCCCCCCGCACCGGATTCTGTACGTCCCCACCGAAAGGACGAGCTGAGTCATGAAGATCGCGATAGCCAGTGGCAAGGGCGGCGCGGGGAAGACCACCATCGCGACGAGCCTGGCGGTGCTGGGCGCCCAGCGCGGGCTGCCCATGGCGTATCTCGACTGCGACGTCGAGGAGCCCAACGGCCACTTGTTTCTGCATCCGGTGCTCACCGACCGGCAGATCGTTCATGTGCCTGTGCCTCAGGTCGATGAAGAGGCCTGTCGGGCGGCGGGCACATGCGGACTGTGCGGCAAAGCTTGTCACTTCAGCGCGATTGTCTGCCTCGGTAATGTCGTGGTGGTGAATCCTGACCTCTGCCACGGGTGCGGGGCATGCGTCCTGGCTTGTCCCGCCAGCGCCCTGAAGGAAATCGCGCATCGGACCGGCCTGGTGGAGACGGGCCCGGCCGGCGCGGTTGCTTTCGTGCAGGGCCTGCTTGATGTGGGGCAGGCGATGGCAACTCCGGTGGTGCGTCGCGTCAAAGCCCTTTCACCCGCTGGGCGCATCGTTCTGCTGGATGCGCCGCCGGGAACCACCTGCCCGACCGTGGAGACGGTTCGGGACAGCGACCTGGTTTTGCTGGTCGCCGAGGCAACGCCCTTCGGCTTCCACGACTTTGGACTGGCGGCGGACATGGCGCGGGCGGTTGGGCTGCGCACCGCGGCGGTCCTGAATCGCGTGGAGGGGCCCGTTGCAGACATGCGGGCGTGGTGTGCCCAGCAGGGCATTCCCATTCTCGCCGAGGTGCCGGCCGATCGCGGGGTGGCCGAAGCCTACGCTCGCGGAGACATGCCCGTCCGCGCCGTACCCGAGTTCCGCCAATCGATGGAACAACTCCTGACCGGCCTGCTGCAAGCGGCGGGAGGCCGGCAATCATGAAGGAACTGGTGGTCATCAGTGGCAAAGGTGGTACGGGCAAGACCTCGTTGGTCGGGTCATTCGCCGCGCTATCCGGTTCGGTGGTGCTGGCCGACTGCGACGTGGACGCCTCGGACTTGCCGATCATTCTTGAGCCGGCGGTCCAGGAACACCACGATTTCTTCCAGGGGCATCACGCCCGGATCGACGCGGACCACTGCGCTGGCTGCGGCGCGTGTCAGAAAGTCTGCCGCTTCGACGCCATTCACGGTGATGGGCCGGCTAACCAGTGGGGTCCTCATACGTTCCGTATCGATCCGCTGGCTTGTGAAGGGTGTGGCGCCTGCCTCCAGATCTGTCCTCGCCCCGCGATCCTCTTTGAACCCGTGCTGGCCGGCGAATGGTTCGTTTCAAACACGCGAATCGGTCCACTGGTTCATGCCCGCCTCGGACCGGGAGGCCAGAACTCCGGGAAACTGGTCAGCCAGGTGCGCCAGAAAGCTCACGAGCTGGCCAAGGCGCGCGACGCACAGTTCATCATCGTCGATGGTTCGCCCGGCATCGGTTGTCCGGTGATCGCTTCGGTAGCACGCGCCGATCTGGTGCTGATCGTTACCGAACCCACCCCCAGCGGGCTGCACGACATGCAGCGCGTCATCGCCCTCACCCGGCATTTCAACGTCGCGGCCATGCTGTGCGTCAATCGCTGGGACCTGAACCCGGCGCAAGCGACGAACATCGAGAATATCGCCGCACAGAACAACGTTGTCTCTGCCGGCCGCGTCCGTGTGGATGCTGTCTTCAATGCCGCCCAACGAGAGCGGCGGACCGTTGTGGAAATGGCCTCCACCGACGTGGGGCAGGACATACGTCAGGTTTGGACGAACGTCGTCACCAAGCTATCGAGCAACAACTAAGGAGAATCGTTCATGAGCTGTGATGCGCAACCAACTACTCCCGGAGCCGCCTGTACGCATGCCAACGCCAAGCTCGCGGAAGAGGATCGTCAGATCGCCGAGAAGATGGGCCGTGTGAAAATCAAGCTCCTCGTGCTTTCGGGCAAGGGCGGCGTGGGCAAAAGCACCGTGGCCGCCAATCTGGCGCGATACCTGGCCGCCACCGGTCGCAAGGTGGGACTGCTGGACATCGACCTGCACGGGCCCAGCATTCCTCGCCTGATGGGTCTGGCGCACCGGCCCGTTCGTGTTGAGGGCAACACGCTGGAACCGGTACGTCTGAACGACCATCTGTCGGTCATGTCCATGGGCTTCTTTCTGCCGTCCAATGCCGACCCGGTAGTGTGGCGTGGGCCGCGCAAGGGCGGGGTTATCCGGCAATTCCTCAGGGAGGTGGCCTGGGGCGACTTGGACGTGCTGGTGGTCGACGCCCCACCGGGCACCGGCGATGAACCCCTCACCGTCGCGCAGTCTCTGGGCCAAGCCGCCGGAGCGGTTATCGTCACCACGCCTCAAGATCTAGCCGTGGACGATGTGCGGCGATCCGTCACCTTCTGCCGCCAGGTGGACCTGCCCATCCTGGGGATCATCGAGAACATGGCCGGGCTGATCTGCCCGCACTGCGGGCAAGCGGTGGACCTTTTTAAGAAGGGCGGAGGCGAGACGCTGGCTCAGGAGATGCAGACGCGGTTCCTGGGTCGCATCCCGATCGATCCGGCCATCATGCTGGCCAGCGATCAGGGCCAGACGGCCCTCAATCCTGCGTCTTTCGACGCCATGAAACAGACGTTCGCCGCCGTGGTGCAGGCGATCGAGTGTGAAGCGAAGCCGCATCACGCGGCATGTAGTCCAAGCCAGGAGTCTTGTATGACAATCGCCGTTCCAATGTTTGAAGGCAGACTTTCCGCGCACTTTGGTCATTGTCCCGAGGTGGCACTGGTCGAGGTCGACGTGCAGTCCAAGACCATTCGTGGCACGCGGATGATCGCCACGCCGCCGCACGAACCGGGTCGGTTCCCCGGCTGGCTGCACGAACAAGGTGCCCACATGGTAATCGCCGGCGGTATGGGTCAACGCGCGCTGCAATTGTTCGCTCAGGCCGGCATCCAAGTGATCGTCGGGGCGCCCAGCGAGCCCGCCGAAGCCGTGGTCACCGCCTGGCTCCAGGGCCGTCTCCAAGCCGGCGATAATGTCTGCAACCACGACTCGAAGGACACCCACGCGTGCGGCAGCCATCATGCCTGACCTGCGCCAACGACACCATCCCGCCTGCGTCGTGTGCAGCCCGGATTGCACGCATGGTCTGCAACTACGCCTGGCCCTGGACGGCCAGGGCGTGGCGGTCGGCACTTTCGATTGCGACGCCCGCTACGAGGGCTACCCCGGCCTGTTGCATGGCGGAGTCATCTCGGCCGTGCTCGATGGCGCGATGACCAATTGCCTGTTTCTGCACGGCCGCGCCGCCATGACCGCAGAACTGGTCGTGCGCTTTCGCCATCCGGTTCAGCTCGCCAAGCCTGCCCAGATACGAGCGTGGATCATCGAGGACGATCCGCCGGTATTCCGTGTGCAGGCCCAACTTGTGCAGGATGGCGTGGTCAAAGCCGCGGCCCGCGCGGCGTTCATGTTGCCCAAACCCGTCGCGCAGTCGGCGAAGGTGGTCCGATCATGAGCGACAAGCTGCGCATCACCGTCTTGGCTGAGAACACCGCCCGCAAGCAGGGGCTCTTGGGCGAACATGGCCTGGCGTGCTGGGTGGAGACCGCCACCCACCGCGTGCTGTTTGATACTGGCCAGGGCCAGGCGCTGATTCACAATGCCCGCCGCCTTGAGATCGATCTGCCTCGTGCTGACGCCCTCGTTCTCAGCCACGGCCACTACGACCACACCGGTGGCCTGGCCGGCGTGCTGGAGATGGCCCACTCATCGCGCGTCTATGCGCATCCAAAGGCCTTTGGCCCACGCTACAGCCGCAAGCCCGATGGCACCATCCGCAGCATCGGCTCACCGCTTACGGCGCAGACGGTGCGTCAAGGTTGTCGGGAACTGGTCTACACTGAGACGACGACTGAGATTGCAGCACAACTCTTCGTGACCGGGCGCGTGCCGCGGGCCAACAACTTCGAGGATACCGGCGGGGATTTCTTCCTGGAGCAGGAGTGCATTCACCCTGATCCGATCCACGATGACCAGGCCCTGTACTGGATCGGTCGGGACGGAATCGTTGTCGTTTGCGGCTGCGCACACGGGGGCGTGATCAATACGGTCGAGCACATCCGCGCCATCACCGGTCGGCGCGTCCAGGCGATCATCGGCGGCTGGCACCTCTCCCACGCCTCGCCGGCGAGGCTGAGCGCCACCGCCGCCGCGCTTGGCGACTACGGGCAAATTGTGCTGGCACCCGGCCACTGCACCGGGGCGCAGGCCATTGCGTTTCTACAGTCGTCGCTGCCCGCGCCCTGGCAAACGTGTGAGGTCGGATCGGTGTTCATGTTCGACTGAGCCGTAAGGCAAAGGCTTGCGCAATCGCCGAGGAGTTACCATGGCCCTTCACATCGCACAACTTAGGAAGAGCTACACTGGCCCGGACGGCACTATCGTGCCGGTCGTCGATATCAGCGATCTTCGCATCGATGACGGCGAGCAGGTGTCGTTGATTGGCGCCAGCGGGTCGGGCAAGACGACGCTGCTGCACCTCATCGCCGGTATCCTCGTACCGGACGCAGGCCGCATTGTCTTCGACATCGACGGGGTGACTACCGACCTGACCGCCCTGGCCGAAGCCCGGCGCGACGTGTTCCGCGGGCGGCACATCGGGTACGTCTTCCAGACTCACCACCTGCTCGGCGGGTTCACGGCCATGGAGAATGTACTTCTGGGCATGAGCTTCACCGGCCGGGCGGCCGACCGGGACTGGGCCAGATACCTTTTGCGCGAGGTCGGGCTGGAAGATCGGCTGCACTATAAGCCGGCGAAGCTTTCGCTCGGCCAGCAACAGCGCGTGGCCGTGGCTCGCGCCCTGGCCAATCGCCCTTGGCTCGTGCTGGCGGATGAGCCCACCGGATCGCTCGATGCCCGCAATGCCCAGCAGGTGTTGGGACTGATCCGCAAGCTGTGCGGAGAGATCAACGCGTCGCTTCTGCTGGTGAGTCACGACCTGGACATCGCCGGATCGTTCCCCCGGAGACTCTCGCTGTCCGACCTTAACGCCGCCGCGCCCGGCAGCGCCGAGGTCGACTCGGGCGCGATGCACGCAACGGCATGAGGAGACGCTATGAACTTGCTGCAATTGGTCCTCAAGCAGATGCGCCAACGGGCGCTATCCACTTGGCTGACGCTGTTGTCCGTGGTCCTCGGCGTGACGCTCGTCGTGGCGATCATGATCCTGCGGCGTGAAGGGCAGTCGCTCTTCGGCCAGACCGACTACGGCTTCGACGTGTTGATCGGCCCCAAGGGATCGGCGCTTCAACTGACGCTGAACACCGTCTACCACATGGACAAGAGCCCGGGGAACATCCCCTATTCGCTCCTGGATGACATCACGAAGGGCAAGCAGTACGAGGGTCAAGTGAAGGTCGCCGTGCCGTTCGCGGTCGGCGACACCTATAGGAACCACCGGATCGTCGGCACCTCGCTGGGCATGTTCGGCGCCGATGATCAGGGCCGGCCGCTGGCGGGCGACGCGTTCGAGTACCGCCCNGGCCGCCGCTACGAGATCGCACAAGGGCGACTGTTTCACCCGCGGAAGTTCGAGGCGGTAATCGGGGCCGACGCGCCCAGATTGGCGGGGCTTTCGATCGGCAGCAGGTTCAAGGGAACGCATGGCACGCCGGTCCCGGGCGAGGCCGCGGACGTGCATGACGAGGAGTGGACGGTCGTCGGCATCCTCAAGCCCACCCACACCGCTAACGATCGCGTGCTGTTCATCCCGCTGATCACGTTCTACTGCGCCGGCGAACACGGGGCGGCCCTCGAAGCTCATGCTGAGATCCGCCATGGCGTCAACCCCACCGATATTGGCCATGCCGCCACGCATGAGGCCCACGAGCATGGACCCGCAACAACATCGTCAAGTCCGCCCGGCGAAGAGGGGCATCACCACCACGAGAAGCTTTACACGCTGCGCGATGACGGGACGATCGAGCTGCATATCCCCCAGGACCGCTGGGCGCTTTCGGCGATTCTGGTTCGTTCGGAAAGCCCCTTCGCCGCGCAGCAACTCATGTACGTCGTTAACAACCGCTCCGAGGCGGCCGCGGTGAATCCCGCGTCGGTTATGCGAGAGTTCTTTGAGCGGTTCCTAAACACCAGCGCGACTGTTCTGATGCTCATCGCTGCGCTGGTCACCCTCGTGGCGGCCGCCTCCATCATGACGACCATCTACAACGCCATCGTGGCGCGTCGCAAGGAGATGGCCATCCTGCGTGCCCTCGGAGCGACACGACGGCGAATCCTCGGGCTCGTCTGCGCCGAGGCGTCTCTGGTTGGCTTGGTTGGTGGAGTGATCGGCCTGCTGGTCGGCCACGGCCTGGCCGCGGTCGGATCGGTCTGGATGAGCCGCCTGATCGGCGAGAGGATCGATTGGCTGGCGGTTGGGCCCGAAGAGGCCATCTATCTCGGCGGCGTGGTGCTGCTGGCAGGCGCTGCCGGACTGGTGCCCGCGCTAAAGGCATACTCCACGCCCGTCGCAGCCCACTTGACCATGGCATGATGATCCAAGGAACAGCCATGTCCGAACCAGTCGAATCCCCGCCTGCCCCCGCGAGAAGCGCGAGCCCTGCTGCGCGCGGAGTGGAGTGGTTGCGCGGCCCCGGGGGACGCGTGGCGATCTTTGTCGCAGTCTTGCTCGTCGTGATCGGCTATCCGCTGGCCAAGTACTTGACTGCGGTCGTGACCGGCGGGATTTCGCGCAAGGCCGACCGGGTCGTGGTGGATCTGAAGGCCATGAGCCTCTTCGAGATGGACCAAGTTGCCGGAACGGATGCCGAAATTCCGAGTAAGTGGCGGGGCTTGGACGGCCAACGGGTTGAAACCACGGGCGAAATCTGGTCGCCCTACAGCGCTGCGGGCCAGATGGCCGGGTTCCAGCTCTGCTACTCGATCGCCAAATGCTGCTTCAACGGTCCACCGCAAGTCCAGCACTTCGTGCAGGCGACCGTGCCGCCTGGGCGAACCGCCGACTACCATCCCGGTCTGGTAAAGGTCGTGGGTCGGCTGCACGTTGGCGTGCAGCGATCGCAAGGGCGGATACATAGCGTCTACCGGATGGAGGTGGAGTCGGTTACGCCCGAGTGATCGGGTCACACGGGGCCCTGTTGACACCCGGTGCCGAACAGCGAAAGGAGCCCGGGAGAAGCTCGTCGCGAAGTTTACAGATGATGCCGTTGTCTTCACCTACTGAGGCGCGGCAACCGAACTCGTGCAGTGGTCATCCCCACCGCGCCCTGCGTCGCTGCGATGCCGCGGTTCGTTCACCCAAAGGAGTCTTTCGCTCATGTCCACCTTTGACGAGACTGCTATCTCGATGGCGATCATCGACGGCTATTACGAGCGGCTGCGCGCCGCTGTAGAAAGCGATGTCCTGATTGCCGGCGCAGGTCCCTCGGGACTTACCGCCGCCTACTACCTGGCGAAGGCGGGTATGGAGGTCGTGCTGGTGGAGAAGCGGCTGTCGCCGGGCGGTGGGGTGTGGGGCGGAGCCATGGGCATGAACGTGGTCGTGGTCCAGGCTGCAGCGACGCCGGTGCTGGATGAGATGGGGATCCGCCACCGTAAAGTCGGCGATGCCCTGCATCTGGTGGATGCGGCAGAGCTGGCCTGCGGTCTTACCATACAGGCCCTGCGAACCGGCAAGGTCACGCTGCTCAACCTCACCTTTGTCGAGGATGTAGCCGCGCGCGAGGGCCGAGTAACGGGTCTGGTGGTCAATCGCACGATGGTGGGCGACAAGCTGCCGGTTGACCCCATCACCCTGCGGAGTCGTGCTGCTATCGACGCCACCGGTCACGACGCAGCCGTCGTCGCCATGGTGGCTCGCCGCGGCCTGATCCAGAACCTGCCGGCGATGGAACGACACCGCGAGTCGCCCATGGACGCAGCGGCCGGCGAGTCCTTCGTGATCGAGCATACGGCGGAAGTCTACCCCGGGATCTGGGTAGCGGGCATGAGCGTGTGTGCCATCCTTGGCGGGCCACGGATGGGCCCGATCTTCGGCGGCATGATCCTCTCGGGCCGCCGTTGCGCCGAGCAAGTCATTGCTCGGTTGGTAGGAACGACTTGTGTTCCTGGCGCCACCGCCGGGCGATGAGGCGTGAGATATGCTCTTGATCCCGCGTCGAGTTCAACGGTCGTGCGTCAGTGAAAGTGAATCGCCATGAACAGGTCCTTGCTCAACATCCTGGTTGATACCTTGGCGGCGGCGGTCATGCTGGGAATGATCGCCACTGGCATCATCGTCCGCTTCGCCCTGCCGCCAGGAAGTGGGCGCGCGCTCGGTGTGTGGGGCCTGACTCGTCACCAATGGGGCGACCTGCACTTCTGGCTGGCACTTGCGGCCGTGGGCATTGTGGTTATGCATCTGGCCCTGCATTGGACGTGGGTGGTTTCCGTCGTCCGTCGTTCGATTGTGGGAGCCAATCAAGGCTTGCCCAGTGCTCGGCTGCGCGCGGTCGCTGCCGTGGCCACGGTTCTAATTGTGTGCTCGGCCGTGGCCGGCTTCTGGTGGTCTTCGGTTCGGTCCATTCAGCGCACGGCCACGCCTCAGCCCGATACGGCCGAGCACCGTCCCGATGGCGCCGGCATCCGAGGAAGCATGACCCTGGCCGAGACCGCCGCTGCCTTGGGTTGTTCCATAGAGCAGGTCAGACAACGGCTGGACTTGCCCGCCAGCGTTCAGGCCAGCGAACATCTGGGCCAGATCGCCAAGGAGCGGGGAACCACGATGCAGGAGATGCGCAAGCGACTGGAGCCACAATCCCCAGAGCGAAACCCTTGAGGTGCCACATGATGAACCGAACTGCCGTGCTGGAACGGTACTACTTGGACTGCCGCTGCATGCTGTTGGAGTTAGCGGCGACGCTGGATCGGCTCGATGAGGCGGCTGCGCGCGGCCACGAGGCGATCGGCAGTGACGTGCGGCTGCGAGTCTTGCAGCAGGCGATCACGGTGCTGGCGGTGCCGTCAGGCGCGCCCGACCGGGCTGAGCGCATTCTGAACCTGTACTCCGATCCCCAATGAAGTAAGGAGCGGACCATGTACGTCATCCAGCCACATTACCACGGGATTGCCCGCACCTGCGACGATTACGAACGAATGGCCCAGGCGGGCGTCGTGGCCGTCGCTGAGCCGGCATTCTGGGCGGGTTTCGACCGCCACCACGCCGGCACGTTCATCGACTACTTCCGCCAGATCAGCGAATTCGAGCCGACGCGGGCAGCGCAGTACGGCATCCAGCATTTCTGCTGGTTGGCCATGAACCCCAAGGAGTCGGACAACATTGCGCTGTCGCGTGAAGTCATCGGGCAACTTCCCGAGTTCTTCGCCAAGCCCACTGTGGTCGGTATCGGAGAGATCGGCCTGAACAAGAACACGCGCAATGAGTTGACCATCTTCCGCGAGCAACTGGAGTTGGCCATCAAGCACGAGCAACTCGTCCTCATCCACACTCCACACCTGGGCGACAAGCTCAAGGGTACGCGGCTGACGCTGGACCTACTGCGCGAACTGCGACCGAAACCTGACCGCGTCTGGGTGGACCACGCCGAGGAGCATACGATCAAGGCCATCCTCGACGCCGGATACTGGGCGGGCCTAACGCTTTACCCGTTGACCAAGATGAGTCCCGGACGCGCCGTCGACATTTTGGAGCGCTATGGCACGCGGCGGATCCTGGTTAACTCGTCGGCCGACTGGGGTCCCAGCAGCCCGTTTACGCTCTTCGACTGCATCCAGGAGTTCAAGCGGCGCGGCCACAGGGAGCAAGAGGCGCTGGAGGTGTTTCACAACAATCCGGCGCGATTTCTTGGCCAGAGCGGCAAATTCCCCATTAAACCGATCCGCATTTGTCCAGCCGAAGGTGAAACGTGATTTACGTGCAACGAGCGTGGCTGCTGGCGCTGCCGCTGTTGTTCGGGTGTGAACAGACCGGCAACAACAGGCCTGCGCTGCCCTTGCCGCCGCCCTCGTTCGACCCACCCATGGTCCGAATTGGGTCGCCGACCGCGACGTTAGCGCGGGAGCAGGCGCCGCCGGTTCCCGTGCCGGCCCGCCCAGCGCATCCGGAGTGGACGACACGCGTGGCGGCCCGCGCCTGGCGCTATATCGTCATT
>JGI26437J51864_10000148_pt1 | contig 20394 bp, 22 predicted proteins | sample FrelakmetLWP11LW_FD_51864 | JGI IMG/M metagenome (IMG submission 51864)
GAGCAGGAGGGAAAGAAGGGTGAGCACCGCCCTTGCCAGTTCAAAGGCGTCCTCCTTCGACTTCCGGGTCAGCGTCTCTGTGAAGACCGGAATAAAGGCTATGGTCAGCGAGCCTTCGGCAAAAAACCGCCTCAGGAGATTGGGAATGCGGAAGGCCACGAAAAAAGCATCCGCCGCCATCTTCGATCCGAAGAAATAGGCCAGCACCATGTCCCGAACCAGTCCAAGGATACGGCTCAGAAGCGTGTAGAACCCTACGGTCCCCGCCGCACGGCTGACATTTTCCTTTTCTGTACGATGGAAGTTCACTTCAACAAAATTTGTTGACAACCTGAGATGTTTGGTCTATTTAAATCCTTTTACAGATTGCATTTAACCATCCCAAGAGGAGATCAAGATTTGGCAAACCATCCTTCCGCCCTGAAGAGGGCAAGACAGAGCAAGACCCGAAAGCTCAGAAACCTCGCTCATAGGACCCGGGCAAAGTCCACGGTCAAAGAAGTGCGAGCGCTTCTCCAAAGCAGCGACACCACCCAGGTCCAGGAAAAGTTCAAGAAAGCGGTTTCCACTCTCCACCGGAGTGCCTCAAAAGGAGTCATCCACAGGAAAAAAGCTTCCAGGAAAATCTCCCGCCTCGCCCGTGCGGTAAACCGGGCCACCTCGGCCAAGCCCGCTTAGTGCTTCGAGTCGCAATGACGGTGTCGTATCCAATGAGAGCGAGTCTGAGCAATGGCTCCCTCAGCACTAAGTCCTGAGGGAATAAATGCGTCATCGAATTTATGACTCGATGGACTTAGCTGCAGAGCGAAAGAACAAGAGTTTCCAGGATCACCGTTGCGCCGGATCCTGACTTCAGACGGTCGTCAGCCCGGCGAAGCAGCTCCAGGGCTCTTTCCAGTTCCTTCTCCTTCCATCGAGGAGCCTGCTCCATCAGCTTTTTCACCGGAAATCCGGTGAGCGCCGTCTTCTTTTCTATCTCCTGCGTTCCGCCTCTTTTCAGCAAAACCGCCTTGGCCTGCCAGAGGAGCCTCACCTGCCGGTTCAGCATGCCGATGAGCTTTTGGGGCCCGTCCCTCAAATCCTCTTCTTCCAGGTATCTCTTCAGGATGCGCAGTGAGGAAGCGCAGTCCTTCATGGACACCGCATCCATGAGTTCAAAAACCGTGTAGACCCGGCTGTGGGTCACCGCATCCTTTACCTGCTCAGGGGTCACGGTCTTTCCGTACCGCAGGTGAAGCTTCTCGAGCTCGGAATACAGCTCCCTCGGCCTGTTTCCCACCACCCCATGAAGATAGGCACAGGCTTCCCCTTCCAGGGTCATCCCAAAATCCTCGGAAGCCGTTCTCTTGATCCAAGGCAGAATCTGGTTCCCTTTCAATTCATCAAAGAGCACCGCCGCCCCTTCGGACCTGAATTTCTTGTAGAACTTCGTGTTGAAGTTGGTCCTCGCGGAGATGAAAATCAGACAGGTCGACGACGAGGGTCTGTCCAGGTAGGGAAGGAATCTCTCCAGCTGTTCGGCTTTGAAAGACTCCGTCCTTCGCAGGATAATCAGGCGGCGCTGCGCGAGGAAGGGCATGGAACTGGCCTTGTTGATGATCTGCTCCGGTTCGATGGGCTCATCCCCATAAAGGACTTCCAGGTTGAAATCCCTCGCCGCCTCGGGCACCAGCAGCGTCCTCAGAGCAGTCAACACCCTTTCCATGCGGAACTCGCCCGGACCATAAAAAAGATAAAAGGGGGCAACCTGCCCTTTCTTCGCCGCTTTCAGAACATGGTCTGGGCTCAAATCACCGGGCATCAGAATCGTTCCATGGTTCTCAAATAGATTCTTTTCGCCAGGCGGCCGGCAATTTTCTCCAGGGCCTGTCGCTCACTGTAACGCGTTTCCAGCGGATCGGCACTGATGAAGTAGCTGGCCTGCTCCTCCATGGCCGCTTCGCGCCAGATGACCTTGCCCTGTCGCCTGTCCACCAACTGAACCTCCAGTCTCACCCTGAGCTTCCGGGACTTGGTGACTTCGTAGGTCGACGTGTTCCCCCCGACCGTGAAATCCTGCGACCTGTAGCTCAGCGGGTCAGCGCGCACGTCCTGGATCTTACCGATGAGCACGGCTTGCGCCTTTTCCTCGGGCATCAACGGGACCCTTCCGTGGCTGATGAACTCCTGCCGGATCACCTTGGTGAAATCCGCTTCAAATCCTATCTCGGAAGAGGTGCTGGAAAACATCGGGATAGCGAGGCTCTCGAGCTGAATCCCTACAGGCTCGCCGTCGGCCCTGAGGGAATACCCGCAGCCCGCAAGCCAGAGGCTGAACAGGACTAGCAAGCTGCAAGCATGCAGTCTGAGTCTCTTTCCCATGCAGGCCTTTTTCCTCAATCCAATCCCCTTGGATGCAATGGGTGTAAATTGAATATCGAATGTCGAACAAGGAATTCCGAATGATGAAGTTTAATGCTTTTGACCTACTCCTTCAGCCTTCTTCATTCGTTATTCGATATTCTGCGGTTCTCCTTCGTCCTTCTCCACAGTTTGAGAACGAGTGAGAGCCTGAAATGCTACAAGACCACATTCACGAGCTTCTGTCCCACCACGATGACTTTTTTTACCGGCTTCTGACCGATGAAACCCCGGACCCTCTCGTTTGCGAGAGCCGCCGTTTCGATCTCCTTTTCGGTGAAAGACGCAGGGACTTCGATCCGCTCACGCACTTTGCCGTTGACCTGCAGCACGATGAGCCTCTTGGCCACTTCGAGCGCTTCGGCCCGATAGGCAGGCCATGGCACCTTTAAGAGCAGTTCCTCGTGACCCAGCATTTTCCACAGTTCCTCCGCAATATGAGGCACCACCGGGCTGAGAAGAAGAACCGTTGCCTCTACAGCTTCTTTGACAACCGACCACGTGAGGCTTGAGTTCTTTTCAGCACCGGCCAGGACCTTGTGGATGTCGTTGACCAACTCCATGACGGCGCTGATCGCCGTGTTAAAATGAAAACGGTCTTCGATGTCGTTGGATACTCTCTTGATGGTCTGATGGGTCTTGCGGTGCAGGTCTTTCAACTCTTCCGGAAGCGTTTCGTCCCCGCCATAGCGAGTTGCGCTTTTCAAGGGTTCAATGTTTTCGTCCACCAATCGCCACACGCGGTGGAGGAAGCGGAACGAACCGTCCACGCCCTGGTCGCTCCACTCGAGATCCCGTTCAGGAGGAGACGCGAAGAGGCAAAACATCCGGACCGTGTCCGCACCGTAGCGTTCGATCAGGTCTTCAGGGTCCACCACGTTCTTTTTGGACTTGGACATCTTGAGCGTAGGCCCCACAACCACCGGGGACTGGCAGCGGGTGCAGCGGCCGTCCTGGACTTCCTTCGGGAAGAGATAGCCGTGATTCGGGCACTCCTGAGTCTCCTTGCACACCATTCCCTGAGTCAGCAGATTCGTGAAAGGTTCGCTGAAGGTGACCTCGTTAAAATCCCGCAGCACACGGGTGTAGAAGCGGGAGTAAAGGAGATGGAGGATGGCGTGCTCGATGCCTCCGATGTACTGGTCCACGGGCAGCCAGTAGCCTACCCTTCCGGGGTCGATGGGGCCTTTGTCATAGTCCGCACAGGCAAAGCGATCGAAGTACCATGAAGACTCCACAAAGGTGTCCATGGTGTCGGTCTCTCTCCTGGCCTTTCCCCCGCACTTCGGACACGAGACCTCGTGGAAGGAAGGTTCAAAGGGGAGAGGGGACCCTCCGTTCGACCTCAGCTCCAGATTGAGAGGCAGAACCACCGGCAGGTCTTTCTCCGGCACAGCAAGAGCCCCGCACCGTTCGCAGGTGATAATGGGGATCGGGGCGCCCCAGTATCTCTGCCTCGAAATATTCCAGTCTCTCAACCTGAAGTTCACTGTTTTGTGCCCTTTGCCTTCAGATTCCAGGTATTCGGCGACGCGGTCCAAGGCCTCCAGGTTCCGCAGACCGTTGAAAGGACCCGAGTTGACGAGAATCCCTTCCTCCACGTACGCTTCGCTCATGGTCTCCTCTGACAGATCGCGGTCAAAGGGTTTGATCACGACCCGGAGCCGGAGATCATATTTCTTGGCGAACTCGAAATCCCTCTGGTCGTGGGTGGGGACGGCCATGATCGCTCCGGTCCCGTAGTCGAAGAGAACAAAGTTGGCCACATAAATGGGAATCTCCTCCTGGGTCACGGGATTGATGCAGTATCGGCCCGTGAACACCCCTTCCTTCACGGTCAGATCCGCGGTCCGGATGTAGCTGTCGACCTTCAGCGTCTTTTCAATGAACGAAAGGACTTCCTGCTCTTGAGGTTGCCCCTTCACCAGCGTCTTCAGCATGGGATGCTCCGGCGCAAAACAGAGAAAGGTCGCGCCGAAAAGCGTGTCCTGCCTCGTGGTGTACACCTCGATCACGTCCTCGGAACCTTTCACGGGAAATCGGATGATTGCGCCGTAGCTCTTGCCGATCCAGTTCTTCTGCATGGTGAGAACCCGCTCCGGCCATCCCGGCAGTCTGTCGCAGTGCTCCAGCATCTCCTCGGCGTAGTCCGTGATTTTGAAAAACCAGCTGTCCATCTCCTTGAGCGTCACCTCCCGGTCCGAGTGCCTCCAGCACCGGCCGTTCTCGACCTGCTCTTTGGCCAGCACGGTCTGGCAGCTTTCGCACCAGTTCACGAAGGTCCGCTTCTTGTAGGCCAGCCCCTTTTCGAACATCCTGATGAACACGAGCTGCTCCCATCGGTAGTATTCGGGATCGCACGTGGCCACCTCGCGATCCCAGTCGTAGCTGAAGCCCATGCGCTTGAGCTGGGCTTTCATGTAATCGATGTTGCTGTAGGTCCATCGCGCCGGGTGAGTCTTGTTCTCGATGGCGGCGTTTTCCGCCGGCAACCCGAAGGCGTCCCAGCCCATGGGGTGAAGCACGTTCTTCCCTTTCATCCTCTTGTATCTGGCCACTACATCGCCGATGGTGTAGTTGCGCACGTGCCCCATGTGGATTTTTCCCGAGGGATAGGGGAACATCTCCAGGAGGTAGTACTTTTCCTTGGCCGGGTCCTCGGTCACCTTGAACACTTTTGTCTTTTCCCACTGCTCCTGCCATTTCTTTTCGATTTCTTGAGGGTTGTATTTCATACGATTCCAACACCTTCCCTACTGACGTATTCATTTATAGACATGAGGCATGGGAGAAAGAAGCTCTTCTTTCAGCCATGCCTCTTGTGAACCTTTTTGCTCCACAGGGTCCGGCTCTACCCCCCTGGCTGGTCGACTTCCTCCGCCTTCAGCTCATTGTAGATGTGATCCAGAATCCCGTTGATGAACGCGCCCGACTCCTCCGTGCCGTATCGCTTTCCCAGTTCGACCGCTTCATCAATGGAGACTTTGGGCGGCACATCCTTCCGGTACAAAACTTCATAAATCGCGAGCCTCAAAATGTTCCGATCCACACGGGACATTCTTTCCACGCGCCAGTTCTTCGATGACCGGCGCATCAGCCGATCCAGGTCCGCCTTTTTTTCACAGACGCCGAGCACCACTTCCCTGGAATAGGCCCTGACCTCCTTGGCTGCATCAAAGCTCTGGCAAACGCGATCAAAGCATTCGGCCGGATCGCCTGGATTGTATTCCATATGAAAAAGAACCTGGATGGCGAGTTCCCTCGCCCGACGCCTTTTTCCCATGATCTTTTGTTCTCGGGCGCTTCCTCTCTCCTGCCAGGGACGCCAGGGACCCGCCCCGGGCCTCACCCCGGGTCTCGGAGGGCTACAGTTGTTTGAAGAGGTTCACCATCTCCATAGCGGCAAGAGCAGCATCCCATCCCTTGTTCCCCGATTTCGTGCCTGCCCTTTCAATGGCCTGCTCCAGGTTGTCCGTCGTCAGCACCCCAAAGGCGACGGGAACCTTGGTGTCCAGGGCCACCATGGCGATTCCCTTGGACACCTCTGCAGCCACGTAGTCGAAGTGCGGCGTGGACCCCCGAATCACGGCCCCGAGACAAATCACCGCATCCACTTTGCCGCTCTCAGCAAGTTTCTTGGCGGCCAAGGGGATCTCAAAAGCGCCGGGCACCTTGACCAGCAGGAGATGCTCTTCGGTTGCCCCGTGGCGCTTCAGCGCATCCACCGCTCCTTCGACCAGCTTTGAGCTGATGAAATCATTGTACCGGCTGACGATCAGCCCGAAACGATACCCTTCTGCAGAAATCTTTCCTTCCAGCGTCCTAGGCATGTGAGTGTCCTCTCCTTTGTGTGTTGATGTTGGATGTTCCTCGAGGGCTCTTCGTGCCCTAGCTCAATTCCCGGGAATCCTTTCCCTTCAAGTTCAGAAGGTGACCCAGTTTCTGACACTTGGTCACCAGATACCTCAGGTTTTCAGGCCTTGGTTCGGTTTCAACCGGGACCCTCCCCACGACCTGAATCCCGTATCCTTCGAGGCCGACAATCTTTTTGGGATTGTTGGTCATGAGCCTCATCTTCCTTACGCCCAGGGCGGCCAGAATCTGCGCTCCCACGCCGTAGTCCCGCATGTCCGCCTCAAAGCCCAGATCCTTGTTTGCCTCCACCGTGTCCCTTCCTTTCTCCTGCAGCGCATAGGCCTTGATTTTGTTGGCCAGCCCGATCCCGCGGCCTTCCTGCTGCATGTAAAGAATCACCCCGAGGCCTTCCTCCTCCACCATCTCCATGGCTCTCTGGAGCTGGGGCCCGCAATCGCAGCGATAAGAGCCGAAGACATCCCCAGTGAGGCACTGGGAGTGAACCCTGACGAGAATCTCTTTTTCAGGATGGATTTCTCCCTTGACCAGAGCCAGGTGCTCGTACTGGTCAATGTCATTCAAGAAAGCGACAGCTTTGAATTCCCCGTAGGCCGTGGGCAGAGTCGTTTCCGCAATCCTGTGCACGAACGACTCCGTTCTCATCCGGTAGGCGATGATGTCCGCAATGGACACGATCTTGAGGCCGTGCTTCGCAGAGAACTTCTCCAGGTCAGGCATTCGGGCCATGGTGCCGTCATCATTCATCACCTCGCAGATGACCCCCGCCGGCTTGAGCCTGGCCAGTCTCGCCAGGTCCACGGAGCCTTCGGTCTGGCCGGTCCTGAACAGAACCCCTCCGCGCCGGGCTCGAATGGGAAACACATGGCCCGGCTGAACCAGATCCTCCGGTCTCGAGTCGTCCGCGACCGCGGTGAGGATGGTCCGCGCCCGGTCCGCCGCAGAGATCCCCGTAGTCACTCCCTCCCGAGCCTCGATGGACACGGTGAACGCAGTCTTGAATGCGGAGCGGTTGTCGAGAGCCATCAAGGGCAGCTTCAATCGATCCACAATTTCCGGAGACAGGGATAGGCAGATCAATCCGCGGCCATACTTGGCCATGAAATTGATCGCATCGGGGGTGACCTTTTCCGCAGCCATGGTGAGATCACCCTCGTTTTCCCGGTTTTCATCATCTACAAGAACAATCATCTTGCCCTGTTTCAGATCTTCCAGGGCTTCTGGAATCGTCGCGAGCGGCATGTTAGTTAAACCTCAAAACCATGTTTCTTGAGAAGTTTTTCATCGATGAGAGAATCCTTCTTTGCGTGAGGTGAACGGCCCGTGAGGAAGAACTTCTCCACGTACTTGCCAATGAGATCCGTCTCTATGTTGACCGGATCTCCCACTTTTTTCTTGAGGATCCCCGTTTCTTTTCCGGTCAGGGGAATGACATTGACCTCGAAGCCCTGATCGTCGCACCGGTTGACGGTGAGGCTGATTCCGTCCACGGCTACAGATCCTTTTTCGATCACATACCTCAAGAGGCGCTCTCCAACCCCGAACCGGAGCATCCATGAGCGCTGCTTCTGCTCTTTCTTGAGAATCCTTCCTACCCCGTCCACGTGACCGGAGACCAGGTGTCCTCCAAGGCGATCGGTAACGCGAAGGGCCCTTTCGAGATTCACCTCATCCCCGACCTTGATCCCGGTAAGGGTGCTTTTTGAAAGAGTCTCTGCGGAAACATCCAGCCGAAACGAGCCCTGATTCACACGGGTGACCGTCAGGCACACCCCGTCTACGGATATGCTTTCTCCTGTTCGGATGTCGGGCATGTCAAAAAGAGGCGAAATCGTGATGCTCAAATCCTCGCCAAAGCGATTGAGCTCTTTGACTTTGCCGATTCCTTCAACCAGTCCCGTGAACATGTCTCTCTCTAATACTGTGGATATCCGGTGATCAGCAGGTCCCCTCCGAAGCGCCTCACCCGGATATCCTTCAAGGGAATACTCTGATCCATCCGGTTCGGTCCCTGGCCCAGCGCCATGGGCCTGCCGTCACTCGCCCCGAGAATCTTGGGAGCCTTGAAAATACAGAACTTGTCCACGAGCCTTTCGCGGATCATGGCGCCCATGAGGGTTGCTCCGCCTTCGAGAAGCACGGAAGTGATGGACCTTTTGCCTAACCTATCCATCAACGCCCTCAGGTCAATTTCCCCGTTCTTCTTCGGGCACAGGAGGAAGGATACCCCTTTTCTCTCGATCCTCTTGAGCCGCCGGCTCGGGACGTCATCGCTCACGGCAATGAGGGTCTCGGAGGCGTGGGCATGGCCGAGCACCCGGGCGTTCACCGGAATGCGCAGGTGCGTGTCCACAATGATGCGCACCGGATCCCTTCCTCTCCCCTTTCTGAGCCGGGTGTTCAGGAGAGGATCGTCGGCCGTCACGGTTCCGACTCCCACCAGGATGCCGTCCACCTGGTTCCTGAGCCGGTGGACCCATTCTCTGGACCGCTCGTTCGTCACCCACCGGGAGTGTCCGGTGGAAGTCGCTGTCCAGCCATCAAGGGTCATCGCGGTCTTGGCGATCACAAAGGGACGCCCCTCGGTGACATAGGTCACGAACCATTCGTTGAGGCGCCGGCATTCCCCTTCCAGAACACCGGTCACGACCTCTACTCCTTGCCGGGAAAGAACCTGGCACCCTCCGCCCTTCACGCGGGGGTTCGGATCCTTCATCCCCACCACGACTTTTCGAACACCCTTTTCAAGAATTGCCTGCGTACAGGGAGGTGTTCTTCCATAGTGGTTGCACGGCTCCAAAGTCACGTAGAGGGTGTCCCCAGGCCTGGCTTTGCCCTCGAGTCGGTTGAGAGCTTCCACCTCGGCGTGGGGCGCTCCTGCCTTTCGGTGAAAACCCGCTGCAACAACCCGGGCCTGCCTGACAATCACCGCTCCTACGGCAGGATTCGGCGAAGTCTTTCCCAGGCCCTTTCGGGCGTAGCCCAGGGCGGTTCTCATGAACTTCTCGTGGCTGTCTTTCAACGTCTGACCGGTCAACCTCCTCCTGACACCCACACGGATGTAATCAAGGCCTGTCTGAGCCAGGGCCGGGCTCAACGATTGCCCGGCTTCAAGCCGCCGGAGCGGTCTTCTTCGGTGCCTCCTTTTCCTTTTTCGCCTTGAGGATCCCCTCCAACTCGGACATGAACTCGTTGATGTCCCTGAACTGTCTGTAGACCGAGGCAAAGCGCACGTAGGCCACTTCATCCCACTCCTTGAGACGGTTGATGACCCTCTCTCCAATCTCCTTGCTGTCGATCTCTTTCTTGCCGAGTTCCTGGAAATAGAGCTCCACGGAATCCACGAACTCCTCGATCTTGGTGATGCTCACCGGCCGCTTCTGGCAGGCTTTCTTGATGCCTCCGATGATCTTGTCCCTGCTGAAGGGCTCCCGCCTCCCGTCCTTCTTGATCACCATGGGAAGGACCTCTTCCAGCTTTTCATAGGTCGTGAACCTTCTGTCGCACTCAATGCATTCCCTGCGGCGTCGGATGGTGCGGCCGTCCTTGCTCAACCGGGAATCAATCACCTTGTTGTCCAGCTTACTGCAGTAGGGACATCTCATAGGCTCAACCTCACTGTTTCTATGTCGGCTTCCGCGAGCATTTGATCGGAAAGAGGATCGTCGTAACCCTCTTCATAATAAACCTTCTTAATCCCCGCATTGATGATCATCTTGGAGCATATCACGCACGGCTTGTTCGTACAATAGAGGGTTGCCCCCTGAATCGTGATGCCGTGATAGGCCGCTTGGATAATCACGTTCTGTTCCGCGTGAAGCCCCCGGCACAGTTCGTGATGCGTGCCCGAGGGCACAGCCGAATCGGCTCTCAGACAACCCACCTCTTCACAGTGTCTCAGCCCTGCTGGCGCACCGTTGTATCCCGTGGCCAGGATTCTCTTGTCTTTCACGAGCACGGCTCCCACGCTGCGCCTCAAACACGTCGATCGCTTGGACACCAGCCGGGTGATGGCCATGAAGTACTCCGGCCAAGAAGGTCTTGTCACGCCTGCCCCTCCACGTTCTGATCCAGATAACGGTAGATGGGGAATCTCCGGCAAAGATCCGACACTTCCTGCCGAACCTGCCGGTGCACCGAATCCTGTCCCGCATAATCGAGCACCTTCCGGATCAGGGCGGCGATGAGCTTCATCTCCTCCTCTTTCATCCCTCGGGTCGTCACGGCCGGGGTCCCGATCCGCAGTCCGCTCGTCACTCTGGGGCCTCTTGGGTCAGAGGGAACCACATTCTTGTTCACGATCAGGCCGGCCGCACCCAGGGCTCTTTCAGCGTCCAGCCCGCTCACCCCTCGTGCGCTCAGATCGATCAGGATCAAGTGATTGTCTGTGCCTCCGGAGATCAAGTCAAAGCCTTCAGAGGCCAGCTCCCCGGCGAGCACCGCCGCATTCCGCACGACTTGCTGCTGGTAGTGTCTGAATTCCGGCTGGAGAGCCTCGCCGAAGCAAACCGCTTTGGCCGCAATGATGTGCATGAGCGGCCCGCCCTGAATCCCCGGGAACAAGCCTTTGTCCAGCAAGGGGCTGTGTTTTTCCTCAGAAAGGATCAGTCCTCCTCTGGGACCCCGAAGGGTCTTGTGCGTTGTGGACGTGATAAAGTCCGCTTCGCCCACAGGAGAGGGATGCAACTCGGCAACCACCAGACCCGCGATGTGCGCAATGTCCGCCATGAAGTAGGCACCGGCCCTGGTCGCAATTTCACGGAATTTGTGAAAGTCGATCACCCGGGGATAGGCGCTTGCGCCGGCAACAATCATTTTGGGCTTGTGCTTATTTGCCAGATCTTCCACCCGGTCATAATCAATGAGCCGGGTCTTTTCGTGCAGTCCGTAAGGAACCACTCTGAACAAGTTCCCGGAGAAATTCGCGGGGCTCCCGTGGGTCAGGTGGCCTCCATGGGAAAGATCCATGCCCAGGATGGTGTCGCCGGGCTTGAGAAAAGAGAAGTACACGGCCATGTTCGCCTGGGACCCGGAATGGGGCTGGACATTCGCATACTCGGATCCGAAAAGCTTTCTGGCCCTTTCGATCGCCAGCCGCTCCACAATATCCACATAGTCACACCCGCCGTAGTACCTTTTCTTGGGGTACCCCTCGGCGTACTTATTGGTCATTACACTGGCGGTCGCTTCCATGACCGCCCGGGAGGCATAGTTCTCGGAGGCGATCAGCACGAGCGTGCTCTTCTCCCTTTCGATCTCCGCCTCAATGGCTCGAGCCACCTCCGGATCCGCACGCTTCAAGCCCCTTTCCTGCACAACCCCCTCTTCAACCATCAATAAGATCCAGCCTCTTCTGGTGCCGGCCACCTTCGAATTCGGTTTTCAGAAACACGTCCAGGATCTCCAGGGCAAGCCCTGGGCCCACGATTCTCCCTCCCATCGCCAGAATGTTCGCGTCATTGTGAAGCCTAGTCATCTTGGCGGAATAGACATCTTGACACACCGCAGCCCTCACGCGCTTGAACCGATTCGCCGTGATGGACATCCCGATTCCTGTTCCGCAGATCAGCACCCCACGGGCGTGCTCCCCTCGGCTGATCGCTCCCGCCACCTCTTTCGCGATTCGAGGGTAGTCCGAGGAGTCGCGGCTGAAAACACCCGCATCCTTCACCTGGTGCTCACCCGACTGCAGCAGGTGAGCCTTACAAACCTCCTTGAGGTCATAGCCGGCGTGATCTGATCCAATAATGATGTTCATATCGGGTTGACTCTCCTGCCAAGAAATCCTTGAGATCAGTGGAAAATATAGTCAAAACCCCTTTCCCCTGTCAATTCTTAATTCTATCGATAAGTTGAGGGACAAAGGGACATAGTGACAAAGGCACAAAGCAGAAAAACCCTTTTGGGGCGTCCCTTTGTGCCTATGTGCCTTTGTGCCTGCATTATGTCCTTGACTTCAAGAGCAGAGGGATCTAATTGCACAGTGTTCTTTGGATTGTTGAACCATGCTCACGAAGGCAAATTCAAAAGTCATTTTCGCCCTCTCTCTGGTTCACTTCACGGGCGACTTCTATGCGGCTTTCCTCACGCCCCTGCTTCCGCTTTTCGTGGACAAACTGGGACTCACNCTGACCCAGGTCGGTCTCCTTGCGGGCATCAGCCGCTTCCTGGCTTTTGTGGTTCAGCCCTCATCCGGCTACGTTGCAGACCATTATCACACCCGGTTTTTTATTTTGGGCGGCCCGCTTTTGGCCACGATCTTTATGCCCCTCATCGGGATAGCGCCCTCCTATATGGTTTTGCTTCTCTTCGTCTCTATGGGGTCCATCGGGGTCTCCATGTTCCACCCTACGGCTGCAGGCATGGTTTCCCAGTACTCAGGGTCCCATTTCGGCCTTTCTATGGCCCTTTTCAACCTGGGAGGAACCCTCTCCTTCGGGTTGGGTCCGATCTTTATCGCCTTTTTCGTCTCCTCCTGGGGACTGGAGTCCTCTCCGGTGACCATGGTGTTCGGCCTTGTTCTGATGGGTGTTCTCTACAAGATTGTTCCCCTTCCCACCACGGAAGGCCTTGCGAACCTNGGTTTTATGGGTTCTATAAAGGAAGCTNTTGGAGGCGTGTGGAAACCCATCGCCCTGATCTGGGCGATCATGGTTCTGCGATCCTTTGCAGGCCAGGTCTTTATGACCTTTCTCCCCATTTACTACAGTCAGCAGGGCTTCTCCCTGCTCTCCATAGGCACCATCGTTTCTCTCTTCACCGTGGCCGGTGCTCTCAGCGGGGTGGCTGCCGGACATCTCTCTGACCGGTTCGGGTTCAAGCCCGTCTTTTTTCTGAGCCACGGCCTCTCAACGCCCAGTCTGGTCCTCCTTCTTCTCCTCCCTGGGGACTGGGCCTATGGGACCGCTTTTCTCGCCGGATTCTTCGTCATGGCTTCCCTGCCTCTGGGCGTGACCATGGCTCAGGAAATTGCACCCAAGGGCAAGTCCATGGTTTCGAGCCTCATGATGGGATTGGCCTGGGGAACCGGAGGGATGATGACACCCCTTGCTGGGAAGATGGCCGACCTCTTTTCTATAGCGCCTGTCCTCGCCTGCACGGCCGTTATTCCGTTGCTCACCGTTGGACTCATCGCCCTGCTTCCTGAAAGGAACGCAAGTAGAAACCAGTAAGCAGTGTGCCGTAGGGAGTAAGCAGAAGGACCGACTGCCTACTGATTTCTGCTTACGGCTTACTGAAATTCAGGCTGGATGCCTTTTCTGTGATCCCTTCACTATTCTGTACCCCAGAATGGCGGCGTAGCCGACTGCCAGCACAATCCACATTATTCTGGCAGGCGCTTTTTGGAGAGTCGTTCCGATGAGCAGGCTGTGGACCAGGCCAAGGGGGAATACGACGTACGTGGTTCTGTGAATTCGTTTCCAGGTCTGAACCTTGAGGTGAAGTCTCCGTGAGAGCAGAGCGGCAAGCACCGCCGCACAGAGGGCGACCAGCGTCACCACACCAAGGACCTTGAGCAGGGACATGGCGGAGCTATACCCCTGGAGCCGCTCAGAGAGAAGAAGGAGTGCAGGGTGGCTCAGGATGAGCACGAAAGCGATCAATCCCCACCTTCGGTGAATCTTGAAAAGAGCAGCCGGCCCCAACCCCCTCTCCACCCAGGGGATTTTCGAGCTGAGGACGAACTGGAAAAACATGAGCACAAAAGCGAGAAGGGCCAGCAGGCGAGCCCCCTCGTAAAGGTAGACACTCCAGGGCAAGCCCGGCGTCAAGGCCCTCGCCCATGAAAGCCCCGGCACCGCCAGGCAAAAAATCACCGCTGCGAAGAGCAATGGCTTCTTCATGACTTCGCAATCCATCCTTTCAGGAAGAAATTCTCAGCGAGCGGGCTTTGAAGCAGGGTCTCCGGGATGCGTGCCGGCGCTGAACTCCTGATCATTGGTGGCGCCGTCCTTGTCGGAGTCCATGGTGCCCAAGTCTTGAGTGTACTTGTCTCCTGCTTTGATGCCCACCTTTTCATAATCCTGGCCAAAAGGGTTTCTCGGCCCTCCACCCGCCGGATTCACATGGCAGGTCCCGCATCCTAGCTTTGCGCCCTTATCAGGGAGCACACCCATGCGGAAAGGCTTTGCCTGCGCCGGACCTGCGGTCAAGTAAGTGAAAGCCGCAACAAGCAACCCCATGATGAGACACGCCACCAAACCCGATCTGAATTTCTTCGACATCTCTTTTCCCAAACCTCCTTCACGAAAAACATTCATAGGGTGAAACGATCACACCTCAAAACGAAACACAGGCTGAGCGGGAGTGAGCATGGAGGTGAGCGTTCGAGCGCTGCAGTACTTCTCCAGCATGGCCGCCACCCGGTCCCTTGTCTTTGCAGTTCCGGATTCGCTCTCCTCGCCCAGTCCGTCGATGTTCATGACCATGGCCCGCGTCTCCTCGGTGATGCGGGTTTCATAACCGTTTCGCCAATTCCACCGGCGACACATGACCCTTCCTGAATCCGCGACCACGTAGATGACTTCCCCCGGTGCCGGGTGCTCTGAGGTCAGGGGTGAGTCCAGGGGGACAAAGGTCTCATGGCCGGAAGCATAGCGCAGTTCAAGGCACGGCCCTGCATGGTCCAGATCATCTCCTCCTACGGGGATCACATCTGCAACGGAATTGTAGTTCATAATGGTAACCACCTTGTTAATGAAGGCAAGGTGGATCCCTGGTTTTTGAACTCGCTTGATCAAAGAAAAGTGAGCAGGAGGGAATTTGTTGGGATTGGATCCGAATCGCCTGTGCGCTTCGCTCCAGACCGCAATTCTCGGATCGGCTTTGACATCAATAGGCCGGCGGCCGGCAGATTCCACCGCCTCATCGAGAAGACCTTCGAGTTCTTTCGAGACGCCTTGATTTTGAATCCCCGACGCCACAACGATTCCCCTCCGAAACAGGGGGAACTCCTGAAAAATCTTCTCCTCTACCTTCACTTCCATGTTCTTGTCTCTCCTTCTGCGGNCTCTTGCCTGCAAGCGGGCCATTGATGCTTTCGCNACAGGCCGTCACCCCGGTGAAAACCGGGGTCCAGAAACTTCATACGATCCGAAATCACTGGATTCCGGCTTTCGCCCGAATGACGAAAAAACGCATTTTCTGGCCTTCTACCAAACCATCAATCAGTGNNCATTGTTCAATGTTTTTATCACAGCCCGATCCCGGTCCAAACAAAAAAAGACGGCTGATGGGCAGCCGTCTCTTGTAATCAAATGACTGAGGGTTCTCTAACTCATTCCTTCACGGTATTTTGAGTAGAGCAGGGAGTTCTCGATGGCCACTGCAGCAGGGCCGCTCAAAGCTGTGAGGAGGTCAAGATCCTCCTTGCGGAAGCCATGCGGCTTGTTGACGGAATCCACATAGATAACCCCCATGACCTTGGACCTGCTGACCAGCGGCACGCACATGATCGATCGAATTCCACTGACCCTGATGCTTTCAGACAGATTGATTTCCTTCTCTTCAAGGGTATCGAGCATGGAAACAGGTGTCCGTTCCTTGATCACCCGTTCCACAATGGTTCGGCTGTAAGCTGCCTTGCAATCGTCCTTGGTCGATTTGATGATGGAGATCACTTCGGAAGTTTGCCCGGTCTCCTGATCAATCAGGATGATCACTCCTCTATCAACTCGCTTGAGGAGCTCAAGGATGTAGTGAAGAATCCTTTCCATGACTTCCTTCATGTTCAGCGACTGCATGAGCACATTGGATACTTTATAGATGAGATCCATGTTCTTCTGGGCGGTCATGGGTCTGTCCTTGACCTCGTCTTTTCCTTCTTCATCGAGCTCTCTGAAAAGGTCTATAGAATCAAGGACCGCCAGCACATCGTCAGGATAGGCCTTTCCTACAGACAAGAATGTCTTGCCGGCTGCGATAGGCATTCCTTCCCTCACCTCATACTCTTTTCCACCGCTGACGCGCATTCCATCGATAAATGTCCCGTTCTTACTGCCCAAGTCCGTGACGTAATATTTCTCACCCCGCTTGACAATCTTCAAATGCTTTCGGGAGACAGACTTGTCCTTGACGTGGATCTCGTTATCAGGTGCCCGCCCGACAAAAATCGCCTCTTCATCCACTTCAAAGGACCGGCCCTTGTCAGGTCCGTTCATAATGTAGATTTTGGGCATACTCCAGACTCCTCGGTGAGAAAAGCTAAAGGAGACTTTGTATAAATTAACTAATTGTGCCTATATTATAACAAAAATAGCCAGAACGTCAATATTCTTTTTCAAGCTTGTTACGAAATGCGCCTACACCCATCCTATCTCTGTTTAACCGGGGTCGAGAGGAGCGTTCTCTATGGCCATGGCGACGGGACTGCTCATAGCGCTCAGGAGATGCAAGTCTTCGCCTCGAAATCCATAAGGTTTCTTTATCGAATCCACGTATAGCACACCCACCAGTTTCGCGCGGTTCAGTAGAGGAACACACATGACGGACTTGATGTTGAGGAGCTTGAGCGTATCGGGTACATCCTCCCCCTGTTGCGTATCTGCATCTGAAATCATAAAGGCTTCCTTGAGTTGTATCACGTGCTCCAAGACCTCTGTGCTGAAGCGCTGATCGTCCACGCCCTCTCTCATCCGATAGATCACTTCTTTGATCTTTGCTTTTTCAGAGTCAAGGAGAATAATCGCAGCCCTGTCAATCCTGACCAAAAGCTCAAAAATGCAGTTCAGGATTTCCTTGAGGGTTTCACGAATGTCCGTAGACCGGGTGAGGAGGTCAGATACTCTGATCATAAGTTCCATGTTCTTTTGAGCCGTCAACGGACGATCTTCAGCGAGTCCTTCCATCTCCTCCGGCTCCAGGCCTGCGACATCGATGGATCCGAGAAAACCCTGGATTTCTTCAGCGCATCCCTTTCCAAAACAGAGGACGGTCATCCCCATCACCACAGGAACTCCTTCAGGCAGCTCGACCTCAATCCCTGGGTTGATGGGTTCTCCGTTCACGAAGGTCCCGTTGCGGCTGTTCAGGTCTTTGATGAATATCCTTGAGCCTTTTCTTGAGATCCTCAAATGCTTGCGTGAAACAAAATGGTCCTTGATCTGAATATCACTGTCCGGGGAGCGCCCCAGCAGGAGCGAGTCTCCACCGAATTCAATAGTCTGTCTCTTGTCATGCCCATCGATGATGTAAAGGGTCGTCATATCTCCATCTTCCGTTGAGGGAACGCTTTCCTCCCGACAGCCTGGGCCTCTTTGCGCAAAAGCTAGCTTTCCTTATTCCTCAACACTGGCAATTGGATAAAAAAGGAGGCCCCTCCTGACATCAGTCGTCCTAGGGCCGCGAGTTTTTCCGACTGGAGAAGAAGATCCCGCGTCTCCTGCAATTTACGACATGTTTTCCCCAGCTGCTCTTCAGCCCTTCGGTTGTCGGTAATGCTCCTGGCAACGCCATAGGTGCCAAGAAACCTTCCTTCCTCGCTCCCTCTCAACGCTTTTTCCGTGCGAACGCGTTCTTGGATCTTTGCCCTGAGGTCCGCGTTCAGCTTTTCGAGGGTCTTTGGATCTTCTGCGATCCCCGCTGACTGCTTTTTTTCCCCCATTTCCCCCATACTCGCTCTGTTGTTAAGGATTTGGCTCAGCACGCCAGAGGAAAAAGAAATTAAGTCAAATTGAGAAACTGTATACTACGCTTTGTTTGAAATGGCAAGTCCTAGCAGCCCGGATTGCGAAGATTCGTTGGGAGGAAAGCCTGCCACGGCCATGCTTATGGGGTTATGGTTCCGCCAGGCCCTGAAAGGGTATAGGTAATACTTCCTGCAGAATGGTAGGCCGTCATGAGGTAGACCTCGTTGTTCGCGGAGGAAATGACCATACTGATACCCTGACTGAGGGAAAGATTGTAAGGGGTTGTGGTCAGCGCACTGATATTGTTCGTGTATTGGCGGTTGTCTACGTAATAAGCTTCCTGAGCAATGGCGGCGTTCTTAAGGTCTGAAACAGCGGCGGTATTGTAGGACTTAGTTCGATAAATGCTCAACTGAGGAATGGCAATCGCCGCCAGGACCGCGATGATGGCGACGACGATCATGACCTCGATAAGCGTGAACCCTTTGTCTCTCTCGCTGAAAAAGAGATAGGTCAGGATTTCTCTTTCCCTCCTTGGTCTCTCCCACCCTCAGGTTAACTCTGTGACGAACCACGATCAGTTAAGTTGCTGTGAAGAATATCAAATCGGTTGGCAATTGTCAATTCTTCAATCCGCTTCCATTTTGGCAGATTGCCTTTCCTTGACCATTCTCTCTTTCTCTCTTATACTCCCAAAGCTTTCAACAATCCTCATATAAGAAACTCCTCATTTATACGAAAGGTACCCCCATGGAAAGCCTGAGGCAGAAACAAGAAAGGGCGGATCTCATTTTCGACATTCTTGACCCGCTCTACACGTATGAAAAGACAGCACTTACCTATCGAAATGCTTTTCAGCTTCTCATCTCAACCATTCTCTCGGCTCAGTGCACGGATAAGCAGGTGAATGAAGTCACGAAGACCTTGTTCAAGAAGTACAAGAAACCCGAGGATTTTCTTAAGGTGCCCATCACAGAGCTCGAACAGGATATCCGGCCCACAGGCTTTTTCAGGAACAAGGCCAAGTCCCTTAAAGGTTGCAGCCAGGGCCTGGTCGATCTTTACAAGGGGAAGGTGCCCTCCACCATGGACGAACTTCTGAAACTTCCTGGTGTTGGGAGGAAGACCGCAAACTGCGTTCTTGGCGCCGTATTTGACGTTCCCGGTGTCGTCGTGGACACCCATGTCAAGAGGCTCTCCCTGCGGCTTGGGTTGACGAACCAGGAGGATCCCGACAAGATTGAAAAGGACGTTGAGAACCTGCTCCCCAAGGAGAGATGGCGCCGTTTCTCCGACATTCTCATCTATCATGGAAGGGAAGTGTGCAAGGCAAGGAAACCGGAGCATGGGCGCTGTGCGGTCTTGAATCTGTGTCCGTCCAACGCGATCTAAGGGCTGGAGTGATGGAGTAATGGAGAACTGGAGTACTGGAGAAGAACAATGAGAGCCCATGGAGCCGGCTGCTCACACGCGTTTCTGCCAATACTCCATTACTCCCCGCGTTTCTGCCAATACTCCATTACTCCCGTACTCCAATACTCCACTCTTAAATCACTCCATTACTCCAGCTTTCTTACACCTCAAATTCCGCTACGAGAAGGGTGTGATCGGACGGCTTCTCCGCTGTCCTGGCCTCCAGGTCGATCCAAACACTTTTGGACTTTTGGGCAAGAGGCTGAGTCGCAAAGATATAGTCAATGCGCCAGCCCATTTTTCTCTTCATGGCATTGGGAATGCGATAATCCCAGAACGTGTAAAGGCCTGCTTCCGGTCGATGCTTGCGGAGGACATCCACGAGCCCCCAGGATAGGTAGTCCCGCAGAACAGCCTGCTCTTCGGGGTGAAACCCCACCTCCCCTCGCAACGTTTCAGGATCATACACATCCCTGGGTTCCAGGGCGACATTGAAATCCCCGGTCACGAGCAAGGGGGCCTTAGGACTGTAGTGCTGACCGAGGTGAGACAGAAGGTCTTTCAGCCAGCGAAGCTTGTATGCGAACTTCTCCGTTCCCGGGGCGACCCCCTGAGGCACATACACGTTGACCACGGGAATCTGGCGGATCACCGCACTGATGAAACGGGCTTCTTCCTCCACCCCTTCGTAAAGGCCGGTGCGGATTCCGTCAGCCGGGTGTTTTGTAATCAAGGCGACGCCATTGTAGGATTTCTGCCCCCGGTACAGCGCCGTGTACCCCAGGGGCTCAAAAGCGGCAAAAGGGAAGTCCTTTTCCTGCACCTTGCATTCCTGGAGGCACAGGACATCCGGTTCCTGTTTCTTCGTCCACTCCAGAACCGCGGACAACCTGGCCCGAATGGAGTTCGCGTTAAAGGTGGCCAGCGTGAATTTTCCCATGACCGCACCTCCTTAAAGTCAGCGGCTGTCGGCTTTAGCCGACAGCCGGAGGGACAAAGGGACAGAGTGACAAAGGCACAAAGCAGATAAACCTTTCCTCTATATCCCTTTGTCTCTTTGTTCCTTTGTGTATTTGTCCCA
>JGI26437J51864_10000151_pt1 | contig 20331 bp, 18 predicted proteins | sample FrelakmetLWP11LW_FD_51864 | JGI IMG/M metagenome (IMG submission 51864)
CGTCTCCCTGGGTTGGTAACACTGCCCAACTTGTCACACACTTCAGTTGGATTCATTGTTGACCGGGTTGAGGTGAGGGGATTGCCAACGTTTAATCCTACACTCTCGCTATAGTAACCACGGCTTCACAGCGTGTCAATGGCATGTGCTGCTCTGGAGGGCGGGGGAGGCTGCGCAGGAGCTTATGGGATCGGTGTCTGTAAGGGTCTGCGGCTCAATGCTCTGTTTTCAGGAAAGTACTTCCTGCAGAGCTTTCAGGGCTTGGTCGATTTCCTCTTTGGTGATCACGAGGGGCGGGAGAAGCCGGATCACGTTGGCGCCGGCCAGGAGAACGATCACGCCTTTTTCCATGAGGGCCTGCACATAAGGCCCGGCCTTTTCCTTGAGTTCGATACCGATCATCAGGCCCAGTCCTCTTACCTCGCGGATCTTGTCGGTCTTCAGGGCCTTGAGCCCTTCCATAAAATACTTGCCGAGAGACCCTGCTTTTTCAGGGAGCCCTTCTTTCTCAATCACCTCGAGGGTGGCGAGAGCCGCAGCGCAGGCAATGGGGTTGCCGCCGAAAGTGGACGTGTGGCTCTTCACCGGCACGTTCACCTTGTCGGAGCAGAGCACGGCGCCCATGGGAATCCCGCCGGCCAGGGACTTGGCCACGCAGAGAAGATCCGGTTCCACGAACTGCTCGCAGGCGAAGAGGGTTCCGGTCCTCCCGAATCCGGTCTGGACTTCATCCATGATGAAAAGAATGCCTTGAGAATCGCAGAGCTCCCGCACGGCCCTGAAGAACTCCTTGTCTCCCACGCGGACCCCGCCTTCTCCCTGCACCGGTTCCAGGATCACGGCGGCCGTGTCCTTGTTCACCGACTCCCTGAGTTTTGGGAAGTTGTTGTAGGGGATATGGGTAATGCCTGCGAGCATGGGCTCAAAAGGCTTCTGGTACTCAGTGCCCCACGTGGCCGCAAGGGCGCCGAAGGTTTTTCCGTGAAAGCCTCTCATGGCGGCGATGATGCCGGTCTTGCCCGTGCTTGCCCGGGCGAACTTGATGGCCCCTTCCACGGCTTCGGCGCCTGAGTTGCAGAAGAAGACCTTCTTTAGGCGGCCGGGTGCAAGAGAGACGAGCTTCTCCGCCAAGCGCGCCCGGACCGGGTTGTAAAACATGGCATAGCAGTTCCCGAGGGTGAGATACTGCTCGTAGATGGCTTTGGCTACGCTTTCATTACCATGGCCGATGTTGGAGACGCCCACGTTGGAGGCGCAGTCAATGTATTCCCGGCCTTCCTCGTCATAGAGCTTTGCCGCCTTGCCTCTCACAAGCACAATGTTTCTTCTCGGGTAAACCGGCAGGACGTATCGTTCTTCCAGATCCTTCACGTTCATGCGATCACCGTCCCCTTTCCTGCAAGGGCGTCGGCCACAGGGTGTTCGGTGCGGCCGTCGGCAATGACGACCCGCGTGGCCCCTGCTTCAACAAGCTTTCGAACCGCGAGCATCTTTCTCTTCATCCGGCCGTCCACCTGCTGCTCGCGGGCTTCCAGTTCCAGGGGAGACATCTTTTGAATCAGGGTGCTCTCGTCATCTTTGTCTGCAAGAAAGCCAGGGGCTTCGATGAGGTTGATCACCGTGCCGGCCCGGATCGACTGCTGAAGAACCCGGACCACGTCGTCGTTTTCCGTGTTGATGGCGTTGTTCTCCTCGTCAACGATCGGGACGGTCAGCACAGGCACATAGCCGTGCTCCAGGAGAAGATCGAGCAGAGCCTTGTTGACCGACTCGGGCTTGCCTGAGAAGTCCCGCACGATCTTCTGCTTGCCGTCCTGATAGACCCGGATGCCCTTGTTGCGGACACCCTGGACGGCTTTGCCGTCGAGTCCGGAAAGCCCCACGGCATTGATGCCGTGCCTGTGGCAGAGCTCCACGATCCGTTTGTTCCTGATCCCTGCGTAAGACATCATCAGGAGATCAATCATCTTGTCGTCAGAATAGACGCTCGAGTAGCCTTTCACCGAGGTGATGACCTGCTTGGTCTGGCCGAGGGCCTCTGCCAGCTTGTCCCGCAGCGCGTTTGCGCCGTGGACGATGATGAACTTCTCTTGGACCTCCGACAGGTCCGCGATGGTCCCCTCCAGGTTGATTCCCTCTCCGCCGCCGATTTTAACGATAATCATTTACCAAACCCTCACTGAATCATTGGGTATGCCTCGCCATCCTTGTTCAGAAGGGAAGGGCTCGGAACAGAGGATGAGACGCCCGTTTTCTTTGCTGTGCATGGTGAAGTACTCGGGATCTCCCTGGAAAAAGGTGGAGAGGTAGATCCTCCGATCCTTCACCATGATGATGTTCATGCCCCGGATCTGCCTGGTCCGGCTCCTGATGATGCCTGTCGCCTTTTTCAGCGCTGCCAGGGTATCTCCGCTGTCAAAGCGCCGGATGAAATTGAAAATCTTTTCCGCCCCGATCCTGCCTTCTTCCTTGATCTTGACGCCCCGGAGCTCACCGTTGAAAATGAAGACCGCCTTCCCGTCGGAGAAGGGCATGTTATTCTCCACCACGATGTCCTTGTCCTCAAAAGCGCTCCGGGCGTGGGCTACCAGGAGCGTGGTGGCAGGGAAGGGGGAGAAATCATCCTCCCACACGGGCCGGATGTTCCGGTAGATCTGCCACAGACCGGCCGGGTCCAGCCAGGCGCACCCCCAGCCGTGTCCCTGGAATTCCTTGCTGTTCTTGGCGATGAAAGCGAATTTTTCCAGGTAGGGGGCTGGAGAAACGGCGTCTTGGGACCTTACGGCAAGGAGCCTGCACATATCAAATCGGGTGGAGCCCGGCAAAAGAAAGGCCTGCTGTTTCTTCAAAGCCGTTCATGACGTTCATGGCGTGCACAGCCTGTCCTGCCGCTCCTTTCATCAGGTTGTCGATGGCAGAGACCACCACGAGCCTCTTTCCTTCGAGCTCAAAACCGATGTCGCAATAGTTGGTCCCTGCCAGGAGCTTGGGCTCGGGGAAACGGTAGATGCCCTGCTTCTCCTTCACGATGCGGATGAAGGGCTCCTTGCTGTAAACTTCCCGGTAGGACTTCCAGATGTCTTTTTCCGTGATTCCCTCTTTGACAAAGAGGTGCGCGGTCACCAGGATTCCCCGGACCATCTCGATGGAGGTAGCGGAGAAATGGACCGTGTGCCCGAGTTCCTGCTCCATCTCGGCAATGTGCCGATGGCCGGTGGGCTTGTAGGACCGGACGCACCCGCTCCGCTCCGGGTGGTGCGACCCTTCGCTGACCGAGGCGCCACCCTCTGAAGACCCGCACTTGGCTTCGGCCACAACCGGGAGCGAGGTATCAACCACGCCGAGCTTGAATAGGGGCCACAGGCCCAGGATGGTGGCTGTGGCATTGCAGCCTGCGCCGCTGATGTACCTGGCCTGTTTCATTTCCTGGCGGTGAAGTTCCACGTTGCCGTAAACGAATTCGGCGAGTTTCGCCGGCTGAGCGTGTTCGACGCCGTACCACTTCCGGTAGGCGGAGAGATCCTTGAGCCTGAAGTCTGCGCTCAGGTCAATGATTTTTCCAGCCAGAGGAGCCAGAAGGTCGAAACGCTGCATGAATTCCGTGTGAGGAAGGCCCACGAAGAGAAGGTCCACCTTTTCCAGTTCCTTCATGGTGCAGAAATTGAGCTGGGTCTGCTTCCGCAGATTGGGGTGGAGGCGAGTGACGGGTTTTCCTGCGTTTCTTTCAGAGGTCACCTGGTGCACTTGAACCTGGGGATGCTGGAGAAGGAGCCTCAGCAGTTCGCCTCCTGTGTAGCCTGAAGCCCCGACAATGCTCGCTTTCATCTTCGGCCCACCTCCAGAACATAGTCCACCACCTTGGCCGGGATGTTGACGCCGGTGACTGTGATGCTGTTTCTGAATTCCATGGTGTAGTTGACTTCATTGACCGAGAGGCCTGCGGGAGTCTCAAAAAGGTCGATGGCCACAACGCCTCCGCCCACGGCCTTGGCTGCCCGCACGGAAAGGTCGTGAACCTCCTCGGTGATGGGGCAGTTGTCCGTTTTCCCGCCACGGGCCGTGTTGGTGATCCAGTGGGGGGAGTAGCGGTAAACCGCGGCGATGCAGCGATCTCCCACCACAAAGCTCCGGATGTCCCTTCCATGTTTTTCCACGTACTCCTGGATGTAAAAAATGGAGTGGTGGTAGCTTCCCAGGATCTGCTTGTGCTCCAAAATGGCTTCGGCCGCGTCCCGGTCATTGATCTTGGAAATGAGCCGGCCCCANGAGCCGGTGTTGGGCTTGATCACGCACGGAAAGCCCAGTTCGTCCATGGCCGCAAGGGCCGACTCCGGCGTAAAGGCCATGTAGCATTTGGGGGTGGGCACCTTTGTCTTGATCAGGGCCTGGGTGGTCAGGAACTTGCTTCCGCAGACCTCCGCCACCTCAAAGGTGTTCACCGTGGGGATCCCGAAGTCATTGAAGATCTTGAGGGCGTGCACAGCACGGGAGTGGTTGATGCAGCGTTCGATGACCACGTCAAAGCCGAAGTTATTCTTGTGGAGGTCGAAGAAACGCTCCCTGTCGTCGATCTTTTCCAACTCGACCCCTGGCCGGGTTCTGAACTCGTCAATCAGCAACTTCTCTTCCACCCTCAGGATGGAATGTAAAAAACCAACTTTCATGTTTTATTCTCCGTCAAAGTTTGGCAAGTTCGAGATTACATTGGCATGGCCCGTGAAATCTCCCCTCCCCCTCTTTATCAAAGAGGGGTAATCCCTCCCTTTGCTAAAGGGAGGCCAGGAGGGATTTTAGCGTTGCCGAATCACAATCATTCGCCCCAGTCTTCTTCTTCCTGGGGAGCTTCCTGCACACTGTCCTTGCCCGTTACCTCGAGCTCGGAACCGCAATCCGCGCAGCTCATGATCTCTCCCTTTTCCGCATTCGGAGCCAGGGTTATATGCGCACCGCACACCGGACATTCAGCCATTGATCTTTCCTCCTTGTATACCGCTTCAAACTCGGCTTTTGTGCTTTCTGATTTCTTCCGATTCTCTCCGTGTTCTCTGCGAGAAACTCTTCTTTTTGGGCCGGAATCATAGAGAAAACAAGGGCATTTGTCAAAGAAGAGAACTATTCTTTCTTTTGCCCCGTAGCCTCTTCTCCCATGTAAGCCTGGAAGATGTCGAGGATGGTCTTGTCGAGATACGCTTCCTCCTTGTAGGTGAGAAAGGCGGAGTTGAAAGCCTTGGTCACCTGGGCAATCTTTCCATAGGCATCGCCCACCCCGTCATAGGATTCCCTCAATGAAATCAAGGCTTCTCTCAGTTGCTGCGAGATCTCTCCTGCCGCACCTCCCTCGGCCAGGCGCTGGGCGAGCGCTTCGAGAGACTTGAGGTCCTCCTTCATGCACTCCCTCGAGACCAGCAAGGCGGCCAGATGGGTGTTCAGGTAGTGGCACATGCCTCCCGCAGCGTTCCGGAGCACCCGGTTCCTCTGGTCCTCCAGGGCCTTGGTGATGTTGTGGGCAAGGCCTTCGTAATAAAGAATATCTCCAGCCTCATTCAATTTCGCCCGCGCTGTGATCGCGATTTCGAAAGCTTCCCCGGCCTTGTTCTTGAGTCTGACCCGCTTGTCCGCGACATAGCCTTTCTCTCTCATCTCAGCAAGGAGTTCCATTCTCTCAGAGGGGTCGACATAGGTTTCTTTAATATTGGTGCGAAGAGCCTCCTCCTTGCTTTCGAAACCGAGAAGCTTGAGCCCGGCTTCGTTGATGTCCATGAAGGTGCCTTCAGGCGTTACGGCATAGGCCATGTCGTTTGTGGTTTCAAAAAAGTTCCGGTACTTTTCTTCGCTTTGCTTCAAGGCATCCAAAGCCCGTTTCTGTTCGGTGATATCCCGGACCACGTGATCAAGCCTGCGCAACCGGCCGTTCTCGCCATACACAACCCTTCCTTGGTCAAGGACCCACTTGACGGTCTTGTTGTTGCTGATGATCCTGTATTCGAGCTCAGCGAATTCCAGCTCCGGGAGCGAGGCGTAATACTCCTTCACCCTCTCCAGATCCCTGGGGTGAACAAAGTCCATGACATGCTTCTTCCCGCGGCCGAAGGCCCTTACCGGGATGCCATATAGGGCCTCTGCCGAGGGGTTGATGCCGAGGACGGATTGGTCTTTAGGCGAAATGCTGACGACCACATCGTTCATGGAGTCCAGAATGCTCGCCAGGCGGTCCTTGATCGTTTTCTCTATGGTCACATCCCTGACGACGTGATCGATCCGGCGCAGTCGCCCCCTTTCAGCAAACACCGCCCTGCCTTCATCACGTACCCACTTGAGGACCTTATTGCTGCTGATGATCCTGTATTCGAGTTCCTCGAACTCCGTCTCGGGAAGGGATGTATGAAACTCCTTCACTTTCTCCTTATCAAGGGGATGAACAAACTCCATGACATGTCTTTTTCCAGAGAGAAAGTCCTTCACGGGGACGCCGAAGAGAGCTTCTGCCGAGGGGTTGATGGCCAGAATGGAATGATCCTGAGGTGAAACGGACACGACCACATCGTTCATGGAATGAATAATGCTCTCCAGACGGTCCTTCATTCTCTGGAGCTCAAGCCGGGTCTTCCTTCTATCGGTGATGTCCGTAAGCGCCGCGAGGATGGCCGGAGTCCCGGAGCATTGGACGGTGTTCACCTTCATTTCCACGAGCGCCTCGTCCCCGGGCCGCATCATGGTGAATTCGATCCTGTCCTTAAGACCGTCGGTCGTGGTTTTTTCCTCACAAAAGGTTGTCACCGCGTCCCTGTCCGGCGGGGCGATGAGCTCGGAGAATTCGGATTTCAAGAGATCTCCAAGGGGTTTTCCGCTGATCTCAGAGAAGGCCTTGTTTGCGAAAACGATCTTACCGTCCTTGATGATGACCACACCGTCATTGATGTGTTCGACGATGCCGCTGTAGCCTATGTCCCCATCGCAGAAAGCGATTTCTTTTCCATCGGTGATCGTTTCGTCTTTTGCCATCTTTTCCCCCGAACCCGGCTGCTAAAAAACCGTACGACCTGCCTCCTCCCTGCTTGCCCAATGGCCTGAAAGGAGTGCAGATTACTGCAGCGGAATATAGGGAGGCCGCTCTTGTGTGTCAACAACAATTGGCCCCCTCGGATCATCAATTGTTCTTGGTAAAAAAGAGGTTGAGGATTAAGGTTAAGATATTCTAATTTAGCTGGTTATGAGCAACCGCATCCGGAGACATGTGGATCCCTTTCAGTGCAGAATCGCTCTTGACCCCGAGTCCTGGATGAAGGCTTATGAGGCCCACGGGCAGGGCGAGATATGGGTGGATCTGGGATGCGGAAAGGGGGAGTTCCTTGCTGACTTGGCTGGGATCTATCCCGACGTTTTTTTCATTGGCGTGGAGGTGCGGAAAAGAGTCGCAGAAAAGTACTTTCCAAAGTACGAGCATCTGACCAATCTTGTCCTCCTCCACGGAAACGTGAACCTGTCCATCCCTTCCATGATGGACGGCCACAAGGTGCAGAGAGTATTTATCCACTTTCCGGACCCCTACAGCCGAAAAGACCGCTACAAAAAAAGGAGAATGGTGAACGAAGCTTTTATACAGGGCCTCTGCGAAATTCTCACGGCAGGCGGCACTGTGTCGGTAAAAACTGACGATGAATCCCTTTCCAAAGACATGGATGTGCTTCTTTCAGCCCGGCTCGAACCGACTCCTGCTTCACTGACTCCGTCACCAGCGGCCTTGGTCCTGACCGAGTGGGAAGAGGAGTGTATAAGAAAATCCATGCCCATCTATTCAAGGGAATACCGGCTGAAATAGAAAGCATCCGGGGCGAAATCCCTTGACCAATCAAGCCCTTTACTGTAATTTCTTCTTAATCTCACAATCTCGGCTCTAACCTTTTTAAGGGGAAACCATGATCGATTTGCCGAAACCCAGCTCACTAAACCGAGGGCTGGGTTTTTGTTTTGCGCCTGCGGCAGGGCGCACTCAAGAGGGGGCGGAGGAGTTGGGCAATGCCAAAGGGGAGACCGGGAGCGATTTTGAACCAGTGGTGCATAGAAGTGTTCTTATGCTCGCAGAGGTGAAGTCATGACAAGATCGCTCTCTGTATGGAAGCCCGTTTACATCATCACACCGAAGGCTGCCCGCACCTTGATGGAGATCGAGGCCGCCCGCACTGAAGTTGATGGTATTCCGCTGCAGCCGACCGTGGAGGCGGAGCTTCGACGACAGGCTCGAACGCGCTCCACCCACTACTCGACCCGTATCGAGGGAAACCGCCTGACCCTGGCGGAGGCGGAAAAGGTGATTCAAGGGGCCAGAACGGAATTCCGGGGCCGGGAACGTGACGTGCGTGAAGTTCGCAACTACTGGATCGCATTGCTTCGTGTCGAGGAATGGGCTTCAGCAAGGAAACCGGTCAGTGAGGTCATGATCCGACGCCTTCATGCCCTAGTCGAACGCGGTCCTCGCTCCCGACCCACACCGTACCGCGACAGCCAGAATGTGATCCGCGATTCCGCATCCAGGGCTGTCGTCTACATGCCGCCCGAGGCGCATGACGTTCCCGGTCTGATGGCGGCCATGGTGAGATGGATTAAGGAGGCGGGGAACAAAGGTGTGCCAGTCCCATTGATCGTAGGACTGGCCCATTACCAGTTCGTGACGATCCATCCGTATTACGACGGCAACGGCCGCACCGCCCGCCTCCTCGCCACCTATCTGCTGCACCTCGGCGGCTATGGCATGAACGGGTTTCTCTCCCTGGAGGAGCATCACGCCAGTGATCTGCCCGGTTATTACAATGCCCTGGCCGTTCATCCACGCCATAATTAGTACGAGGGCAGGGCCGAGGCGGACCTGACCCCGTGGGTAGAGTATTTCGTCGCGACGCTCGCAGAGACTTTTGAAGATGTCCGCAGGGAAGCGCGGCGTCTCGCAGCACAAGGTGTGCCTGATGAGCCGGAACCGTTACGAGCACTGGATCGGCGCGCACGGATCGTGCTGGCGTTGTTCGCGAAAGCCTTGCGCATCACCGCGTCGGAAGTGGCCCGCGCCCTGGGGCTTTCCGAGCGCATGGCGCGCGTGCTTCTCACTAAGTGGGTGGAGGATGGGTGGCTGATTGCGGCCGACCCGTCGCGGCGCAAACGAGCCTATGAATTAACGGCAATCTATCGGCAATATATGGGCAATTTATCGGCAATGCTGGGAGAGAAAACAAAGAGAGCCCGAAAAAAGTAAAAGGGGAATGACCCCAGGGATTAAAGGCGCCCGGCTTAGGGCATGGGAATGCCGGGGACCGGGCGCCTAACTGGACCCTAAACCTTGCCCGGTGTTAGGGCGGCAAAGAGGGTGCTCTCCCCTCTTTGAATGAGCAGGAGAATGGTTTCCTGGTCTTTCGCGTTTTCAATCTGCTGCTTGAAATCCTCGACATCTTTTACCGGCTTCTTGTTGACCTGCTGAATCACGTCACCGGAGCGAATGTTCGCCTTGGCAGCCGGGCTTCCGGGAACAACTCTTGCGACCAAGATCCCTGTTTCGCTCTTCAAACCCAGACCCTTTGCGATTTCAGGAGTGATGTTCTGAACGCTCATGCCCAGGGGCTTGCGAGTTGAAACACTTGCCACTTCCTCTTTCTGTTCTTCCATCTCGCCTATCTTCACCTCTCGATCGACGAGACTGCCGGCTCTAAGAACCTTGACCGAGACGGCCTTGCCGATAGGAATGGATGCAACCATTCGGGGCAGTTCATTGGAATCAGAAATCTTCTTCCCGTCAAACTCAACGATCACATCTCCTGTCTCGAGGCCACCTTTGTCGGCAGGCCCGCTCTTAACGACTTGTGAAACAAGCGCGCCTTTCTCCTCTTTCAGCCCAAAGGACTTGGCAAGTTCAGGGGTGATTTTCTGAATTCCAACTCCGAGCCAGCCGCGTGTGACATGGCCTTTCTCCTTGAGCTGGGGCGCAATCTCCTTGGCCATGTTCACGGGAATGGCAAAGCCGATGCCCACGTTTCCACCACTTTGAGAGAAGATAGCTGTGTTAATGCCGACGACTTCCCCTTCCATGTTCAGCAAAGGCCCGCCGCTGTTTCCCGGATTGATGGAGGCATCGGTCTGGATGAAGTTGTCGTAAGGCCCGGAGCCGATGACTCTTCCCTTAGCACTGACAATTCCTGCCGTCACGGTCTGCTCGAGGCCAAAAGGACTTCCGACGGCCACGACCCAGTTTCCGACCTTCAAGGAATCGGAATCCCCCAGTTGAAGAGCATGAAGGCCCGAGGCGCCCTCGGCTTTCAAAAGCGCCAGATCGGTCTTAAGGTCACGGCCAACAACCTTGGCGTCGTATTCTTTTCCGTCCGCGAGCTTGACCTTGATCTCGGTTGCCTCATGGACGACATGGTTGTTGGTGAGGATGTAGCCGTCGGCGCTGATCACGAACCCGGATCCCACCCCCTGCTGCTCAGGGCCGCCATGAGGGTTTTCAGGGATTCTAAAGGGAAAAGGAAATTCGAAGCCTGCGTTCTTCACGCTTTTAACCACCTGGATGTTCACCACTCCAGGGCGAACTTTTTCAGCAAGATCGCTGAAATTGGCCGGAACCATGGGAATGTCCGAGGTCTTCGTGACGGCTGCCGCCGGGTGGTCAGCAGTTTTGACAGCAGACGACATGCCGTAACCGGCTCCCACCAGGGCAACCGCTATTACCAGGGCGAGCAGTCCTTTTTTGATATGCTTCTTGGTTTGCATGTTTTTGTCCTCCTTTTTGAAAGGTTTGAGCCACGGGTGGCGTTGATTTGCCTTTCAACGTACAACAGGGACATGACGAGAACATGGTTGGAAGATTACAAGTTGGTCATCTTAGAAAAGAAAAGGCACAAAGGCATAAAGAGAGGGACAAAGTGACAAAGGCACAGAGGCACAAAGCTGCAAAGAAGGAGGCAAAGGGAAGAAGATGCAAAGGCACAAAGCAGAAAGAACATTCTACTCTATCCCTTTGTCCCTCTGTCCCTTTGCATCTTTGTCCCTTTTTNCCTTTGTGCCTATGTCCCTTTGTTCCTGGGCAGAATGAGGGTGAAGGTGCTTCCTTGACCGAGAGTACTGGTCACCGTGANGTCTCCATTGTGGGCGCGCGCAAGAGCTCTGGCCAGGCTCAGGCCGAGACCTGTCCCAGGTTCGGACCGGCTTTGATCGCAGCGGTAGAACCGCTCGAAGATGTGGGGCAGGTCGTTGGGCGGAATGCCGATTCCCGTGTCTTGAACAGCCACGACGACCTCTTGCCCGCGCTTTTCCAAAAAAGAGATTTTTACAGCTCCTCCGGCGGGAGTGTATTTGAGAGCATTGTCGAGAAGGTTAGAGAGGATTCGCTGAATCATCCGCCGGTCTCCAACAAGAGCGCATGTCTGCGGCGTGTCGCAAGTCAAACTCAATCCCTTGTCTTCAGCCACGGGCTCAAGCAATTCGCACGCATCGCGCACCAGGCGGGCCAGGTCGATGTCCTCGTGGTTCAGCTTTTCCACGCCCGACTCGGCTTTCGTGATCATGAGCATGGTATTGATCATGTCGAGGAGACGATCGCACTCCTCCACTGTGCCGGCTGCCATGGTTTCGTATTCCCCGATCCCCCTGCCCGTGGTCAGCGTCACCTCGGCCAGTCCTCGGATTCGCGTGATGGGGCTTTTCAAGTCATGGGCGATGTTGTCGCTCATCTCTTTGATCTCGGTGATGAGAGCCTGAATGCGACCGAGCATTTGATTGAAGGTGGCGGCGAGTTGATCGATCTCATCGCCCCTGGTTCCGACAGGTACCCGTTTGTCCAGTGTGCCTCCTGAGATTTCCTGCGCTGTTCGCGTGACCGCTGCGAGACCCGAGACTGCTCGTCTTGCCATAAACCAGCCCACCCCTGCTGCAAGCGCAAGCAGAAGCGCCATGGTGACAAGGAAGATGTTCTTGAAGGCATCGATGAAGCGGGAGTCCGCTTCCATGGATTGGCCGATCTGAAGAATCACCCCGGTCCCCACCAGGCTATGAAGAACGCGGACTTTGTCTTTGCGGTTGGGTATGGTGACGGTCTCGAACACGGTCTTGCGCTCGCGAAGCAGTTCCCTGATCGCTTCCTGACGGATGTCGATGTCCTGCCAGTAGGACATGTTGGATGAGGAAAAAACCTCTCCCCTTGAAGAGAGAAGCCGAAAGAAAACCTTCTTCACCCCTGCGGCCTGGGCTTCGATCATGGCCAGGCTTTTAGCGGCTTCAAGGCCCCGGCTGGCCAGGGTTGCGGAGAACTCCCTTGCCTGTCCCAACAGGTCCTGGTCGGTTCTGTCGCGAAAAACCGAAGTCATCAAGGCATAGAGCATGAGGAAGGCAATGCACGAGGAGACGGCGAAAACGCCGGCGTACCAGAGGGTGAGGCGAAAAGCCAGGGTCTTGCGGTAACTAAGAAGCCGGCTTAAGGGCATAGCCCACTCCCCGGACGGTGTGAATGAGCTTTGTCTCGAATCCGCGGTCGATTTTGTCTCTGAGTCTGCAAATCCGCGACTCGACCACATTGGTCTGAGGGTCGAAACTGTAATCCCAGACATGCTCCATGATCATGGTTTTTGAAACAACCCTTCCTGCATTGCGCATGAGGTATTCCAGGAGCGCGAATTCCAGTCGCTGCAGCTCGATCTTCCGGCCGCCTCTTGTCACTTCCCGTGTGAGGAGGTTCATGGTCAAGTCGCCGTAAGTCAGACGTGTCGGTTCTGAGATCCCGCCGGCTCTCCGAATCAGGGCCTGGACCCTTGCGAGAAGCTCGGAGAAGGCAAAGGGTTTGGGGAGATAATCGTCGCCGCCCGTTTGAAGCCCCTTGACCCTGTCATCGACAGAACCTCTGGCACTTAGGATGATGACCGGCGTGTCCACCTTCTTCTTGCGCATCCTTTCGATCAAGGAAAGACCGTCGAGCTTCGGAAGCATCACATCGATGATCGCCGCGTCGTAAGGCTCTGTCACTGCCATGTGAAGTCCTTCCTGCCCGTCCGATGCGTGGTCCACAGCATACCCCTCCGCTTTCATCCCTTTGACGATGAACGAGGCAATCTTGCGGTCGTCTTCAACGAGCAGCAGGCGCATGCTTTATCCCTAGCTGGTTTTCTCTCTGCTTCTATAAGAAAGAAGTATAGGGGGAATTGCGGTTGCGTGTCAATCCGGCCGCGGGGCTGTGAGTCCTTCGAAGTTGGCCTTCAAAGCCCTCAGGGCCATGAGTAGGCTCGAATGCTCGTAGTTGACATTTCGTAGGTCCCGGAGTAAAAGCTTTCTATGCTTAAACGGTTGAGCATGCAAGGGCATGACAAGTATCAAGAGACCGGCAGTGGACTGAACTTTTTTCATGGAACATGGGATGAAAGGAGGGCACGATGATGTGGAAAAGACGATTGGCGGTTTTCACATGGATCACTCTTGGATTGGTGTTCTTCGCGGCTCCGGTCTGGGGAGCAGAGCCCATTAAAATCGGTGTCGTGCAGGGTTTTTCCGGAGCGCTGGAAGCCTATGCCAAACAGATGCTCACGGGATTCAAAATGGGACTGGAGTATGGGACCAAAGGCAAGAATGAAGTCTTGGGAAGAAAAATAGATTTGATCGTCGAAGATGACCAAGTGAAACCTGATGTGGCCAAAAGGCTGATCACAAAGTTATACGCCGATGACAAGGTCGATCTGGTTGTAGGAACCACGAGCAGTGCTGCTGCCCTGGCCATGCTCCCCGTGGCGCTGGAGTTCAAGAAGATTCTGCTGGTTGAGCCTGCAGTGGCCGACTCCATCACAGGGAGCGCGTGGAACCGATATGTTTTCAGAACCGGAAGGAATTCAGGCCAGGATGCCATCTCCAATGCAAAGGCCGTTGCCAAGCCGGGGGTCTTGCTTGCTGCCATTGCGCAGGACTATGCGTTTGGAAGAGACGGCGTCGCAGCCTACAAGGAGGCTGCCGAGAAACTGGGAGCCAAAATGATTCACGAGGAATACTGCCCCATGGCACAGACAGAGCACACCTCTTCGGTCCAGAGAATCATCGATGCCTTGAAAGACAAGCCAGGGGAGAAATATGTGTTTGTTGTCTGGGCAGGAAAGAACCCTCCCTTTGAGCAGATGGCCGCGATGAAAATTGAAAAATATGGAATCAAAATCACCAGCGGAGGAAACATTCTTCCTGTGATGAAAGGGCTTCTTCCTATCGTGAAAGCCTTTGACAGCCTCAAGGGCATGATGGGAGGAGCTTATTATTATTATGAACTCCCGAAAAACCCGGTCAACGATTGGTTTGTCAAAGAACATCAGGCCAGGTTCAAAGAACCTCCTGACTTCTTTACCTGCGGCGGATTTGCAGCGGCTATGGCCGTTGTCACCGCTGTCGAGAAAGCCAAATCGACCGACACCGACAAGTTAATGGCCGCCATGGAAGGGATGGAGTTCATGACTCCAAAAGGAAGGATGTTTTTTCGCAAAGAGGACCACCAGGCCATGCAGTCCATGTACATCTTCCGGCTGGAAGCACAGCCGGACAAGGAATGGGCTGTGCCGGTCCTTGTTCGAGAGATCTCGCCCGAAGAAGGAGCACCTCCTATCTTGGTGAAATGATCACCGCTTATTTGCCTTACCCCCTTACTCAGATTCTGTGTCGCGATTTTGGGGGAGTCCGTTTTCTGTCATTTCGACCGAAGGGAGAAATCTTAAAATCGCCCGGCGTGAAGAATCAAGATTTCTCGGTTGGCGCCTCGAAATGACATTGCGACGCAGTCTCTCAAAGGGGGTAAGAGGTTTCTTTCCTTTAGCAACGACATGATTCTGGAGGGCTATTCTGTGACCCCCACGAGTCAAAGTCCCATCATCGAAACAAAAGATCTCACCATTCGATTCGGCGGGCATGTCGCCGTTGATCATGTGAGCCTTCAGATTCTTCCTAACACCTTTAAGTCCATTATCGGACCGAACGGCGCGGGCAAGACCACGTTCTTCAACATGCTTTCAGGACAATACTCCCCTACGGAAGGAAAGGTTTTCTTCAAGGGCCGGGATATCACGCCCCTTTCCCCGGCCGTTCGAACCAGGCTCGGCATCGGCAGGTCTTTCCAATTGACCAACGTATTCCCCACGCTTACGGTTCTCGAAAATGTGCGACTTGCTGTCCAATCTCAGAGGAACACAGGGTTCAATTTTTGGAAAAACTATCTGGCCTTTCCCGAATTCGAAGAGCGCGCTTATGCCCTTCTGGAGATGGTTCTGCTGAACACCAAATGGGATGTCGCGGCGAGCAGCCTCACCCATGGGGAACAGCGCAAGCTGGAAATCGGCATTCTCCTTGCCCTGGAGACAGAAGTGCTCCTCCTGGACGAACCCACTGCCGGGATGTCTCTGGAGGAAGTCCCCTCGATCCTTGAGATCCTGAAGCAAATAAAGAACAGGAGAGACAAAACGATTCTCCTGGTTGAGCACAAAATGGATGTTTTGATGGCTCTCTCCGATTCCATCGCTGTCCTTCATGAAGGAAAACTGATTGCCGACGGGCCTCCTGAAGCGATCAGCAAGAATCAGGAGGTTCAAACAGCCTATTTCGGCGGAGGAAGCTCTCATGGCTGAGCCTCTCCTTCAGGTGGAAGGAATACACACCCATATCGGGAAGCACCACATCTTGCAGGGCGTATCCTTTGAGGTCTATGCGGGCGAAGTGACGGTTCTTCTGGGAAGAAATGGGGCGGGGAAAACCACCACCCTGCGATCCATCATGGGGCTTCTCCCTCCGTCTCAGGGCAGGATCCTTTTTAAGAATCGAGCCATTCACCACATGAAGCCTTTTGACATCGCCCGCCTGGGCATAGGCTTTGTTCCGGAGGATCGTGGGCTTTTCAATTTACTGACCGTCGAAGAAAACTTCCGTGTGGCCATGCTTCAAGAAGCCAAGAAATCCCAGGAGAGGCTGGAGTTCATCCTGGACGTTTTTCCTGATCTCAAGAAATTCTGGAAAGCGAAGGCGGGTGTCCTGAGCGGCGGGCAGAAGCAAATGCTGGCCATAGGCCGTCCCCTTGTAAATGACAATGCCCTTTTGCTCATCGACGAACCATCCAAAGGGCTGGCCCCCATCATCATCGATCATTTGATCGAAGCCATTCACAGGCTGAAAGAACACATGATGATCATTTTGGTTGAGCAGAATTTTTACATGGCCAGCAAGTTGGGGAATGTTTTCCACCTTTTTGATGATGGACGAACCGTGCATAAGGGTCAAATGGAGGATTTGGTTCAGAACGAGGAACTGAAGAAGAAATATCTGGGGATTTCAGGTGCCGGATAGAGTTGAAGGTCGATTCAGACAGGAATAAAGAGAAACCCTATGAGCACACAACAAAAAGCATGGCTTCCAGCGTTGGCCGTTATCGCCGTCTTTCTTCTGCCCATTCTTTTCATCAGCCCTAAGACGTACATCACGCTGACCATTTCCGGCGTGGCCATGGGTATGCTCCTCTTTCTAGTTTCCTCCGGATTCTCGCTCATTTTCGGGTTCATGAGTGTGCTCAACATGGCCCACGGCGCGCTTTTCGCCTGGGGCGCCTACATCGGGTTCTCGGCCTTCACCGTGATCAACAAATGGACCGGGTGGGGAGCATCGGATTCGATCTTCTTGAACATGATGATCTTTCTTCTGGTCCTCATGGTGGCGGGGATCGGCGTTGCCCTGCTGGGTGTGGTCGTTGAAAGGCTGGTCATACGGCCTGTGTATGGGAGTCATTTGTTTCAGATCTTCATCACCGTGGGGGCCATGATTGTGCTGGAGGAGTTGATTCGAATGGTCTGGGGACCGGATGATGAAGTGATGCCCGTTCCCATGAACTTCATCGGCTCCTATGATCTCTTTGACGTCGTCGTGTCCAAATACCCGCTCATCGCTATTGCGGTCGGATCGGCGCTTTATCTCATTGTCTTCATGATCCTGAGGAGAACGCGACTGGGAATGATTGTCCGGGCAGGCGTGGAGAATCCGGAGATGGTTCAGGTCATGGGGCACAATGTGTATCGCTATTTCACCGGGGTCTTTGCTGCAGGTTCTGCTCTGGCGGCCATTGGCGGGGGCATGTGGGCCACTTTCGTCAAGTCCATTCACCCGGCCATGGGAGGAGAGGTCATTGTTTTCGCCCTGATCGTGGCGATTATCGGCGGCCTTGGGAGCATGACAGGTTCTGTGGTGGGGGCCCTGATGGTGGGGCTGTCCTACAACTATGTGGCCTACCTGATCCCCAAGGCGGCCTTGGGGATCACCATGCTCCTCCTGGTTGTCATTCTTTCGATTAAACCCACAGGGCTGTTTCGAGAGGGAACATGATGTGAACAAAGAGAACTTCAATCCAGTCCAGCGATTCCGTCTAAGGGAGACAGAAGAACGTTACAGGAATCCGTACTTTTTCTTAAAGATCCTCCTGCTGGCCTTCTTCCTGGCCACTCCGTTTCTGTTCCGTTCTTTCGAGATCCTGGACGTGGTCCTGAAGATCATCATCTTCTCCGCCCTGGTGGCCAGCTATGACATCATTCTCGGGTACACCGGGATCGTGTCTCTGGGCCACGTCATGTACTTTGGGATTGGGGCTTATCTTGTCGGAATATTTGTCGGGAAACTCGGATTGGTTTCCTATGGATATCTGGCTCTGGCGGTTCTGATCGCCGTGGTGATCTCAGGGATTCTCTCCGTGTTGATCGGTTTCTTCTCCCTGCGGATCAGGGCCATTTTTTTCGCCATGATCACCCTGGCCTTCCTGGAGTTCATCTCTATTCTGTCCAGTCAGTTGAGGTCGATCACGGGCGGAGAGGACGGCATCAGCTTCAAACTTCCGCACATCCTGGCGATCGATTACAGCTTTGGCCGATTCCTCGGGATTGAGGTCACAGGGAGGATTGTGAGTTACTACCTCATTCTTCTTGTTTGTCTCATCCTGTTTCTCCTGATGCTCCGTTTTGTCCAGTCACCGGTCGGCCGGGTCCTTCAGTCCATTCGGGACAACGAGCAACGCTCCATTGCCCTGGGATACAAGACCTATCTCTTCCAGGTCATCGCTTCCTCTTTCGCGAGTTGCGTTGCGGCAGTCACCGGGGCCTGCTTTGCGATCTGGGTGCGCTATGTGAGCCCGGATTCGAGCGTCAGCGTTTCCATCATGCTCGATGTTCTCCTGATGGTCATTGTGGGAGGGATGGGAACGCTTTATGGAGGAATTTTCGGGGCCGCTTTCTTGGTGATCACCCGGGCCTTTCTTCCAAAATTGCAAACCCTGATCGTTTCCCTGTTGCCTGGCGTGCCTTTTGCAGCGAGGTTGTCCGAACGCTGGTTACTTTATTTCGGACTTCTTTTCATCCTGATCGTCTATTTTTTCCCGAAGGGGATCGTGGGGACCGCCCAGGAGATGATCTCCAGAAGAAAAGAGGAGTAGAATGAAGTTACAGAAAAAGGAGAACGCGTCATGTCCGAACCCAAGATGATCAAAGCCAAAGGGGATGGGGTTAAAATACAGGTGGCTGTCTGGGAAGGGAAGGGGAAACCCATTCTCTGTGTCCATGGTCTCACAGCAAACTGCAGATGCTGGGACCTTCTTGCTTCTTCCCTGTCTCCCCGGCACAAAGTCCTTGCCATGGATCTCAGAGGGAGAGGCCTTTCAGACAGTCCTCCCTCCGGATACTCGGTGGAGACCCATTGCAAGGACATTCTGGCCCTGATGGATGACCAGGGCCTCGAACGTCCTGTGCTCATGGGTCACTCTCTGGGAGCGTTCATCTCCCTTGTCTTTGCGGCGAAGTATCCTCGCCGCTTGGACCGGTTGATCCTGGTGGACGGTGGGGGGAAGCTGTCCGAGGCCCAAATGACCAAGGTCTTTGCAGGCATCAAACCATCGCTGGATCGTCTGGGAAAGATTTTTCCTGACTTCGAATCCTACTTGGCTCTTCTCAAGCAGGCTCCATTCTTACAGCCGTGGAATTCGTTTTTTGAGACCTACTTCCGATACGAGGTGGAAGACGTCGAAGGGGGTGTGCGCTCTCGGGTTCATCCAAAACATATTGAGGAGGAGGCCGGGAACTTAAAGAAAATGGACTCGAGTCAATTCTACAAAAAGGTGATGACTCCCACTCTGATCTTGCGGGCTACGAAGGGGATGCTGTCCGAGGATGACCTCGTGCTGCCTGCAGACGTGGCAGAACGGATGGTTCGCGAGATCCCTAACGCCAAGAAGGTGGATGTAGAAGGAAGCAATCATTACTCCATCCTGTTTCAGCCCAACCCCATGCGGGATAAGGTTTTACTTGGCTTTCTGGAGTGATGCGAACTGGTTTTCGTCTTCATTCATCTCGCCGGCCACTTGGAACTTTTTCATGAACTTGCGGTCAATGTAGTCCTTAAGAAGAAAGGCAAGGCGGCCTTCATAGACGAAGTTCTTTTTCCACAGAATCCCGCGGCCGTTCCCCATGTTGAAGATGAGCATGTAGTCCTTCTGAGGCATGAAGATCTTCATTTCCCGCCCTTCCAAAGCAGCCAGGAGGTTGTGGAAGAGAATCGGGTTCTGCCTGACCGCATAGACTCCCACTTTGGCCAGGGGCCGATCAGCAAAGCTCACGCAATCTCCTCCCCCGAACATTTCCGGATGGGCAACGGACTGAAGGAAAGAGTTGACCAGTAGACCCCCATCCGGCCCCGTGGCGATTCCTGAATCCCGGAAGATCCGGGAAGGTTGAACTCCAAGGGCCATGAAGGCAACATCAAAGGGAAGGGATGCTCCATCGGCCATTCGGATTTCCTTTCCAGTCACCTCTTTTATGCGCTTTCCCTCGATAACCGTGATTCCCCGGCCGGTTAAAGAGGCGAGGGCGAGGGTACGAACCTTTTCCGGAAGATCACCCAAGAGCTTCCGGCCGGCGATGAGCTTGATCGTAGCATTTCCGCCGTTCTGATTGACCAACCTCCACAGATTCGCAGTCACCTCCAATCCGGCAGGCCCGCCTCCAACCACAACCAAATTCATGGGCCGCTCTTTCAAGGCCGGGACAATGAAGCGCTGGACCTTGAGAAGATTGAAGACCGGTTTCACGGGAACAATATTTTCCCGATCTTCGGAAACCACACCGTTCAAAGGCACGTCGCTGCCTGTATTGAAGGAGACGATGTCATAGGACACTTGGTTTCCGGAATGGAGATGCAGAGTCCTTTCAGCAGGGTTGATCCTGACGACCCTGTCCTCAATAAACGTGGCCCCGCGGTCCTCAGCCGTCTTCTTCNCATGGAAACGAACCTCCTGAGGACGATAGATTCGGGAGAGCAGGC
>JGI26437J51864_10000155_pt1 | contig 19938 bp, 17 predicted proteins | sample FrelakmetLWP11LW_FD_51864 | JGI IMG/M metagenome (IMG submission 51864)
TCCGGGCGGATGGATTTCAATTTTCTCCGCAGCAAAGAGATTGCCCCGAATCTCTCCGCACACGACCAAATGGGAAACTTGAACCTCGGACTCGATGACAGCGTCATCTCCGACAATCAGCGTGCCGTCCGAGAGGATCTCTCCTTTGAAATGGCCGTCAATCCGGACCGTGCCTGAAAAAGAGAGCTTTCCCTCGAACTCCGTGTTCTTTCCCAGAAAGGCGTTGATTTCGTCCCTTCGTTTCATATTTTCCTCTACGGATATGGAGCGCAAATTCTTAGCACACCTGCACGAGCTAAGCAAGAAAAACGGCGCAAGCGGTTACTGGAACATAAAGCGCCGCATGCTGATGTTCATCAGGAGCCCCATGCCCACCATGGTTGAGAGAATCGACGAACCTCCATAGCTGAAGAAGACCAAAGGAATTCCTACCACCGGCAGCAATCCCGTGGTCATGCCCACATTGATGACCGTTTGCCAGAAAATAATCGCTACGATCCCCAGGGCGATGATGGTCCCGAACTTGTCTTTCGAACTGAGAGCAATGTGGATCCCCCACAAAATCAGAAAAACGTAAAGGACCAGCAAGCAGACGCCGCCCACAAACCCCCACTCCTCCGCAAGAACGGAGAAGGCGAAGTCCGTGTGCTGCTCCGGCAGGAAATGCAGCCTCGTCTGGGTTCCGTTCAGAAAACCCTTGCCCCAGGCCATTCCGGACCCGATCGCGATCTTGGACTGGTTGATATGATATCCTGCTCCGAGCGGGTCCAAGTCCGGGCTGAGAAAGGTGAGGATCCGGCGCTGCTGGTATTCCTTGAGGTGCATCCACAGAAAAGGGGCGGCGCAGAGACCGGACAGGGTGAGGACCAGAAGGGATCGCCATTTCATCCTGGAAAAAAGCAGTATGGAGGAGGAAAGCGCGACGATGATGAGGGCCGTGCCCAGATCCGGTTGCTTCACGATCAGCAAGGCCGGGGCCACGATGAGGAGAAAAGGCTGCCACAACTCCCTGAGACCGAACTCATTGATATGGCTCCGGTCGTTGAAAAACTTGGCCAGACTGAGGATGAGCGTGATCTTGACGAGCTCCGAGGGTTGAAAGGAAAAGCCGCCGAACCCCAGCCACCTCTGGGATCCGGATCGAACGTCCCCGATCAGGGCGACCAGCAGAAGAAGGCCCAGAGAAAAAAAGTAGGACGGATAGGCCAGGCGCTCCAGCCCGTGATAATCGAAAGTGGTCATGAGCAGCAGGACTGCGATCCCCAGGAGAAACCAGTAAGCCTGTTTCATGAAAATCTGGGACCCGCCCGAACCCTTGATCGGGTAGGTGGCACTGTAGAGATTGAGCACGCTCGCCATGCCGATCACGACGAGCAGGAGGAGCAGCACCCAGTCGAAATGCTGAAGCAGTCTTCGATCAAACATACCCTTTTCCCTTAGCCAGATCCGTCAGCGCAACCCCATTGGAATACCGAGACCCGAATGTCGAATATCGAACAAGGAATTTCGAATGATGAAGTCAAGTCTTTTGTGTTATTTCCTTCGGCGTTCTTCATTCGTCATTCGATATTCTGCGGTTCGCCTTTGAACTGCTCCGCAGCGTGCGGAGAAGTTCTTGTCCTCCGTGTTCTCTGTGTCTGTGGTGAAATATTCATTTGCCGTAAAAGGCCTCGAACATCTCCCGGGCCATGGGCGCCGCCGCGCTTCCGCCGTGCCCGCCGTTTTCCACGAGCACCGCCACGGCGATTTCCGGCTTGTCCGCGGATGCGATCGCGACAAACCAGGCGTGATCGTTAAAATCCGGAGGCGGTTCCTCCCCCTTCTGGACCGGTTTTTCCTTGCCCAGCGCCACCACCTGAGCCGTCCCTGTTTTGCCGGCCACAATGGCTCCGGTCTTAATTCTTGATCGGGAACCGGTTCCTCCGGGCTCGTTGACCACACCGATCAGGGCACTGCGGATCAGAGCGATGTTCTGTTCTTTCGCCTTGAGTCGACCGTTCACTTCCGGAGTGAACTGATAAACCTGTTTGTCATCCTTTCCCACCCACTTCACCGCTTTGGGCTGATACAGAACCCCTCCGTTGAAGAAAGCCGAGATCAGCCTGGCCATCTGGAGCGGAGTGACCAGCACAAAGCTCTGCCCGATGGAGGTTGAAATCGTCTCCCCCGGCTGCCAGGGAACGCCGAACCGCTTGAGCTTCCAAGGGCTGCTCGGAATCAACCCCTCTCTTTCGGAACCGAGCTCATAACCGGAAACCGTCCCCAATCCGCACATCTTGGCATAGTGGTGGATCTTGTCCACGCCCAGCCGTTTTCCCAATTTGTAAAAGTAGACGTCACACGACTCCACGATCGCTCGGTGCAGGGCCACCCGACCGTGTCCCTGTTTGCGCCAGCAACGAAACGTGTGTTCGCCGAACGGGAATTTCCCGTCGCAAAAGGCCTCTTCGCGCGGGTCAATGCCTTCCTCAAGCCCGGCAAGAGCCATCACGATCTTAAACGTGGACCCCGGGGCGTATTGCCCTGCAACCGACCTGTTTTGAAGGGGGTGGTCTTTGCTTGTGACGAGCTTCACCCATTCCGTCCGGTTCAGCCCTTCCAGGAACAGATTCGGGTCAAAGGCGGGATTGCTCGCCATGGCCAGAATCTCCCCGGTCATCGGATGGAGCGCGACAATCGATCCCCTTTTGTCTTTCAGGCATTTCTCTGCCGTGAGCTGGAGTTTCTTGTCGATGGTCAAGCCGAGGTTCTGCCCCGCAACGGGAGGTCTTCTCGATATCACGCTCAGCCGGCGTCCCGCCGCATCCACCTCCACCTGCTCCCCGCCCCGGATCCCGTTCAGATTTTTCTGCCAGACCCGTTCCACCCCGGCCTGTCCGATCAGGTCCCCCTGCTTATTGTCGGGATAGCTGCCGCTCGCCAGCTGCGTTTCGCTGACCTCTCCGAGATACCCGATCAGGTGGGCGGCCAGCTCCTTGTAAAGATAGTATCTCTGCGGCTTGATCTGGATCATCACTCCGGGCAGATTGAAGAGATTGCCCTCCACAACGGCCAACTCCTCCCGGGAAAGGTTTTTCTTGAGGAGCACCGGTCTGAAAGCGTATTTCTGAGCTTCTTTGCCCAGTTTTTCTTCAAGGTTCTTGGGATCAAGCCCGATCAGCACATGAAGGCTGCGGATGAGCTCCTCACGATCGGAGATTTCTTCAGGGATGACATAGGCATCAAAGGAGGGACGGTTGTCGACAAGCAGTTCTCCGTTACGGTCGAAAAGCATTCCGCGGAAAGGGGCCACATCCTGGAGCCGGATCCGGTTGTTCTCAGACTGAACCCGGTAAGAGGGCCCCTGGAAGATCTGGAGAAACCACAACCTCAGCAGGAGCACGACAAACACCGCGACCACGAGGAAGGGCAGAGGGCCGAGTCGTTTTCGCAAAACTTCTACCGATGCCTGTTCAAAAGCTTGGTTCCTCAACGGGGCAACGCCTCTTTCGATGAAGGTTAAACCGGACGCATGTCACGAAGCCTCTTTGCTTTCTCCTCCGGTCCGGATCTGAACCGTCTTAAGCATACTAGAAATGAGAGGCGCAATCAAGCCTGTGAAGAAGGCCGAGGCTGCGAACCAGAAGAAAAGAGAGGCCGACAAAACCACCTCAAAAGCGAACACGTCCAAAAGGCCCACCAGGACGAGCTCCTTAATAAAAACAACCAGACCCACCAGGATGAACTGCCCCTGCACCGAGCGCAGATCAAAAAACCGTGCTCCGAGTTCCAGACACAGAAAGCTGATGACATAGAGGAGAGCAAAAAACCCCAGGAATCCTGCCGACAGGAGATCGATGAGCATGCCCTGGCCGAAAGCGAAGATCGCCGCCCCTGCGCCTCCGGAACGGATCAGAAGAGAGGCGGTGATGACAATGACCAGATCGATGTCGAAAAAAAGGGGAGCGAGGTCGTTCACCATACTCCCTTTGAGAAGGATGGTGACCAGGGAAAGCAACCAGGCTGCTCCATGGAGGACTACTTGGTTCTTGGAGACGGGCTTGATAGAGGATCCTCCTTGAGCAAAACCAGCACTTCTTCCAGCTTCGAAAAATCCGCAGAGGGTTTGACCCTCACATCTTTGAAGAACTCCCAGGGCGTATCCACAATCTCCGTCACCTCTCCCACGGGCAGTCCCTTCGGGTAGATCCGGTCCAATCCGGAGGTGACGATTTTGTCGCCTACCGCAACGTCCGCGGCCCTGGAAACGTAGTGGAGCCTGCAGAGCTGGGAGGGCAGCCCCTTCAGGATGCCTTTCTCCCGCGTGCGCTGGATGAGGCAGTCCACGGCGCTGTTCTGGTCAATGATCAGAAGAACTTTCGAGTAATTCGGGGAAACCGCCACCAGCCGCCCGATGACCCCGCGGGCATCCACCACGGGCATGTTCAGCCTCAGCCCGGCATGCGTTCCCTTGTCAATGAGAATGGACTCAAACCAGCCGGTGGGATCTCTGCCTATGACCTGGGCGGCCGCCATGGGTGAGCGAATGCTCTCCTTGACCTGCAGGAGTTCCCGCAGCCGGGCATGGGTGGAAGCCAGCTCGCGGTAGAGGTCGTTCTGCATTCGGAGATCGTCACGTTCTTTTTTCAGGCGGGTGTTCTCTTCGCGCAGATCCACAAAGCTGAAGTATTTCAGCCACGCCTTTTCCACGGTCTCTGAGGATTTCCTGATCAACTTCTGCACCGGGGCGGTGATTTCAATGACCACCTGCTCCACAGGAGTCCACGATCGCCGCTTGCCCACATTGAAGGAGATGAGAACAAGCGCGACAAAAACGAAGATGACCCATATCCAGTACGCTCTGATTCGTTTTAAAGGGTTCAAAGATGCCTTTGAGCTCCACAGGAAATAGGGTTACCTCACCGCGACCTCTTTCAGAAGCGCCATGTCGTCCAGCGCCTTTCCGGAACCGAGCACGACCGCGGCAAGGGGGTCCTGCGTCACCGTGATCGGCAGTTTCGTCTCCTCTCTCAGCAGGACATCCAGGTTCTTGAGAAGAGATCCCCCGCCGGTCAACACGATCCCCGTGTCCACGATATCTGCAGCCAGTTCCGGAGGGGTCTGCTCCAGGGCGATGCGAACCGTTTCCACAATCATCTCCAACTGCTCGGAAATGGCTTTTCGCACCTCATCCGAATCAATGGTGAGGATTTTCGGGATCCCTGTCACCAGATCCCTTCCCTTCACCTCAATTGTTTCCACCTGGTCTGTGGGATAAGCGTTACCGATCGTGGTTTTGATGATTTCGGCCGTGGCCAGACCGATGAGGAGGTTGTATTTCCTCTTGATGTGCTGCAGGATCGCATCGTCCATCTTGTCTCCTGCCATGCGAACGGATTTGCTGTACACGATGCCCGACAGAGAGATCACCGCCACTTCCGTGGTTCCGCCGCCGATGTCCACGATCATGTTGGCTTTGGGCTCGGTGATGGGCAGACCCGCGCCGATGGCTGCGGCCATGGGCTCCTCAATGAGGTAAACTTCCCTGGCTCCGGCCGATTCCGCCGATTCACGCACCGCCCGTTTTTCGACCTGGGTGATGCCTGAAGGAACACAGATAATGATCCGCGGCCGGACGAGGGTCCGCCGGTTGTGCACTTTTTCGATGAAATGCCGCAGCATGGCTTCCGTGATCTCGAAATCGGCGATCACGCCGTCTTTCATGGGGCGAATGGCGACGATATTGCCGGGGGTCCGTCCCAGCATCAGTTTTGCCTCGCGGCCCACGGCCAGCACCTTGCTCGTCCCCTTGGCGTCTTTGCGCACAGCCACCACAGAGGGCTCGCTGAGAACGATGCCCTTGCCTTTGGCGTAGACCAGAGTGTTGGCTGTCCCTAAGTCGATGGCCAGGTCATTGGAGAACAAACCCAAGAGGGGATCCAGCAACATGAAACACTCCTTTCAGACGGCCGAGGACGCTTCTTTAACCAAACAGAAGAGTTGGGCTTGACAAACGCACAAATTACGTTTATTAAAGTTCTCTTTTGAATTCAATCAAAAAACGGATATAATGACACCATGAAAAGAACGTATCAACCAAGCAATATCCGAAGGGCGCGGACTCATGGCTTCAGGGCAAGGATGAGTACGACCGGGGGTATCAAGGTCCTGAAAAGAAGAAGAGCCAAAGGCCGAAAACGCTTGAGCGTGTAACGGTGCCCTAACCTTCTGAAACGACCATCATTACCGAATGCCTGCTTCTGCCTTTTCGAAAACTGAGAGGCTATTGAACCGCAAGGATTTTGTCAATCTAAATCGGTTCGGGCGGAAACTCCGCACGGCACATTTTACGGTCTTTGTCGCAAGGAACGGGCTGGACCGTTCAAGGCTGGGGATCACGGCCAGCAGGAAGGTCGGCGGTGCGGTCGTCAGGAACAGGGTAAAGCGGCTCGTCCGAGAAGTCTTCAGGCTCCACAAGGGTTTTTTCCCCGCAAGCTGCGATATCGTGGTTTCCGCAAGAACGAGCGCCGACGACCTTGATTTCCGGAAAGTGAGAGAGGAACTCCTTGAGCTTGTCTCTGATTCGACGTTGCGCTGATCCTCTTAGGTATGTGCCGATAGGAATGATTGTTCTCTACCAGAAACTCATTTCGCCTATGCTCTTGCCTTCCTGCCGCTTTTACCCGTCCTGCTCAACCTATGCCCGCCTTGCCCTCGAGAAACACGGAATGATGAAGGGAGGCATTCTATCCTTGACGAGGATTCTCCGATGCCACCCCTTGCACCCGGGAGGCTATGACCCGGTTCCTTAGTCAGGGTCGGCCTCCGCCGCCTATGAGAAAAACAATCTAGGGTCAGGGAGTATCCATGGAAAAGAAAACCATTTTGGCATTTGTTTTGTCTCTCGCCGTTCTGATCGTTTGGTCTATTCTCTTCGCACCCCAGCCGGCGCAGAAAACAGATTCACCCGCAAAAGAGGGGACCGCCCCGTCTCAAACCGCTCCGACCGCCCCGCCTCAGCCGGCACCCAGCGTCCAGAAGATGGAAAAGCCTGCCGAGCCGACGGCAGTAAAGGCCGAAGCAAAGGAAGTGACCGTGGAAACNCCCCTCTACACCGCTGTGTTTTCGAGCACCGGAGCTTCCATCAAGAGCTTTAAGCTCAAGAAATACCACTTGAGGGCCGATCCGGAATCGCCTCTGGTGGAGCTCGTTCACGGCCAGGCTCCTCTGGTCGCCATCCTGTTTGATGCCGGCGGAAAGAACGACCCAAACCCTGTGGTCTATCACGTGGAGGAGAATTCGCTGACCCTGGAGCCGGGAGCTTCTCCCAGGGAACTCACCTTTCGCGGCACCTCGTCGGACGGGCTCGTGCTCCAGCAGACGTTTCGCATCGATCCGGACCAGTATGCCATCGAGCACGGTTTCACGGTTTCCAATCCCCTCGAAAAACCCGCCGAAGGACTCCTGAAAGCACGGATCTCGAATCTGCCTCCCAAGGAAGCGAGCAGTTATTATGCCTTGATCGGAGCCTCTCTTCTGCTGAACAACAAGTATGAAGAGTTTGCATCAACAGATCTCAAGGAGGAAAAGAGCCTGTCCGGCCTCATCGCCTGGATCTCGTATCAGGAAGATTATTTCATGACCGCCTTTGTGCCTGAGGCCGAGTCTCAGAGCAACTTCTTGGCCCGAACGCTTGCTTCGGGGGTCCTCGAACAGACCTGGAGCGCTTCTCTCCAGCCCATTCCTTCCGGAAATCAGTTCGTCACCCGGTCGACCTTCTACATGGGACCGCGGGACCTCGACATTATCAAGGCCATCGGACGGAAACTGGACCTCGCTATCGATTTCGGCTGGACGGATATTATCGCCAAACCTCTGCTCTACCTTCTCAAGTTCTTCAACCAGTACGCGGGGAACTACGGCATCGCCATCATCCTTCTCACCATCCTCATCAAGATCCTGTTCTGGCCCCTGACCCACAAGAGTTACAAGTCCATGAAGGAGATGCAGAAAATTCAGCCCCTCATGGCGAAGATCAGGGAGAAGTACAAGGACAACCGGGAGATGATGAACAAAGAGATGATGTCTCTTTACAAAACCTACAAGGTGAACCCCATGGGAGGATGCCTTCCCATGGTCATCCAGATTCCCGTGTTCTTTGCCCTGTTCAAGATTCTGGGAAACTCGATCGAACTCAGGCATGCTCCTTTCGTGCTGTGGATCAATGATCTTTCCGCTCCTGACCGGCTGTTCCACCTGCCCTTTACAATTCCTCTCATGACACCGCCCTCGGGAATTCCGGTGCTGACCCTGCTCATGGGCGCCTCCATGTTCATTCAGCAGAAAATGACTCCCACACCCGGTGATCCGACGCAGGCCAAGATCATGCTCCTCATGCCCGTGATTTTTACGTTCATGTTCATCAACTTCCCCTCTGGCCTCGTACTCTACTGGCTGGTCAACAACGTCCTGTCCATCGGCCAGCAATACCGCATTATCAAGCGAGCCACCTAGGGACTGGAGGACCGTTATGGAAACTTACGAATTCGAAGGAAAAACGACTGAAGATGCCATTCAGAATGCCGCGCGTGAACTCGATCTTCCTGTGGAAGATCTCAATATCGACGTGATCGAGCCCGGATCTGCAGGTATTTTCGGCCTGGTGGGAGGCCGAAAGGCCAAGATCAAAGTCACCCTGAAGACGCCGGCCGAACTGGAGGAAGAAGAGAAAGAAGAAGAGGGGGAGGAGGAACTCGAGCGTGGGGAGAGGACAGAGAAACCTCAAGAAAACGATGTGAACTTCGCCAAGCGGACCCTGGAAGAGATTCTTGCCCTNATCCCGGTGGAAGCGACGATTGTCGCCGGCCGGGGGGAAAGGAGAATCACCCTGAGGATCCAGGGCGATCGCTCCGGCCTCCTCATCGGCCGAAAGGGGAAGACCCTGGATGCCCTCCAGTTTCTTGTGAACAAGATCGTGAGCAAGGCTCTGGACAAGAAAATCGATGTGGTGATCGATTCCGAGAATTACCGCCGCAGAAGGGAAGATTCCCTGACGCAGCTGGCGCTGAAAATGGGCGACAAGGCCAAAAGGATCAAGAAGTCGGTCACCACCAATCCCATGAACCCTCACGACCGGAGACTCGTGCACCTGGCCCTGAAGGACGACGAGCTCCTGGAAACGAGAAGCCGAGGCGAGGGGCTGATGAAGCGGGTCGTGATTATTCCAAAAGGCAAGGGAGCGATCCAGGATAAGGAATAGGATCTCAGGTGCCGAGTACTCCGCACGTCGTGCGCCGTGCACCGTTCACCCTGTACCGGTTTCCCCTATGTTCCTCAATNCGTCCGACAAAGATACCATCGCTGCCGTAGCCACGCCCGCGGGGCAGGCAGGGATCGGCATCGTCCGCATGAGCGGCCCTGAAGCCCGAAAAATCGCCGACAAGATCTTCAAACCCAGGAACCCGGTGGACTCCTTTCAGAGCCACCGGCTTTACCTGGGTCAACTGATCGACCCCGCCTCAGGCACAGCCGTGGACGAGGTCCTCTTTTCCTACATGGCGGCGCCTCACACCTACACGCGCGAGGAGGTGGTGGAGATCAACTCTCACAGCGGCCCCCTGCTCCTGGAGCAGATTCTGAAAATTCTTCTCAGGGAAGGCGCTCGTTTGGCCAAACCGGGAGAATTCACTTTCCGCGCCTTCATGAACGGCAGAATGGACCTCACCCAGGCCGAAGCGATCATCGATCTCATCAACGCCCAATCCGAAAGAGGGCTCCAGCTCGCTTCAAACCAGATCCACGGCGGGCTTCGTGCTGAAATCGAAGGGCTGAGGCAAAAAGCCGTGGACCTCCTCGCCCAGATCGAGGTGGCCATTGACTTCCCCGAAGAGGACTTCAGCCTCTTGAACCGGGAGCAGACCGTCCGCCGAGTGCAAGAAGACCTCCTCGATCCCGTGGCCCGAATCCTTTCCGGTTACGGGGCAAGGAAATTGTGGCTGGAGGGCCTCAAAACCGTGATTGTCGGCCGCGTCAACGCCGGGAAGTCGAGCCTCCTGAACCGCCTCCTCAACGAGGAGAAAGCCATGGTCACTCCCATCCCCGGCACCACGAGGGATGTTATTGAATCCACGATTCACATGGAGGGTCTCCCCCTGAGGGTGATGGATACCGCGGGGTTCAGGAAAGGAAGAGGCAAGCTGGAGAAGATCGGCATTCATCGTGCCGAGCAGAAGATGGAAGAAGCCGATCTTGTCCTGCTGGTGATCGACCGGAGCCGACCTCTCCAAAGCTCAGATCTGGACCTCCTCGCCAGAGTTCAAAAGAAGAAAGCGGTGGTGGTGCTCAACAAGATCGACCTCCCGGCCGGAGTGAAAGAAGAAGCGCTTGAAGCCAGAGCCGGCGGGCTCCCCCGAGTGAGGATCTCGGCTTTAAAAGGAGACGGCATCGAGGATTTGCGGAAAGCAATCCGAGACGTGATCACCGCCGGGATCGACACCTCGGATCTCGGTGTCGCCCCGAGCCTCAGGCACAAGGAAGCTCTGGAACGGGCTTTCGGTCACTTCGAAAAGAGCGTTTTAAATCTCAGGGACGGCCTGCCCTTTGAAATCATCGCTGCCGATCTGCAACAGGGGCTGGAGGCCCTGGGCGAGATCGTGGGAGAGACCACCAGCGACGAGGTCCTTGACCGGATCTTCAGCCGGTTCTGCATCGGAAAATGAAGCTCCCCGCAGCAAGCTGCGGGGTATCCTGGCGAAGGCGAATGAAAACCTACAGCAGTCCCTTCGCTTTATAGTAGATCAGCTTCTGATACTCGATGATCACCTCACGGACATATCTCCGCTTTTTCCACCAGTCCTCGGCTCTGAATTTGGAATAGGGCGTGGGCACGACCGTGATGCGAAAATCCTTGACCGGAATCGCCTTCCTGAAGGTCAACCAGGCTCGCCTTGAATGGGTCGGAGAGGTGACCAGGATGAGGGAACGATATTTCTTATCTTGAATCAGGGCTCCGACCCTCTCTGCTTCATCAAATGTACTCTCCACCGGCTGGTCGCTCCTGATCACCGCCGATTCCGGAACGCCAAGGTTTCTGAGAATCATCGTCACCAAGTCTATGCTTTCGGGATAGGCGATTCCCTTTTGCTTGAGCGTCTCCAACCCATCCGGGAGGGGTTCCCGGGCAATGAAGATTCGTGGGGCCAATCCTCCCGCAAAAAGATCGGCACTGGCGAGGCCTCTTTCCACATCGCTCCCGGCCATGCAAACGATGAGGTCGGACTTTGCGACGGGATGCTGCACCACGAGGTATTTTCCCAGCTGAGTGAGAATAGGGCCATGAAAGTAGGACAGGAGAACGTAGAGAAAGACGACGATGAAGAAAACCCATTTGAAGACACTCACCTTCGTGGAGGAGGCGCTCTCAGGTTCGATGGGCTTCGCATCGGGCGCTTGGCTTCTGTCTTCGGGTTGGCTCCCCTCCGGGCTTTTCGGTTTCGGCCAAAAGCTAAGACTCATGTGTTTCCTCCTCCTAAGCAAACCCCGGCCTATCAGAATGTTTTCTCAGTATCTAAGAGAATAGTCACCGGGCCGTCGTTGACCAGATGAACCTCCATCATCTCCTGAAACACCCCAGTGGCTGCCTTGAGCCCCTTTTCCCGGATCAGCCTCGTGAAGTGTTCATAAAGCATTCTGGCTTTTTCAGGAGGCGCGGCCCGAGTGAACGAAGGCCTTCGCCCCTTGACGCAGTCCCCCCACAGTGTGAACTGAGACACCACCAGGATCTCCCCACTCGTCTCCAGGACCGAGCGGTTCATGAGTCCCTGATCATCGGAAAAGATCCTCAGATGAGCGATCTTTCCGGCCAGATAGTCGCAGTCTTTTTCGGAGTCCCTGTGTCCCACACCCAGGAAAACAAGGAGGCCGGGGCCGATTTCTCCGACCGTTCTTCCCGCCACATCCACCTTCGCCTCTTTGACCCGCTGTACAACCGCTCTCATGATCCGTATCTATCCCTTTGAATTTTGAGCTTTGGCATTGCGCGATTCATGATGTACGCTTACAGCAAGAAACTCCAGCAGAGAGCTAAGAGCTGAGAGTAAGGCAGAACCCCAAAACCGTATCTTTCCAGGGCTTCCTTCTCTATGCTCTTTGCTCTTTGCTGAATGGAAACCGTGATGACCTCTAAAAACAAGCCTCCCTCCCTGATCCTGATCAATCCCTGGATCTACGATTTTGCCGCCTACGATCTCTGGTCAAAGCCTCTCGGTCTTCTCTATCTGGCAGGGTATCTCCGGGCTTGCGGATTCAACATCCGGCTGATCGACTGCTTGGATATTCATCTTCCAACGCTGAAAGACAGTGGGCTGCCGGCCCGGAGTGCTTACGGGACGGGCAAGTTCCTCAGAGAAAAAGCTGTCCGATCACCGGCCCTCAAGCATGTTCCAAGATCTTATAGCCGATACGGGATTCCAAAACAACTCTTTGTGAGCGCCCTGAAGGAGGTCAAACAGCCCGCAGCCATTCTCGTGACTTCGCTGATGACCTATTGGTATCCCGGGGTGACCGAGGCCATTGCCGCGGCTCGGGAGGTTCACCCCGGGACTCCGATCCTCCTAGGCGGCATTTACGCGCGTCTCTGCGAAGAGCACGCTCTGGCGACTTCCGGCGCGGACCGGGTCGTCACGGGGATCTCGCTTCACACCATGGCCGAACTTCTCGACGACCTTCGTGACTTAGGCCTTGAAGGGGACAAGGTCCCGCCGTCAAAAGAGCTTCCCCTTCCCGCTTTCGATCTGCTCCACCGCTTGGACTATGTTCCGATCGTCACCTCCACCGGGTGCCCTTACCGTTGTGAATACTGTGCGAGCCGTTTCTTGAACCCCCGGTTCATCACGCAGGATCCCCAACAGGTTCTCGATGAGATTCTGCACTGGCACCGGGAGTGCGGAGTGAGCGATTTTGCCTTTTATGACGACGCCCTGCTCGTGGGTTTTGCAGACCACCTGGGTCCTATTCTGGAGGCTCTGGTGAAACAGGACCTCGGCCTTCGGTTTCACACGCCCAACGCCCTTCATGTGAGGGAACTGTCCGNTGAAGCGGCGGATCTCCTCTGGCGCGCTGGGTTCAAGACCATACGGCTTGGATTTGAAACATCGGACATGACCATGCATCAATGCCTCGACCGGAAGCTCTCGGAAGGGGATTTTGAAAGGGCGGTGCGATCTCTGCTCAAGGCTGGCTTTTCGAAAGAGCAGATCGGTGCCTATATCCTGGCAGGCCTACCAGGGCAGTCCGTAAGGTCCGTGAAGGATACTGCAGAGTTTGTGAACAAGGCAGGGGCCATGCCTTACCTGGCCGAATACTCCCCTATCCCCCACACTCCTCTGTGGGACAAAGCCGTTGCCTGTTCCCAGTATGACCTTGTCTCGGAGCCTCTGTTCCACAACAACACGCTTCTTCCCTGCTGGAACGAGGAGCAGAGAAAGGAATTTAGGCACGTGAAAGCAAGAGTGCTGGAGATCAGAAGAAGTGACAAGTGACAAGTAACGAGTGAAGAGTATTGTTTTCTTCTTGTCACTTGTCACTTGTCACTTGTTACTTTCTGTTCATCAAGCTTGCCGCGTAGGCTGCCCCGAATCCATTGTCGATGTTGACCACCGTCACGCCTGAAGCACACGAATTCAGCATGCCCAGGAGCGCGGCAATGCCCTGGAAACTCGCCCCGTAGCCCACGCTCGAAGGGACTGCGATCACCGGTTTGTCCACAAGCCCGCCGACCACGCTGGGCAAGGCTCCCTCCATGCCGGCCACCACGATGATCACCGATGCCTTCTGGAGCTTTTCCCTGTGAGCCAGCAGCCTGTGCAGGCCCGAGACGCCCAGGTCATAAAGGGTGTCCACCTTGTTTCCCATAAACCGGCCGGTGACGGCCGCTTCCTCCGCCACAGGAATGTCCGATGTTCCGGCACTGACGACGAGGATGGGTCCCTTTCCCCTGGGCTCCTGGGCATAGGGGATCAGCGTGAGGGTTCGTGATCTTCGGTAATATTCCGCTTTCCGATATTTCTTCTTGATCTTTCCCGCTTTTTCCGGCGACAGGCGGGTGATGAGAATGTTCTCCTCCTGGGCGATCATCCTGTCCATGATCGCAAGAATATCCTCAACCTCTTTGCCTTCTCCGAAGATCACCTCCGAAGCCCCCCTGCGGATGCTCCGATGGTGATCGATGCAAGCCACGTCTATGTCTTGAAAGGGAAGATCGCGGAGTCGGCTCACCGCCTCATCGACCGTTACCTCCCCTGTCTTCACCTTTCTCAACAGGTCTTTGATCCTCTTCTCGTCCAACTTCCTATCCTTTTTCCTTTTTCTCTTGTCTGTTCAAGATACCTAACGAGCGGGTTGATCAAAAACGGCCATATGCAAGGCGCCCGAGATTCCGAGGAATGAGGCGTACATTTCCAGTACGCCGCAATGACGAGGAACGAGGGGAACGCCGCAGATGGTCGTTTTTCATCAGCCTGCTAAAGGAGCCCCGACTCCTTCAGATACGACATGGATTGCTGACCGATGTTCGTCACCTGGCTCAGGGCCCTGGCCACATGAATGAGGGCCTCTTCCCCTATCCCGGAATCAAACATCGCAAGCGCTTTGTTCAGAAAACGTTCAACCTCGTCCCACTCCTCGTGCCCTGTGACAACCTTGGCCAGGCCGACTTCGTGACCCAGCATGCTCAAATCCATATAGATGATTCTCGATGCTCCGCGTTTCTCTTCCTGCGGCAGGTTCTTGAAAAGTTCCAGGCTGCTGGCGATCGTGATCAGTCCTGACTTGATCTTCTCGCTCTGGGAAAAAGCCATGATGGCTTCGCTGGAATTCATGACGACCCCGAAAAAAAGCGCTGCTCCATGCTTTTCCTGGAATGTTTTGCGAGAGAAGGGAAAATCCGACTCCGCGAACTATAGGGAAAAGCCTGCCCACTGTCAAGCGCCTGCCACCTATTCGGGCCGGAAAGACCTTCCCAATCCCGCAGGGGCTGATCCGCTCAAGATTCGCACCACGCCGCGGAGCCACGGGGATCCCCTGCTCGATGTTTTTGCAGAGCTCCTTTGTGCCAGGTACATGACGATCAAGGTGAAGATCATGAGCGGAAAAGGAGCGACCTGGAAAACCTGGGCAGGCACCGAAGGCCACCACCCCTGAAAATGAATTCCCATGATCTGCAGAAAAGCGAAGAGGTACGCTCCCAGAGCGGTTTTGACCGGGTGCCAGCCTCCAAAGATGACGATGGCCAGGGCGATCCACCCGGTTCCTTCGGCGCCCTGAGGCCGGCCCCAGCCGGTCTTGGTGCACAGAGAGAAAGTAGCCCCTGCAAGGCCTACCAGGAGCCCGCCCGCCACCGTGTACCAGAACTGGATCGCTCGAGTGTTTGTGCCTCTGGCGTAGGCCGCTTCCGGGTTCTCCCCGATGGCCCTAAGGCGAAGACCCATGGGTGTTTTGTACAAGTACCACCAGACAAAAGGGATCAGGAGCAGGCTCAGGTACGCGGGAAAGCTTTGATCAAAAAAAATGGGGCCCAGAACAGGAATATCCTGAAGCCATGGGATAGGGAGAAGGCCGGTTTGAGGGCCGTAGAGCCGTGCGTATGGATTCCCGAGGAAATAGGCAAGGTCCCTGGCCGTCAGGGTGAGAACAAACCCTACAGCCACCTGGGACAGGCCCAGGAATACGCTGAAAAACCCGACAACCGCGGCCGTCATGGCTCCCACAAGGGCGCCGCCGGCAAATCCAAGAAAAAGGTTGTTGCTTTGATAGGCGATGGCAAAGGCGACCATGGCGCTCAGCAGAATGGAGCCGTCGAGGCTCAGATTGATGACCCCTCCTTTTTCCGAGATCGTCTCCCCCAAAACAGCCAGCACAATCGGCGCAGCGCCGGCCACAATGGAAGCAAGAAGAATGGTGAGATCAAGGTCAGTCATGCGTTAGGCCCGCAGGCATCGTTTTCCGTTCAAAACATATGAGCTCACACCATCATATAGAGCACTTCGTTCGAAAACCGCCTTAGGCGGGACGCTCCTCCCCCTGGGTTTTGCGCCTCAGCCCATACACCAGGAGGGTGGTGAGCACCAGGGCTCCCTGAATGATCCCGCTCAACGAAGAATCCAGCTTCAACACGATGGGAAGTTGTATGCTTCCCACGTTCAGGCACGCAAAAAAGAAGGCAATCCACGGCGACCCCCAGACTCGGTAATTGGCAAGCATCACCACCAGCAGTGCGAGATAGCCGTAATTGCTGGAGATAACAGGAATGAGGCGATGATAGACTCCGGTCACCTGAAATGCTCCTGCCAAACCCGCGCACCCTCCAGCCATTCCCATCGCAAGGATGAAGTAGGTGTTCGGGTTCAAACCGTGGAGATACGCCGCCCTGGTATTGCTCCCAATCCCTTTGAGGGCAAGCCCCAGCCTGGTGCGGTTGAGCACCCAGGCGGCAACCCCAAGCGCCAGTACCGTGACGACCAGGCCGACAGGCGAAAGCCTTCCGGACAGGAACGTCGGGAGCCACAAAGATTCAGGGAAGAGCTCCGTCCCGCTCATGGACCCGACTCCGGGCCTCTTCCACGGACCGAAAATGAGCCAGAGGGTAATTCCCTGGGCCACGAAATTGAGACCGAGCCCGCCGAAGATCTCGTTGACGCCGCCCTTGGTCTTGAGAAAACCGGCCAGGGACGCCCACAGGCCCCCTCCCAGAATTCCTGCCGCAAAGGCCATGACCAGCACGAGAGAGGGAGACCCGCTCTCCACGCCGAGCCTGAGCACAGCGGTAGAGGCAATGGCGCCGGCCACGACCTGACCTTCCACGCCGATGTTCCACAACCCGATTCGAAAGCTGTAAATCAACCCGCAAGCGCACAAGGTGAGAGGGATCCAGACCATCAACACCTGCGCCAGCTTGCTCCATGATCCCAGAGCACCCACAAAAAGGTGATAGAAGGCGGGCCACGGGGGCGCGCCGGCAACAAGGAGCACGAGGCTGGTCAGACAAAAGACGCCTCCCGCGATGAAGACGACTTTCAGGAGAAACTCTTTGGGGCGGCTGTTTTCAGTAAAAAGGCCCATGACTATCCTTTGCCTGCGATGGCCTTCGCAAGCTCCTCCATCGTGGTGTCGCACGTTCTTACGTCCTTCACCACCACCCCGTTGAAAAACACAAGGACGCGATCGGCCATTTGGAAGATCTCGTCCAGCTCGGCGGACGAGAAAACAATGCTTGTTCCCTGAGCCGCGTAGGCCATGAGCTTTTCCCACACCCACTGCACCGAATCCATGTCAAGCCCGCGCGTCGGGTGTTCCAGAAGCAGGAGCAGCGGATTGTCCGGAAGGAGGGCAAGCAGGAGTCGCTGCTGATTGCCCCCTGAAAGGGATTCCGCCGCAGAAAGAGGACTTCCCCTGATCCTGAATCGTTCGATCCCTTGCTCGGCCCTCCCCCAGGCCTTCGGCCAGTGGATCGTCATCCCTTTCTGCTGCTGGAGAGCGAAGTGTTCCGTGATGGTCAGGCCGGGCATCAGGCCTTCCTCGAGCCGGCCCGCCGGCAGGAACGTGACCCTCCTCGCCCTGTAGGCATGGTGATCCTTGCCCGCCATCTCCACTCCGGCCACCCGGATCTTTCCCGTCTGAGGTTTCTCCAGCCCTGCCGCCAGACGCAAGAACAGGCCCTGCCCGCTTCCTTCCAATCCTGCCAGCCCGACCACTTCGCCCTGCCGCACAGATACCCGGCAGGGGCTCAGCCCGGCTCTTCCCCCCAAGCCGGATACCTCCTCCATGGCCAGAGTCAGGACTCCCTCCCCTGTCCGTTTCTCGAAACAGGGAGGCGGAGCGAGTTCGTTCCCAAACATCCACCTCAGAAGTTTTGCGCTCTCAAAGGGCAAGCCCATGTCCCCTTCCACTCCCCCTCGCCTCAAGACCGTGATTCGGTCACAAAGGGCTTCCACGTCTTCGAGTTTGTGAGAAACAAGGAGGATGGTTTTTCCCTCCAGGGCAAGTTTACGAAGGGCGCTGAACAGGGCTTGTTTCTGAAGGTTCGATATCCCTGTGGTGGGCTCATCCAGAATCAACACCTCCACCCCCAGGGCAAGAAGCCTAATCAGCTCGAGCTGCTGCCGCTCTCCCACGGTCAAGCGCTCTACGGCTGTATCGGGACGGAGCTGAAAGCCGAAAGGGTCGGCCATTTCCCGGAGACGGAGACGATAGGACTCTTCTCTTGAAACGAGTCCGCGGTCAAGTCCCATCATGAAATTTTCCAGGACCGTGAGCGGGGGAAAATCAAGGGGATCCTGGTAGAGCATGCCGATGCCGAGGCGAGTAGCCTGGGAAGGATGACCGTATTCAACGGGCCGTCCATCGAGGAGAATGGTGCCGGAGGTCTTGGCCGTGTATCCGGCAAGAATCTTCATGAGGGTGCTTTTGCCCGCACCGTTTTCGCCCAGGATTCCGTGGATGGACCCTGCAGTGATTTCCAGGTCGATCCCGTCGTTGGCATTCACCTTTCCATATTGCTTGCGAATGTCCCGGAGCGTAATCCTCATAGGATTCTTCTTTTGTGTGAACGAAAAAGCAGTCCTCAGTGATTCAGACGGGTGGCACGGACAAGCCGCTCAGGCTTGTCCGTGATGCCTTTCATGCCCGTTTCGTAATCTTTCCGGATCACTGCTGACTGCTTACTTCTTACTGCTTACTTCTTTGCCTTACTCTCTCCGGCCATGCCCTTGAGGAGCTGTTCCATGTACCAGATCTGGTTGTCCGTCGCCACTTCCCCTGCTTTCAGGAAAGGCTTTCCGTCCTGGTAATCCAGAGGGCCCTTGAAGAGCTGGACCTTTCCGCTTCCAAGGTCTTTGACAAAGGTATCCAAAGAAGCCTGCGCGGTCTTTGAAAGGGCGCCTCCTGCGAGGAATCCCACGGCGCTGGTGTCCGGATTGTTGATATCCTTCCAGTCCGGCCCGTTCCAGAGCCACTCCTGTTTGAATTTACCCTCCATGGCATCCTTGATGGAACGAACGTAGGTCGGCCCCCAGTTGAAGTAGGGGACACCCAGGCAGGCGTCCATGGCGCCCTCACACGCTCCTTTGTAGTCATACGGAATAGCCCACACCTGCTTTTTCTCCTGCCTCTTTTGCCGCGCCACCACCAGAGCTTCGGTGGTGTCAATCCCGGAGATCACCACATCGTATCCCGTGTTGAAGAAGTTCTGCGCCACCTGGGTGGGATCGGCCGTGACGCCGGGGATGTTGAACCAGAACCCGATCCAGGTCACCTGGAACGAGAGGGTCTTGGGGTCTTTCTTGAGCACGTTTTCCCAGGCGTAACGGGCTCCGAGATAAGCGGAAACAGCGAGTCTTCGCGTCTCCTCATTGATCAGAGGACCAAGGTAGCCGATCTTTCCGGTCTGCGTGCTGAGCGCCGCCGCAAAACCGGCAATCATCTTTCCATATTCCATGCGGCCCATGACATTGGCCAGGTTTTTCGACGCCTTGCCTGTGAGGACATCGTCCCCGGACACATGGATAAAAGAAACCTCCGGGTGCCGCTTCGCCGCCTCTCTTGCCCCGTCTTTCATATCGTCGGAGTTGGCAATGATGAGCTTCGCCCCTTTTCCCACAAGGTCATCGACAAGCTGGGGAATGGTAACTCCCGGTCTGTCTGCAGGGTTGACTTTGTCGATATAAACCATCTTGGTTCCCGGCACTTTTTTCTCAACATAAAGACCGGCATCGTAATGGGCCTGGCTCCACCCGTGATCGTTGTAAGGCCCTACCAGCAGCAATCCGAAAATAAAAGGCTTGGCTGTGGTTTGAGCGTGGGCCGGGTTCATGATCAACAGCCCGCACAAAACAAGGGCAATCAAGAAGAGCTTTTTCCTCATGGTCTTTTTCCTCCTGTGATGTTGTTTCATATTGTCAGTGGTCC
>JGI26437J51864_10000156_pt1 | contig 19889 bp, 17 predicted proteins | sample FrelakmetLWP11LW_FD_51864 | JGI IMG/M metagenome (IMG submission 51864)
CTCCTTTCCTTCATGAAGGTTGAAAAACAGGAACACTTACAGATCCTAGTGCAGTGTCTCAACCATTCCTTGTCATATCGACCCCTTCGAGCGACTCAGGGTAAACTCCGGGAGAGATCTTTTGATTGCGCTGAACGCTAAGATTTCTCGCATTCGCTCGAAATGACAGACATGTCAAGGTATCATGGAGACACCCTAGTGGGTCTCGCAATAAACGACTCGATTCTATTTCGCTCTGATCGGAGAGTCAAGATTTTGGAAAATCAGAAACAGGTTAGCCGAAAACGCCGCCCATTTTGGTGCCTGCCACCTTGGTGATGACAAACAGGCAGGCTGCCCCCAGTAAGATGAGGATAAGACCAAGTGCAGCTGCCTCGTTGATGGAGCCACCGATGTAAAAATTGAAGATGCCCACGGTCATCATTTCGTGCCCGGGGACGACGAGGAGGAGCGTTGCCGAGGCCTCCTGAAGAGCCAGGATAAAGGAATAAAGCGACCCCACCAGCACCCCCTTCCAGATGAGAGGGAGGGTCACGTCCTTGAAGGTTTTCATTTTCGGAGCCCCCACGCTCTCCGCCGCCTCCTCAAATGATTTGTGAACGATCAGGAGAGAGGCAAACGTTCCTCTTACCGTGTAAGGCAGCCGCCTGACCCCCAGCACAATGGGAATGACGATCCACATTCCGATCAGAGCCGTGCTCATAAAAGGTAGGGGCTCCCTGAAAGCCCTGAGATACGCAATTCCTATTCCGGTCCCGGGCAGCGCGAGGATGAGAGTGGTGAGGGAATCCAAGAACTCCCTGCCCGGCAATTTGGTTCTGGCGAGGACCCAGGCGACCGGTACACCCACGGCAATGCAGATGATGACGGAAATCCCCGAGTAGAGCAGACTGTTCAGAATGAACTTGGGAGTCTCTATGGCAACACGCTGGAAGTATTGCAGCGTGTACTTCACAGGAAAGGGCGTCAGGGCCCAGCCTTTGCCGAAGGAGTCCAGGGCGATTCCAAGATAGGGAATGAAAGCCATGAGGAGAATGACGGCCAAAAAGAAGATCACCCCGATTTTCCCTGCCAACGTCAGCTTTTTTCGCTCAATCACCGAGTAAGACAGAGAGCTGTAGTCCTTGATCGAAACATACTTCTTGGCAACGATGAGGAATAAAATGGCCAGAATCACCATGATGGCTGAGATCACGATCCCCATCTTGAAAAGCCGTCGGTCCACGAATTGGACAATGTTGAGATAGGCCTGGGAGGCCAGAAGATCATCGACGCCCACGACCAGGGGGGTTGCGAAGTCGGCAAAGGTCCAGATGAAAACGAGCAAGGCCCCGGAGACATATCCGGGCGTTGTGAGTGGAAAGGTGATGTCCCAGAATTTTCGAAGCCCTCGCGAGCCTACGCTTTCCGCAGCTTCATCCAGCGAAGGGGAGATTTTCCCCATGGCATCCACAATGCTCAGGGTCATCAGGGGAAAGAGATGGAGCGTCTCCACCAGGAGCACACCCTGGATCCCGTACATGAAATTGATCGGCTTTGCCATCCCGAAGTAATCCATCAGGATGATGTTCACGGTCCCTGCCCTGCCCATGATGAACACAAATCCCATGACTCCCACGAGAGGAGGCATGATCATGGGGACAAAGGAGAGATAACTGAAAAGGCTTCTTCCCGGAAAATCGTAGCGCAGGAGAAGGAAGGCGAAGGTGATCCCGATGATCGACGTGGTCACCACCGTGCCCAAACCGAGAAGGATGGAATTCCAGAGGGTCTTCAGATAAAAGGAATCCGTAAAGAAGTCATAGAAATTCTGGAGAGTGAAAGCACCCGTTTCCGTGGTGACGGCATCGAAAAACAGGCGAACAAGAGGATAGATCAGGAAAACACCGAAAAAAGCCCAGATAGCGGCATAGCCCAGGAGACCGCCGATCTTCAACTGGGGCCACGTTCGGGTTTGGCCGAGCGCCAAGGNTGATNCGTTTTGTGGAGCCATNACCTCCCTATTGAGCCGGAATCCCGAGACTGGTCTTTACAGGGAAGGAGACATACACTTTCTCTCCCATAGGATAGGGCTTGTGATCCCACGGGTTCTGGACATCCACCTTGAAGATGAGCCCCTGCCCTATTTCTACGTCATATCGAACCGTGTTTCCGATATAGGAGGCAAAACTGACCGCTCCGGGAATGCAGTTCAGTCCTTCTTCGGCGCATGCAGAGCTGCTGATGGAAGCGGTTTCCGGACGGACGCAGATGATACACTTGTCTGAAGTCTTCAGCCGCCCGCTCGTCAATGACGTGAGCACACCGAATCCTGTTTTGACCTTGACCCGGCCTTCGCCATCGGATCCTCCCTGAACCTCACCCGGGATCAGGTTGTTGATGCCGATGAAGTCGGCAACAAAGGGGCATTCCGGCTTTTCATAGAGGTCCAGCGGAGTCCCTATCTGCTGAAGTTTCCCCAGGTTGATCACGGCGATGCGATCCGAGAGGGTCAAGGCCTCTTCCTGGTCATGGGTCACGTAAATGGTGGTGATACCCAGTTCCTTTTGCAGCTTTCGGATCTCCGCCCGCACCTGGACACGAATCTTCGCATCCAGATTGCTCAGCGGCTCGTCAAGAAGGAGTACGTCCGGATTCAGGACAAGAGCCCTGGCAAGAGCGACCCGCTGCTGCTGCCCTCCGGAGAGCTGCCCCGGATACCGTTGCTCCAGCCCTTTCAGGTTGACCAGGTTCAGGGTCTGCATGGCCTTGTCGCTGATCTCTTGTCTTGAGAACTTCTTGAGCTTGAGACCGTAGGCGACGTTGTTGAAAATCGTCATGTGAGGCCACAGGGCATAGTTTTGAAACACCATGCCGATGTTCCTCTCGTAAGGCGGAATGGGGTTCACTTTTTTCTCGCCGAAAAAGATCTCCCCCTGGTCAGGCTTGTGAAAGCCCCCAATGAGCCTGAGGATCGTCGTCTTTCCGCAACCCGAAGGGCCGAGAAGGGTGAACAGCTCTCCGTCCTTGATGTCGAGGGAAACGGAGCTCACCGCCTCCAACGACCCAAAGCGTTTCACGATGTTCTCGAGTCGAATATTCATAATGAAACAGTTTTGGGGAAAGCCCCAACCCGGAACAGCAAGGGCTTTCCCCAAAAGGTCCAGAGCTTACTTCTCTTTGATGATGTCCTTGTGTTTTTCAGCGATCTCCTTGCGGAAGTAGGAGTTCACATCTTCCATCCTCTTCTTGTCCCCGGCGACTTTGTCGTCGTACACGTTTCCCACCGGGATATCAAAGAAGGACCGCATGCCTCCAGTAAATGCAACAGCCTTCTCCTGTCCGGAACCCGGAGGACCCTGCACCTTGTACTTTGGCGTGATCGGGTAAACCCCCAGTTCCGCGAGAAGCCTCTGGCCTTCCTCGGTCAGGAGAAACTCGATGAACGCTTGCCCTGCTTTTGGGTGAGGAGCGCCTTTCAACACAGCGATGGGTTCCGGCGTCACGTAGGCGTTCTTGGGATAGACGAACTTCACATCATACCCTCCAAGGACCTCGGCAAAGGCCATGTAGCTCGGCACGGCGAAACCGACCGCAAACTCACCCTTCGCAACCACGCTGGGCACGTCACGAGATCGGGCCGTGAAGATCCCGGTGTTCGCGGCCAGCTTTCTCAGCCAGTCCCATCCCTTCTCCCATCCGTGCATGAAAAGGATCACCTCGTAGCTCGCATGGCTGGAACTGGATCGATCCGGAGTACACTGTGCGATCTGGCCTTTGAGCTTGGGATTGAGAAGATCATCCCAATCCTTGAGTTCCGCGCCCAATCGGGCCATCAGCTTCGGTTGGTAAATGAACCCATAGGGTTCAAGCGTTGTGCCCACCCAGAATTTCTTCGGATCCTTGAGAGGCAGGCCCACGGGCTTCCCTATGGTCGCCGGGATTTCATCAAGCATCTTCTGAGGGACCTGTATTTGATCCAGCAGCCCTTCAGCTGCAAGGGCATCGAAGAGGGTCCCCTCGCCTCCCCAGAATACGTCCGCCTGCGGCCTGCCCTTCCACTCGAGGATTTGACCGTAAGCGACCGGCGTGCCTTTGGGAATGGCACTTGTTTTCACATCAATGTTCCATTTCTTCTTGGCCCATGCGGCGAAAGCTTTCAGGCATGGATCATGAACATCTTTGGAAACAGGCGTGATGAGATAGAGTTCGTTTTCGATTCCCTGGGCAGAAGACATTCCCCAGGCGCCGAAAACCAGAAGGCCGAGGATCAACACAAACAGCAAAGTCCTTTTCATCAAACAACCCCCTTTCTCTGTGTTGAAGTTCCGACGATTGCGGCGACAAAGCCCCATGGGCCTTCATGGGTCTTAGCCCTTGTCCCCGCAGGAATTAAACCATACTTCTCAAGGCCCCTGAATGAGTTGTTCATGAAAACCTTTTGCGCGGAAGTCTAGTCAAAAGGCCGGNTTGAGTCAAGGCGAAACAGAGGTCGATCAGCTCACTTTACTTCCGGGTCGAGTCAGGGCATCAGGAGCCAACAGGTGAACACCGCTCTTGTCTTCAGCAGCGAGGACCATGCCGTTGGACTCCACCCCCATGAGCGTCGCAGGCTCCAGGTTGGCAACCACCACCACCTGCTTCCCCACAAGATCCGCTTCAGAGTAAAGACCGGCAAGCCCTGCGACAATCGTGCGCTCCTCGCCGATATCCAGCAGGATCTTGAGGAGCTTCTTCGAACCGGCAACGGGTTCGACCGACCGGATCGTTCCCACTCTCAAATCCAGTTTCTGAAAGTCTTTAATGGAGACTCTGTTAGCAAGATCTTCTTTCTTCTTTTCCACCTTCGTCTTGGCCGTTCCCTCCTTGGGGCTCTCCGGACCGATTCTCTGAAACAGATGGGGCGCCTTGGCAATGGTCCTGGACGGCTTTACCCTTCCCCATTCCCGGAAGTCCTGAAGTCGGAGATCCCCTCCTTTTCTCGGGAGGCCCAGCAGGTCCTGGATCTTCTCCGCCGTCTCCGGCATGACAGGCCAGATGAGAACGGAAATGATCTTGAGAGATTCCACGAGGTGATTCATGACTGTGGCCAGGCGCGTTGCGTCGGACTTGGCGAGGATCCAGGGCTCTGTCGTGACGATGTACTTGTTCACCCTGTTCATGAACTCCCAGACCGCAACGAGCGCTCTGTGGGGGCTCAGCTCTTCCATGAAATCAGAGTACCTGTCGATCAGGCTCAGGGCTTCTTTCCGGATTTCCTCGTCCCCAGGCTCCGCAGGCCCCGGTTCCGGCAACCGGCCCTGATAATAGTTCTGAACCATGGTGAGGCTCCGGCTCACCAGATTTCCCAGATCATTGGCCAGGTCGGAATTGATCCTCGCCACCAGGGCCTCTTCGCTGAAGTCGGAATCCAGGCCGAAAACCATTTCCCTGAGCAGGAAATACCTGAAGGCGTCCAGCCCGTAAATGTCCACGAGGTCCAGAGGCTTGACCACGTTCCCGAGGCTCTTGGACATCTTGCCCTGATTGACATTCCAGTAACCGTGAACGTTCAAGTGCCGGTAAGGCTCAATGCCTGCGGACTGGAGCATGCAGGGCCAGTAAATGCCGTGGGGTTTGAGAATATCCTTGGCCACAAGGTGCTGGACCACAGGCCAGTACTTCTTGAACCTAGGGCCTTCAGGATATCCCAGGGCGGAAGCGTAATTGATGAGCGCGTCGAACCACACATAGGTCACATAGTTTTCGTCGAAAGGCAGGGAAATGCCCCAGCTCAGCCTGGTTTTGGGCCTTGAAATGCACAGGTCTTCCAGGGGCTCTTTCAGGAACGCAAGCACCTCGTTCTTGTATCGCTCGGGCCGGATAAAATCGGGGTGTTTCTGAATGTGATCAATGAGCCAGTCCTGGTACTTGCTCATGCGGAAAAAATAGTTCGACTCGCTGATTTTGGTGGGTTCCACCTGGTGGTCAGGGCACTTGCCCTCGACCAGTTCCCTTTCTGTGTAGAAGCGCTCGCAGCCGAAGCAGTAAAGCCCTGAGTAATCGCTGAAATAAATGTCTCCCTTTTCCTTCACCTTGTTCAGGATCAGCTTCACCGTCTCCTGGTGCACGGCATCCGTGGTGCGGATGAAATCGTTGTTCCCGATGTTGAGCTTGGGCCAGAGCGCTCTGAACTGGGCGCTGACAGCGTCCACGTATTCTTTCGGGGCCTTTCCGGCCTTTTCCGCTGCGGCTACGATCTTATCCCCGTGTTCGTCCGTTCCGGTCAGGAAATAAGTCTCACAACCTGCAAGACGGTGGAACCGAGTCAACACATCCGCCACGATGGTGGTGTAAGCGTGACCGAGATGAGGCGCTGCATTCACATAGTAGATGGGGGTGGTGATGTAGAACGCGTTTTCCAAGGTTTGTGCTGGTTACTCCCTTCAAGGATCATTTCGATTATCGAAGTCATCCCTCGGATGGCTTATGGGTTATTATTGTCTTTCTGGGGGGCTTGTTCCCTGACAATTTCTTCGTAAGAGATCTCCTTTTCCTCTCCGGACTCGAGAAGGACCGTAAGTCTCTCTCTGAAGATGTTCTGGCGGATCACCTTGGCCATCCCGTAAGCGGTGTTCACCTTCTTGCCCACTTTCGGCAGATCCTTTTTGGCTTTCTCATAGTGATCGAACTCATAAGCGAGGCAGCACATCAGTCTCCCGCACATGCCTGAGATCTTGGAAGGATTAAGGGACAGGTTTTGCTCCTTGGCCATTTTGATGGACACCGGTGCAAACCCGTTGAGAAAACTCGTGCAGCACAAATGACGCCCGCAGGTTCCCAGGCCCCCGACCATCTTGGCTTGATGGCGCACGCCGATCTGTCTCATCTCGATTCTTGTTCGGAATTTTTGCACCAGATCCTTGACGAGTTCACGAAAATCCACACGGCCTTCCGCCGTAAAATAGACCATGGTCTTGTGTTCGTCAAAAAGGCACTCCACGGAGACGAGGCACATGGGCAAGGATCTTTCCATGATCCTCATGTAGCAGAACGCATAGACCTCTCTTTCCATTTCGGCATTTCTCCCGAATCTCTCCACGTCCTGCCCATTCGCAACACGAATCACTTTTCTCGACGGTTTTTGCGATGCCGAGGTGGGTCTGGGCTCGGTGCACACCACACCAAAGGAGACCCCCTGTTCGGATTCGACGAGGACCCTGTCTCCCTTCTGAAGGGTGAGGTTGTTCAAATCAAAGCTCTGGACTCTCCCGTACTTGAGGATCTGAACCTCGACCACCAGGCTTGTCTCTTCTGAATTCGTCGTCATAACGTCACTAGACATTTCTTTCCGACTCGGTCTGTTTCAAGTGCAACACCGCGTTCTCCAGGACGAGTTCCTGATTTCGAAAGCGCAGGAGATCTCTTTCCGCCTGATCGAGCGCCTGGAGATTGGATACCAGGTGATCCATTCTAAATGCTTCAACAGCGATTTTCAACTCACGGGACAGGTCCCTGTTGATCAGCGACTCCTCAGGCCCCTGTGCTTTCAACAGCAGCAGATCCCGGTACCACGACTTCCACAACCCCAGGAGGGCGACTATCGCCTCCTGGCGCTCGTCTTTTTCGAGTTTTTTCTCAAAGCGGGATGCCCAGTCCACAGCGTCTTCTGGAGCGGATCTCTGAAGTTTGGCAAGCCAAAGAAGAGCTTCCTGGCGCCTTTCCAGAAAACCGCTCTCCTCCATCTCCAAGGCTCTCCCCAGGCTGCCGTCGGAAATCCTTGCAAGAACCGACGCTTTCTCCCGATCCATCCCCTGCGTGTCGATGAGCCATTTCTCTGTAAGATGCGGGGGGATCCGTCTGAAGACCACCTTCTGGCACCGGGAAACGATCGTGGGCAGGAGGTTCGAGGGCTCCGTCGCATTGAGAACCAGGACATTCCCCGCAGGAGGCTCCTCTAGCGTTTTCAGAAAAGCGTTGGAGGCTTCCTCGGTCATTGCCTCCGCAGGGCGGACCACCGTCACCCGGTAGCTTCCGGTAACCGGCTTGTATCCAAAGCGACGTTCAAGCTCCCTCACCTGTTCGATCTTGATGCTCTGGCCGTCGGGCTCCACCAACTCAAAATCCGGAAAGTTACCCCCCAACAACTGGCGACAAGGCCTGCAGCGACCGCAACTCTCGCCGTCCTGCGGTGCTTCGCAGTTCAATGCCTGAGCCATGGACAGGGCTGTGGTCGTTTTCCCCACCCCGGACACCCCTACAAAGAGGTAGGCGTGGGGCATTTTCTCCCGTTTGATCGTCTGTTTCAGGAGCTGAACCGCCCTCTCCTGGCCAATGATCTGCGAAAAAGGAATGACGACTCTCTTCATCGCCGTACGTCAAAACGCTCCGCCGAGAATATGCCGTTTCGCGTCAAGAACCGATGCAAATGGAAGCGGATTTTCGCTTCGATTTCCTTTCGGTTCACCGTTGCGTCAAGGATCACGAACCTGTTCCGGTTCTTGCGGGCAAGGTCAAGATAACCTTTCCTCACTTTACGATGGAACGACAGGGCCTCTTTTTCAAAGCGGTCCTGACCTTTCATGTTCCTCCCAAGGGCTCTCCTGAGCCCAACCTCTACCGGGCAATCCAGCAGAAAAGTGAGATGCGGCCGGATTCCGTCAGTGACAACACTATTCAGAAGCCGGATGAGCTTTCTGTCCTGCCCCCGGGCTGCCCCCTGGTAAACCACGGTGGCATCGGAGAAGCGGTCACAGATGACCCACTTCCCAGCCCTGAGAGCCGGCTTAATAACCTCCTCTACGTGTTGAGCCCTGTCCGCGGCATAGAGCATGAGTTCAGCCAGAGGGGTGAGAGCCTTGTTCCTGGAATCCAGCAACACCTGTCTCATTTTCCGGCCAATCACCGTCCCTCCCGGTTCTAAGGTCATCACATGGGCAATGCCCAAGTGGCCCAATCTCCTGGCCAGCCGTTTTGCCTGGGTGCTCTTGCCACATCCTTCCATCCCCTCAAAAGTGATAAAGACTCCTTGTTTCATCTTTCCCCTGTCTTTGAATCGTGTCACGCACTCTATGAAAAATTTACGTTATCACAGAATGAGAGAGCCCACAAGCGAACTGAATTCAGGCTGTCCGTCTCTAGAAATCCAGCCCGGAACAGGGGCCGGTTATTTTGTTGACAAAAATTTAAAAATGGGTATTTGTACTCTACTTTTGTTATCCTTGCCCTTTAGAAATCAGGGGCTTGATAATCGGTCCAACGTGAACGGCGGCTCACTTTCGAAGGTTCTTATCGGAGGAGGGGTCCATGAAATCAAGCAAGGACAAGAAACTCAAATCCAAGAAGAAAAAAGCTTCTGCCACAAGAAAAGTGAACAAGACACTCCGAAAGGCAGCCCCCAAGGTGAGCAAGAGGGTGCAACCCAAATCAAAGACAATCTCGAAGCCTAAAGGCCGCTCCAAACCCAAGACGATCCCCAAGCCGAAGAGTCCTTTAAAGCGCAAAAGCCTAGCCAGGCCGAAGAGTGTCCCTAAAGCCAAGGTCGTGCCCAAGCCCAAGGCTGCTTCCAAGCCCAAACCCGTAACCAAAGCCAAGGTTCCTGTCAAGGAAATCAAAAAAGCCGCGATCAGTCAGAAGAAAAAACCCATGCCCAAACCAGACGATTTTCGAACCACCTTCATGAAAAGCCTCGAGCTCAAGAAACAGGAACTTCAGCAAACCCTTGACCGTCTCATGAAAAGCCGTAAGGAATATGAAGGGCAACTCACCGCAGGGGATTTCATTGACGAAGTGGACGACGCTCAGAGAGAGATCTCCGCCTACAGCCAGTTCAGTCTCATCGAAAGAAAGAACAGGGAATTGCAGAAGATCGAATATCTTTTGAATCGAGTTGCCGAAGAGCAGGATTTCGGTCTTTGTGAGGAGTGCGGTACCCGGATCCCCAAGGAGCGCCTTCTTCTGGTGCCTGAGGCCACACTTTGCGTGGCCTGTCAACGGGAGCTCGAAAAAATGGACTCCAGAATGTCCATGGCTTCCCACTCGACCGGGTTCAGTCCTACCCGGAGAGAGGTCTCATGGGAAACCACGGAACCTCCTGAAGAAGACGAGAACCTCCTGGTCGAATACCACATCAGCACCATGCCGGATGTGGACATCAATGAAAGCGACACCGAAGGCCCGCCTGAAGACAAAGAGGACAAAGACGCCTGAAGAAAGTGACAAGTGACAAGCAACGAGTAACGAGTTCATGTATTAGTCTTGTCACTTGTCACTCGTCACTTGTCACTCGCCCCTAAGGCACTGAGGGGAAGAGCGTCCGGTCCGTGTGGGGAATGAATTTCGCGGCGCTGAACTCGTTCATGAACTCCTGGTTGACGTTCATCTCCACATAGGTCACGCGGTTCCGAATCTCATCCACCTCCTCTCTTTTTCTCAGAGACAGAAGAGCCCTGGTCGCCCCGGCAAGAGAAGTGTTGCCCAGCGCTTCATACCCATCGAGGGGCAGATCGGGCAGCATGCCGAGCACAATCGCCGATCTCGGGTTGATGTAGGAACCGAACGTGCCTGCCACATAAAATCTCCGGAAATCCTTCCACTCGAGATGCACCATTCGGATCACGGTGGTCAGGATGGTGTGCATGGCAGCCTTGGACCGCATGAGGGCGTCGATCTCCGCCTGGCTGAGGGTCAGGGTCTCCCCGGTGCCCGAGTCCTTTGAGAATACGACAATGAGATGCTGCATCTCATCGATCGTTCGCATCCTCCTTCCGCACTTCTCCGGGACGTATTTCCCCCTGATGTCGATCATGCCCGCCAGATAGAGTTGCGCCACCAAATCGATCATCCCTGACCCGCAAATACCCACAGGAGAAAGGCCGTCGATGGTTCTCACCTGGAATTCCCCCGAGGCCGGATCAATGACCACCTTGTCAATGACCCCAGGGCCGGCCATCATCCCCATGCTCGCCACTCCGCCCTCCAGCGCTGGGCCGGCAGCGCCTGCACAGGCGACAAGCCAATCCCTGTTTCCCAGGACCACTTCCGCGTTGGTCCCTACATCCACCAGGATGGAGAACTCTTCCTGGTGATTCATGCCCGAAGCCAAGATCCCGGCGATTAAATCTCCGCCAAAGTAACTCCCCGCGTTAGGAAAAACAAAGACCACGCCTCGCTCGTGAATCCCCAAGCCAACATCCCTCGGCCGGATAAGGCCCGGCCTGTTCAGGACCGGAATGTAGGGTTCCCGGCAGATCCAGTAAGGATCAAGCCCCAAAAAAAGGTGGGTCATCGTCGTATTGCCTGCGATGGAGGCCCCGACCATGTTCTTGGTGGAGATTCCTTGTCTCTCGGCGAGGGACTGAATTTCCTGATTGAGTCTGTTGATCAGGAGAGACTGCAGTTCCTGGAGCCCGCCCTCCTGGCCGGCGAAATGAATCCGGGTGAGGATGTCCGGCCCCACGTGAATTTGGGGGTTGAGAAAAGAAGTCTCCTCTTTAACTTCTCCTGTTTCAAGGTCCAGGAGACGGGCCGCGATCATGGACGTCCCAAGATCTACAGCAAGACCGTACACCGAAGGGGCCTCGTCCGGGGCAACGATGTTCACGAGATGCCAGGACGAGCGTCCCTTGTAGAGATCGGCTCTCACATGATAGCCGTGTTCTCTCAATAACAAGGGGACCTTCCTCGAAAACGCAAGATCAATGCCGACCTCTTCGCCGCCCAGCGCCTTTTCGGTCCCTTTGACTAAGCGATCGACGTCAGCCGTGTTGTCTTTTATCGCAGGAGGCGTCATGCGGACGGGGATGCGCCTGATCCACCGATCCTTTGGAGAAATGCCGGTCATAGGCAGGTCTTTTCCTCAAGACATCCGTCAGAAAACCGTGGTCTCGTCCCACTGAGGCTCCCGCTTCTCCAAAAACGCCCTGAAACCCTCCGTGGCATTGACGCTGACGCCGGCCAGGGCCATCATCTCTTTGGCATACTGGTAAGCCTGCCATTCGGTCATTTCCGCCTGGGCGTAGAAAACCTGTTTTGACATGGAGATGGCGTATTTGCTCGATCTGGCAATGCCCTTGGCAAACTTCCATGTCTCCTCTTCCAACTGGTCATCCGGGAAGACCTTGTTCACGAGCCCGAAGGTCTGAGCCTCGCGAGCCGAGTAGAGGGTTGCCGTCATGAGCATCTCCATGCATTTTTTCTGACCCACGCATCGGCTCACCGCCACGGTGGGGGTCGAGCAATTGTAGGAATAGATCAGGCCTGTCATGCCGAACTTGGCCTTTTCCTCGCCCGCGGTGATGAGGTCACAACCTGCAGCCAGGTGGCATCCGCCGGCCATGGCAACGCCCTGCACCTGGGCGATCACGCACTGGGGAAGCGTGCGCAGGGTTTGCATCATGTCGAAGGAGGTTTGGAATAAACGCCTGATGGCGCTGGCCGGCTGATTGAGGATCTCCAGTCGGTCGTGCCCCGAGCAGAATACATCGCCCTTCGCGGCCAGGATGATGACCTTTACATCATTTCTCTTGGCAGCGTCTTGAAGACAGGTGATGATTTCTTCCTCCGCCTCTCGGCCCAGCGCATTTCGCTTCTCAGGCCGGTTCAAGGTCAGCAACCCGATTTCGTCTCTTTCTTCGTAAAGANTAGAATGATACCCCATGTCCCTGTTCCTCCATGATGAAACTGGCTTTTACGGCATTGATTCTAGGCCTTGTTCCATTCCTTGTCCCTCAGCATGCGCCTCAGTGCTTTGCCCGAAGCAAGACGGGGAATCTCGTCGATAAACTCCACAGCCACCGGCACTTTGTAAGCGGCCATCCGCGATTTGCAGTATTCACGAATTTCTTCATAGCACGCCCTCTCGCCCTCCTTGAGAACGATAAAGGCTTTGGGCGCTTCCCCTTTAAGTTCGTCCGGGACCCCCACGATCACGATGTCTTTGATCTTGGGATGATCGATCATCATGTCTTCCACCTCGGAAGGAAACACCTTTTCGCCGCCCACGTTGATCATATCCTTTTTTCTGTCTACGATATAGGCATACCCGTCCTGATCCATGTAGGCGATGTCCCCGGAGTGAAACCATCCTTCCGCGTCAAAAGATGCCCTCGTCGCCTCCAGCTTGTTGAGGTAGCCCAGGGTGACGCAGCTTCCCCTCACACAGAGTTCCCCCTGCTTACCCGCGGGCAAGACGTTGCCCTGTTCGTCGATCACTTTGATCTCGGCATCCGCCATCCCCCTGCCGCACGACCCGATCCGTGTTTCCCTGTAAGGGGCTGTCGTGCCCACGCAGGAGACCTCGGTCAATCCCCAGGCCTCTGCATAGCGCCACTTCAGCTTCTCTTCCACCTGCCGGATCAGGTTTTCAGGCATCTTGGTCGCTGCAGAGAGGCAGAATGTCACCGAAGAAATCTCCCTCTTCTCCAGGTCCGGTTGCTTCAGCAAAAGGTTGTACATGGGAGGCACCCCTTGAAAGATGGTCGGCCTCAACCTCTCGATGTCCGCAAGCGCCTGATCAGGGGAAAAGCGCTCCACTGTAATCACCGTGCCGCCCTTTGCGAGCATGCCGAAGGTTCCATTCACCAAACCCCAACAGTGGAAGATGGGGGTGGCCACCATGATCGTGTCTTCCGGCGTGAAGTGCACCTTTCCGAACTCCGTGGCATTGTGGCAAATGTTGCGATGGGTTGCCATGACCCCCTTGGGCCAGCCGGTGGTCCCGGAGGTGTACATCAGGTGGCAAAGATCCGTCTCCCTCGTCTCCGGCTCATCAAAGCCGCCTTCTCCAAGGGCCAGCAGGGAATGAAAATCAGGACTGTGGCCGTCTTCGAGAAGAACGACATCTTCCAAAGCATCGAGTTCAGGTCGCGCCGCCTCCACAATGGGAAGTCGCTTTGAATCGGTCAAAATCCCTTTGGAACCGCAGTCCTTCAGGATATAGGCCACCTCGGTCTTCTGGAGCATGGCATTGACCAGGTTCACGGTGACTCCTGCTCTGACCGAGCCCAGATAGGCAATGATGAGCTCCGGACGGCTGGGCAGAAAGATGGACAGGACATCCCCTTTCCTGTAACCCATCTTTGTAACGCCATGCGCCATGCGCATGACCAACCTGTCCAGTTGCGCATAAGAAATCCTGCGTTCTCCAAAGAGGATGGCCGTCTTGTCAGGGGTCTCCGCCACGTGCGGTCTGACCATGTGAGACACGTTCATGGTTGTGCTCTCTTTTGATGTGCGGTACGGATTCGATGGGAAGGACGCTTTGAAAAACGGCAACGGGTTCTTTCTATCGTCGGAACCTTCATCTGTCAACCTTCAAAATCAACAGCCAACACAGTTCTCAGTTACTAGCCGAAGTCCGTCTGAGCCCGGGGCCGGGGGGTGTGGTCTCTTTGGAGCCCCAACCACATTAGGGGCTTGAGGAAACTCGATTTCACGTGTATAAGGTCTTTTGTCTTATGATTCTCCCTGTAAGGAGGGCTCTCGGATGGCGGCTAAAGACCACATCCCTCTGGGCGTGGGGTTTTACCCCGACTGGTTCTGGAACCATTACGGTATCTCCTTTGACCGGAAGTTCTACTTCGACCCCGAGACGCGGATTGAAGCCAGAATGGAGATGAGCAAGAAGCTCTACGAGAGATTCGGCGATGTGGGATTAGGAGACCCGAGTCCCAAGCCGGCACCGATCCTCACTGCGGCCATGATCACCCTGCCGGCAGTCTTCGGGTGCGAAATCATTTACAAGGACGACGCGATCCCATGGGCTGTGCCCCTCAACCTTTCGGAAGATCAAGTCATGAAGCTGGAGGTTCCGGATCTCTTGAACTCCTGGCCCATGACAGAGTGGATCAGGCAGATCGACTATCTCAAGAAAAAGTACGGCACGGTGATCGGGGACATCAACACCACGGGCATTCAAAACCTGGCCTTGAAAATCAGGGGGGATGAGCTCTACATCGACTATTTCGAAAACCTGGAACTGTGTCATCACCTCCTGCGAATCTGTGCGGAGTGCGTGAAACAGCTCTTTGAATTCAACTACAAGGTGACAGGGACCGGGGCGGTGGATGTGACCCCCATGTCCGACCCCAGGATCGCGGTCATTCCGAACTGCACCGAGGAGCAGATCTCCAACAACCTCTATGAAACCTTCCTCCTCCAGTACGACAATGAGGTGGCGGACGCTTTCCAGGACCACGGTTTCGGCATCCATCACTGCGGTTCGGTTGATGAAGTGCTGAAGGGATATTCCAAAGTCCGGCATCTCAAGTTCATTGAAATCGGTTTTGGTTCGGATGTGCAGCGTTGCCGAAAAACCCTAGGGCCGGACGTGGCTGTGAACGCCCGCATCAGCCCGGTGCTGATGAAAAACGGCACGGCCGAAGAGGTGGGCTCGGAGGTGAAAAAGCTCATCCAGGAAGGAGCGCCTTTGCGCAATTATTCCATTGACACGGTTGGCCTCACCTACGGCACCCCTGACGAAAACGTGAAAACCGCCAGAAGAACGGCCGAAGAATACGGAAAGATAGGGTAGCCATGGAAACAACGCTCAAAAGCCAAACGCAGACAGTGGTCATAGGTCCGGACCTCCCCATGGTGATCATCGGAGAGAGGATTAACCCGACGGGCCGGAAAAAACTGGCCAAGGCCCTTGAAGAGGGAAACCTGAAACTCGTTCAGGAAGAAGCGACCAAGCAGGTGCAGGAAGGCGCGCACGTCCTGGATGTGAACGTGGGGATTTCGGGAATCGACGAACCCAAGCTCCTGAAAGAAGCGATTCTGGCGGTCCGGGAAGTCACCGAGGTTCCTCTTTGCATTGACTCCGCCCTTCCCGCCGCTCTTGAAGCAGGGCTGCAGGTCTATGAAGGGAAAGCCCTCGTCAATTCCGTCAACGGGGAGGAAAGGAAGCTCAAGGAAGTCCTGCCCCTGGTCAAGCAGTACGGGGCGGCGGTCATCGGTTTGACCATGGACGATGACGGCATTCCCAAAGATGCGCAGAAGCGTCTCCAGATCGCCCGAAAGATCGTGGAGGAAGCAACGAAGATAGGAATCCCGCCGGAAGACGTGATCATCGACCCTCTGGCCATGGCCATCAGTACGGATCAGGGAGCGGCCCTTGAAACCTTAAAAACCCTGAGACTGATCAGGGATGAAATCGGGGTCAACCAGACTCTTGGGGTCAGCAATATCTCTTTTGGTCTTCCTGAACGGCATGCAATCAATGGGATCTTCCTCGCCCTCGCTGCCATAAGCGGTCTGACATGCCCGATCGTGGATCCCACGCTTTGGGAAATGAGAAGAGCATTACTGATTGCAGATTTGCTGCTTGCAAGGGATGATTACTGCATGAAGTTCATTACCGTTTATCGGGAGAAGTTCCCGAAGGAAGAATCCAAATAAGGAGACAACACCATGGCAGATCTGGAAGCCTTGAAACAGGCGGTGATATCTGGACAAAGGAAGAAGGCGATGGACATCACGCACAAGGCTATCTCGGAGGCCATCGATCCGGAGTCCCTCATCAACTCCACATTGATCCCCGCCCTGCGCGTAGTGGGTGACCGGTTCGAGAAAAAGGAGATCTTCGTTCCTGAGATGATGATCGCCGCAAAGTCGATGGAGGCTTGCATGGACCTTCTCAAACCGCTCATGAGCAAAGAGAGCGACAGGAGTCTGGGCACGGTGGTCATAGGGACCGTTTTCGGCGACCTTCATGATATCGGAAAAAACCTGGTGAAGCTCCTGCTCAAGAGCACCGGGTTCAACACCGTGGATTTGGGTGAAAACGTTCCTGCTCAGAAGTTTGTGGACGGCGCTAAGGCCCACCACGCAGTTGTCGTGGGTCTTTCCTCTCTGCTGACCACCGGAGACCTTTACGTGGAACAGACGGTCAAAGCACTCAAGTCCAGCGATATTGGAAGTGAAATAAAGGTGATCTGCGGCGGCGCCGCCCTTACTCAGAAATTCGTTGAGGAGAAGTGCGGAGCTGACGCCTATGCCAAAGATGCAGCGAGCGGAGTCAGAGAAATCAAGCGGCTGCTGGGAATCCCGATATGACGAAATGATGCAAGGCTCCTCTCCTAAGCTGATCAATATTGCCCCTGTAGCATTGCACCGCTGCAATATTATTAACGGAAACCTTGCAAAACCGCACACCAAGAGAGAGCCATCTGCGGGTGCAAGAGAAATTTATTTAGAGATATCAATCAGCTAATGTCTGAAAGAGGCGTGGCACAACAAGTGCACTTTCAAATCTGATTCGCGGGTTCCGTTACCTCCCCGGCCATGGTTCACATTCAAAAACACAGGTGAACACTTCAATTTCCTTGTTTTTTGGAAATGATGATATAAATTTGATTTTTTTAAGTTAGCAATCTCTTCTTCGTCCGAAGAAAAATCATGTCTTCCAGTTTTGAGGAATTCGAGCCGATCGATACTGCATTTTTGATTCTAGGCGGATCGTTTTGGTGGTGTTGTTCTATTTCAAACCCAAGGAGGGAAAGTCAATGAGAGGAAGAAAGGTGGTTTTCAAAGGGGCTATGGTGTTACTCATTCTCGCTCTCGCCTGCTTATTCACGGGTGTGGGCAGCGCTCTGGCTCAGGCGCAGAAACCCGCTGCCGAGCAGCCCAAAGAGCAACCCAAAACAGTGGGTAGCACCCTCGGTTTGTCTGGCAAGCTTGGAGAAGCGGTGGCCAAAAACCCTGTGGGAAAAGGACCCGGGCTGATTGACCCCAATGCTCCTAAAGGAGCCTTTGGAATACCGGGCGCTCCCGACATCAGCTGGGTTCTGGCCTTCTTCTGGGCCATTTGGGTGGGCTGGATCTTCTCCACCGTCGGCGCTTTCGGCGGCATCATGGCCGGCGTGGGCCATATCACGGTCTACGGTCTTGGCGATTACGCCAAAACCTTCGCAAAAACCAATCCTGGGCTGAACAAGACCTTGACGGACAGCATCAGGACCTCCAACCAGTTCCTGGTCGGCCTGTCCGCTTTGATCAGCAGCATCAATTACCTCAAGTCAAAACGTTTGGCCTGGCCCCTCGGCATCGCTCTGGCGCTCGGTTCCATAGCCGGCGCTGTCTTTATTCCCATCCTGACCGGCGGCAAGATCAGCTTCAGGCAGTACCAGGGATGGTTCGGAGTGTTCGTGTTTGTCGTGGGAGGCGTCCTTCTTTATGAACTGACGCCAAAAGGGCAGCAGAGCAAGAAAGCCGCCAAAGCAGCGGCCCAGGCCTTTGAGAAAACTGTGAAGGAAAAGAAAGACATCGCCAGCCAGGGCGTCACTCTCAAGCAATTCGGAATAACCAAAAGCACCTTCACTTTTTTTGGCCAGGATTTCGACTTCAATCCGATCTGGGCTTTTGTGGGCGGTCTGGTGATTGCCGCGATTTCCTCATTCATCGGAGTTGGCGGCGGTTTCCTTTACGTCCCCTACCTGACATCGATTGTAGGCGCTCCTATGTACGTCGTAGCAGGAACCTCCGCCATGGCAGTGCTCATCAGCATGCTGACCAGCATTGCCGGGTACATCACCGTGGCCAAAGCCGGCATGGATTGGGGGCTCGTAGGCATTCAGCTGGTGGGCATCTTCGTCGGTTCCATGGTCGGACCGAGGACCCAGAAGTACATCCCGGATAAGGTCTTGAAGATTATTTTCATCATCCTGGCTCTTTATGTGGGACTCGGCTATTTCAGCCAGGGATTCTTTGGCCAGAAATGGGTACCAATGTAGGTCTGGAACAACCCGTACGAAAATGGTGGTCGGATTGTCTTTTTTCCGAACCACTCAAAATCCCCCCTCGCCCCCCTTTAGTAAAGGGGGAGGGGGGGATTTGTGGGGATGGATTCGAGTGCGTATTGAAGCAGGTGGGTCGTGCAGATCCTTGATCCGATTCTTATAACCTTCTACAGGCTGACGGGTTATCCATTGGTAGACTATTACCTGGGTACTTTTTTGTTGGCTTTGCTGACGGTCGTGGTAGGGGAGCTGACGATTTCACTGGTTTTCCGGATCAACAAGGCTCACCTGGACAAGCTCAACGCGCACGTTGAAAAAATGAAACGCCTTTCTTCAGAGGCCTCCGCTTTAGGAGATCAGGCGGGCTACAAAGCCTGCAACAAGGAAGGGAACGATGCTTTTGGGCAGCTTTTTTTCAACAAGTTCGGGCTTTCCGCGGCGTCGCTCTGGCCGATTTTCTTTGCTTTGGCGTGGATGCAGGAACGATTCTCTGATATCGATCTCCCGCTGCCCTGGGTAGGATGGGACATCAATTATTTCTTTTTCTTTCTCCTGTGCTACATTCTAGCAAGGATTTTTTTTGGCCGCATCAAGCGGAAGCTGCCTTACTTTAAGGGCATCCATCAGACTCTTTTGACCTACGAAAAAACCGAGACAGGTCAGAAGTAAAAAAACCGAAGTCATCAAGGTGAATGGGTATTCTTCAGGAGGTTTTTTTATGCGAAATGAAGTCTACAGTATCTGCTTCATGTGCACCGTCAGGTGCCCGATCAAGGTGACCGTTGAAGACGGCGCCGTGAAGTGGGTCGAGGGCAACCCCCATCAGCTGAAAGGGGCTCTCTGCGCCAAGGGAGGCGCGGGAACTGCACTGCTCAATGACCCCGAAAGGCTTCGCTATCCCATGATCCGTGAAGGCGCACGGGGCCGAGGGAAATGGAAGCGTGTGAGCTGGGATGAGGCCCTCGACTACTCGGCGAAAAAACTCAGAGAAGCCATGGAAAAATATGGACCCCAAACGGTCGTCATGGGGGAGAGGCAGAACCTCAACACCCACATCACCAAGACCTTTTTGAGGGCCATTGGATCGCCGAATCATTACACCCACGACGCCCTGTGCAAGGGATCGGTGAACACCGCCTTCCGAACGCTTACCGGGTACACGGACGCTGAAGTCACTGTGGATTGGGCCAACAC
>JGI26437J51864_10000163_pt1 | contig 19231 bp, 15 predicted proteins | sample FrelakmetLWP11LW_FD_51864 | JGI IMG/M metagenome (IMG submission 51864)
GCCCTTCAGCTCTTTGTGGCAGGTCTGGCAGTTCTTGTGGTACGCCAGCTGAAGCTTGTCCGCGTTCCCTTGCTTCTTCTCCGGATCATGGCACTCATTGCATTTCTTCACGGGCATCTTGTCGTTCCAGACATTCTTCCCGTCCTTGTACTCGTGGTGGCAATCGGTGCAGGCGACCTTGTAATCCACAGAGTGCTTCTTGTGACTGAGCTTAACTGGCCCTTTCTTGTCGTCTTTGTACTTGTTCTCAATCATGATCTCGTCAGCCACATTCGCTGCGGTCAGCACACCGACGCTCAGAAACATCAGGCCGGCAAAAAGCGCCAGAGTCAACGCCAGAAATCCCTTTTTCATATAATCCTTTGCCTCCTTCGTTGAATTCAACTTTAGAACCGATAAAGAAAGAGTTTAATCTCTTAGACTGACGAATGAGCAATATAGTTTACCGCCGATGAAATTGTCAAGGCGGAAAATCTCCTTACGTCTTGTCATAGTGGCTGAATTGCATGGTGAAAGTCCCTCGACCCTGGGAAACGGAGCGCAGGGCTGTAGAGTATCCGAACATCCTGGAAAGAGGAACGCTGGCGGTCAGCACCTGAACCGGGCCTTTGCTGGTGATCTGTTCGATTTTGCCCCCTCTCGCATTGAGATCCCCGATGACCTCCCCCAAAAATTCTTCGGGAAGGAGAATCTCCGCTTTCATGATCGGCTCCAGCAAAATCGGATCGGCCTGGAGGCACGCATTTCGAAAGGCCATGGACGCGGCGACCCTGAAGGCCATGGCGTCCGAGTGAAGCTCGTGGATCCTGACATCCAGAACAGCGGCTTCCACATCGATGACCGGGTATCCCATGAGAACGCCTGTGGTCGTCGCCTCCTCAATGCCCTCCTTGATGGAGGTCATAAACTCCTCGGTGAGGTTGGGATTCTGACAGCGGTCCACAAACCGGTTGCCGGTCCCGCGGGGCAGGGGGACCAGTTCGATCTTCACACCCGCGAAGTGCTGCTGGCCTGCCAGTTCTCTCTGAAAGATCTCTTCGTGCTCGACCCTATTGGAGAGGGCTTCACGATACACCACCTGGGGCTTGCCCTGATTGGTGTCAACAAGGAACTCTCTTCTCAGGCGGTTGACGACAACCTCGAGGTGAAGCTCTCCCATCCCGGAAATCACGGTCTGTCCTGTTTCGTCATCGATCCGGTATTTGAAGGTCGGGTCTTCGTCCGAGAGCTTGGCCAGGGAGTCGAGAAGCTTGTCCTGGTCCTGTACGCCTTTGGGTTCGACCGCCATGGAAATCACCGGGGTGTTGAAGGTCATGGGCTCCAGCAAAATGGGGTGATCTTCGGTGCAGAGGGTGTCGCCCGTGGTGGAGACCTTCAAGCCCATGACCGCCAGGATGTCCCCGGCTGAAGCTTCTTCGATCCGCTCCCTTTTGTTGGCATGCATCTTCAGAAGACGGGCGAGCTTTTCCTTGACCTTTCGCCCCGGGTTGAAGATCGTATCCCCGGCCTTGACCGTCCCTGAATAGATGCGGATATAGGTCAGCTTTCTCCCCTGGTCCATCTGCACCTTGAAAGCAAGAGCGGAAAAGGGGCCTTTGGCTGTCGCGGACCTGGAATCGATGTCGGAAGTCCCCGGCACCTGTCCCACAATGGGCGGGATGTCTGTAGGCGCGGGAAGATAATCGGTGATCGCGTCGAGAAGCGGCTGTATGCCTTTGTTTCGGAGGGCCGCCCCGCACAGAATGGGAACGAGTTTCAAGTTGACCGTTGCGGAACGAATGGCGCGTTTCAGTTCAGGCAGTTCGATGTCTTCTTCTGCGAGGTATTTGTTCATAATCCCGTCGTCTTTGTCCGCCAGAGTCTCCACAAGCATTTCGCGATACTTTGTCGCTTCCTCCAGAAGATCCTCGGGAATAGGCAGCTCCTCGAAAGCAGCGCCCAGGGTTTCATCCTTCCACTCGACGGCCTTCATCCTGAGAAGGTCAATGACACCGCGGAATCGGTCCTCAGATCCCCAGGGCAACTGGAGAAGCAAAGGCTTCGCTCCTAGGCGGTCCTTGATCATCTGAACGGCCCGAAAAAAGTCCGCTCCGATGCGATCCATCTTGTTGATGTAGGCGATCTTGGGAACCTTGTATCGGTCCGCCTGATGCCAGACTGTCTCGGACTGAGGTTCGACGCCGCCGACCCCGCAAAAGATACCGATCGCGCCGTCGAGAACCCTCAAGGACCGTTCGACCTCAATGGTGAAATCCACATGACCGGGAGTGTCGATGATATTGATGGTGTGGTTGCGCCAGTTGCAGGAGGTCACCGCCGAGGTGATGGTGATGCCCCGCTCCCTTTCATCGAGCATCCAGTCCATGGTGGCTTCCCCGTCATGGACTTCTCCCATCTTGTGCACGCGACCGGTGTAATAGAGGATCCTTTCGGTGATGGTCGTTTTTCCCGCATCAATGTGGGCGATGATCCCGATGTTGCGTGTCTTTGCGAGTTTTGAATCGGATGACATGGTACGCACCTTAATACGAAATCCCTTCAACAAAGCCATGAAGGGATATTTGTTCTCTCTCTTTGTGCGCCCAAGCGCGGATAAAAACCGAGCCGGCGAACATGAAGCGACACTGTAAGGTATCTGAGGTATCTCTGTCAAGAATCACAATATCTATGAATCTAGTTCCCCAAGGTTTGCTGCTGCGGTGTCATTTGACTAATGGATCTCTGGAGGCTAGAGTGGTTGCATGACGGACATCACGCGAACGAGACTCGTTTTCATATCCATCGGTCTTTTTTTCCTCGTTGTCGTGTTCCTCTCTCTGGGTTTTGCTTTTTTCCTCATGAGCCCTGCGGACAAGGGAGGAGCGGACCAGGTTTTCATCGTGAAGGAGGGCTCCTCTCTCAAAGAGGTGGCCGGGGATTTGGAAACAAGAGGGCTCATTACGAACAAAACCCTCTTTGTCCTGTGGACGAGAGTGAAAGGGTATGGCAAGGACATCCGGGCAGGCGAGTACTCTCTCAGTCCGGCCATGGCTCCGGTTCAACTGCTCGAGATCCTGAGAAAGGGTCTCGTGATTCTCTACCCGGTCACGATCCCGGAAGGGTTCACCAGAGATCAGATTGCCGATGCTCTGGNAGCCAAAGGCCTTGCAGACAAAAAGCGTTTCTTGGAACTCACTCGAGACAAGNCGCTGCTGCGACAATACGGAATCTCNGGTCCCAGTTTTGAGGGATATCTTTTTCCCGACACCTATCACTTCAGCAGGGGAATGCCGACCTCGGCCGTCCTCGACACCATGGTGAAGCGTTTCAAGCAAGTGGTCAGCCCTCTCGTGGACAAGTCACAAGGGACGGGGATGAAGTTCGAAGAGGTGGTGATCCTTGCCTCCATTGTCGAAAAGGAAACAGGCAAGCCCGAAGAGCGGCCGCTTATCGCCTCTGTGTTCTTGAACCGCCTCAGGCTGGGCATGCGCCTGGAAAGCGATCCCACCGTCATCTATGGAATAGAGAATTTTGGCGGGGACTTGAAGAAAAAGGATTTGACGGAAAAAACGCCTTACAACACCTATGTCATTCACGGCTTGACCCCGGGGCCGATCGCCAACCCCGGCCTCGAATCCATCAAAGCGGTGATGGACCCCGCCAGAACCGATTATCTCTATTTTGTTTCCAGNAATGACGGGTCCCATCAGTTCTCAAAAACCCTGGCCGAGCACAATCGGGCCGTGGAGATGTACCAGAAGAGGAAAGGAAAAAAGCCTGAAAAAACCTCTTGACGGGGCCAGGTGTATACAGTATACAAAGACCGGAAATGTAGTTAACATGTAGCTACGCCACGCTGATCCTTGGTTCTCTTCCCTCGACCCCGTTGGCGAGGATTTACCCTTCTCTCATCAACTCTTTTCTTTTGTCGGAGGACTCCCATGGACGTATTCAAGAACATCACGATTTTGTCTCTGGAACAAGCAACGGTGCTGCCCTATCTGACCTTCAGGCTGGCCCAGGACGGGATGCAGGTCTACAGGCTGGAACACCCTGTTTACGGGGACCCCAACCGACTCATCGGAGATAACGTCCTCAATGAAGACCGCATGTATGCCTATTTCCTGTGCATCAATGCAGGCAAAAAGGCGCTCAGCCTCGATTTGGCGGATCCGGAAGGCCAGAAAATCTTTCATGGTCTCATCAAGAAGCTCAAGGTCGACATTTTTGCGACCAACCAACTTCCCAGGAACTACAAGAAGCTGGGCATTGATTATGAAACCCTGAAAGCGCTGAAGCCGGACATCATCTGGTTGGGGATGACCGGGTTCGGGCCTGACAGCAACGAGGCCGCTTATGATCCGATCCTGCAGGCCAGATCCGGTCTCATGGAAGTGACCGGGGAAGCCAAGGGTGACCCCCAGGTCCTCGGCATTCCTCTGCCGGACATGGGGACCAGCGTCCACGGCTACGGCGAGCTCATGAAAGCGCTGTTCAAGCGGCAAGCGACAGGCGAAGGCTCCTGCATCAACCTCTCCATGTTCGAATCCTCTGTGTCCTGGCTGACCGTGCCCATCACCATGACCTCCACCTTCAAGAAAAAGATCACGCGAAGAGGCAATACCCACGAGTTCTTCTGCCCCGTCTCCGTGTACAAGACCAAAGACGGATTTGCCTACGTCGCCGTGGGCAATGACCGGCAGTGGAAGTCCCTGGTGNGCGAGCCCATGTTCAAATCCCTGGACAAGCCGGAGTACGAGAAAAACGCGGGAAGGATCAAGGACGTGGAGAACCTCAACAAGGCGATCAATGCGATTACCGAGAAGCACACCACCAATGAGCTGATCGAGCTGTTCAATCGCATCACCCTTCCCATCAGCAAGATCAAGACGATTCCTGAAGTGGTCGTGGATCCCCTTGTGGAGCGGAGGCTCGTTTACTCCACGGATCCGAAGACGGGGATGAAGCTCACTCTGGCCCCGCCCCCGACCATGACGCCCCACCTGGAGGAAATCCACCGACAGATGTCGTTCCCGCCCAGGTTCGGAGAACAAAACCAGGAGATCTACGGAAAACTGCTCGGTTACTCTGACGCGGACCTGGCCCGCCTCAAGGAGAAAAAGGTCATCTAGTTTAACGGTAGCATTGTAACTTCTTGAAATGGTAACGAGGCCCCATTCATGAGCATTCAATTTCAAGAAGTTAAGCAGCTCCACCAACAGGAGAAAAGCGGATGAAGATCATCGTACTGGTGAAGCAGGTTCCCAACACGACCGAAGTCAAGCTGGACCCCAAAACAGGGAATCTGATTCGGGAAGGCATTGAGAGCATCATCAATCCGGACGATCGTCATGCCCTGGAAGCAGCGGCGCACTTGAAGGAGACTGCAAAAGCGAAAGTGACCGTCCTGTCCATGGGACCTCCGCAAGCCATTGACGCGGTGTCCGAGGCCATGGGCATGGGCGCGGACGAGGGAATCCTGCTGACGGACAGGGCCTTTGCCGGTGCAGACACGTGGGCCACGTCGTCGACCCTGGGCAAGGCCATTGAAACGATCGGCGCCTTTGACCTGGTCCTGTGCGGCCGCCAGGCCATTGACGGGGATACGGCACAGATAGGTCCCCAGGTCGCGGATTATCTCAAGGTGCCGCAGGTGACCTATGTGATCGGTATCGAAGAGATCAGGGAGAAAAGCATTGTGGTCAAGCGGCGGCTGGAGGACGGGTTTGAGAGGGTGGAATGTGATCTTCCGGCTCTCCTCACGGTCATCGGTGAGATGAACACCCCCCGATACCCTCTTGTGAGCCGCCTGATCGACGCGTGCAGGGAAAAAGCTCCCATCAAAACGTGGAATGCTGCAGACATCGGCGTTCAAACCAGGGACGTGGGTCTCGAGGGATCCCTCACGCACGTGATCAAGACCTTTGCCCCCAAGCTTCAGAGGCAGACGGAGATGATCCAGGGGGATGCAAAGAGCGCGGTGAAAACCCTGGCCGGCAAGCTGAAGGAGAAGAAGCTGCTCTAACAAAGGTGCATGGCGCAAGGTGCACGGTGCAAGAATAGCAAAGAGGCACCGGAGCACAAAGAAAGAGGAGATAGACCAATGACAGTTTGGGTGGAAGTGGATCTTTGCAGTGGTTGCAAGCGGTGTGTGAGAGCGTGTCCCTACGGTGCGATTGAGATGAAGGAGGGGAAAGCCCAGGTGCAGGATCGCTGCACCTCGTGCGGAGCCTGCCTCCAGGTGTGCAAGGAAGAAGCGCTGCAGACCGATGCGAAGCCCAGGGAGATCCCAGATTTCAGCGACAGGAAAGGCGTCTGGGTTTTTGCAGAACAAAGGGAAGGGCAGTTGAACAAGGTCTCTTTGGAGCTGCTCGGAAAGGCCCAGGAACTGGGAGCGGCTCTGAGCCAGAGCGTATCCGCCGTGCTTCTGGGCGAGGGAGTCGCAGGCCTGGCCGAGACGCTCATCGAGCATGGTGCCGAGACGGTTTATCTGATGGAGCACAAGGCGCTGAAAGATTTTCGGACCACCGCCTATACGCAGGCGCTCGAAGAATTGGTGAAGCAATACAAGCCCAATATCCTGCTCATGGGCGCGACCCATCTGGGTCGGGATCTGGCGCCGAGGGTTTCCCGGCGCGTGGAGGTGGGGCTTACGGCGGACTGCACGGAGCTGAGCATCGACCCCAAGGAGGGGATTCTTCTCCAGACCAGGCCGGCCTTTGGCGGCAATGTGATGGCCACCATCGCAAACCGATATTCCCGTCCCCAGATGGCGACCGTGCGTCCGGGAGTGATGGAAGCCGCCCGAAAGCCGGGCGCAAAGGGGAAGGTAATCAAGCACGCCGCGTCCCTCACGGAAAATGAGATCGGGACAAAAGTGCTTGAACTGGTCAGAGAAAAGAAGAAGAGGGCCAACCTGTCCGAGGCAAAGGTGATTGTCGCCGGCGGCCGTGGAGTAGGGGATGCCGGGGGATTCAAGATTCTGGAAGAGCTGGCAGCGGTTCTGGGTGGAGAGATGGCGGGAACCAGGGTGGCCGTAGAAGAAGGGTGGATTCAGGCGGACCGGCAGGTAGGCCAGACAGGACAATCGGTTCGGCCTGAGCTCTATGTCGCCTGCGGAATTTCCGGTGCGATTCAGCACAGGGCCGGCATGATGAACTCCCGCTACATTATCGCCGTCAACAAAGACCCGAGGGCCCCTATCTTCCAGGTTGCGGATTGGGGAATTGTGGGGGATCTCCACGAAGTCGTCCCGGAGATGATTCAGCAGTTCAAGAAGGGGTAACAGTTTAGCTCTTTGAAATAAGAACAGAAAAAGGCCATGAAGGTCTCTCTAAAAACAGAAAACGAAGAGTGTGCGGGAAAGACTCCGCAGATAAGGGGCAGCGAAGGCGGGCGGCGAGGTTTGACCGGCACCTGCCAGCAGGGTAATACAGGGCAAGTTCCCCGGCAGCCCTCCGCCCGCCTCACCCATGGCCTAAAGCTGGCCACAGTGGTGTGGCGTCTTCGTTGTTCTGTTTTTAGAGAGACCTCCATGGCCTAAGCCATCCATTTCAAAGAGCTAAACGGTTACAAAAAAATAGTTGTTCTTTAGAGGAGATAGAAGATGAGGTCGAATGCGGAGCAGCTGATTAGGAAGACGATGGCCAATTTCGTGGACACGGAACTGGTTCCCAAGGCTCAAGAGATTGACGAGAAGGGCGAGTTTCCCATGGAAGTATTCCAGGAGATGGGCCGGATGGGCGTGTTTGGAATCCGATACCCCAAAGACAAAGGCGGGTCAGGAGGAAACACAACGCTCTACTGCATCATCTGCGAGGAGGTTGCCCGAGGCCTGGTGAGCGCTGCGGCCACCACCGCTATGCAGTGCCTGATGGGCACCAACTTCCTTTTCCACTTTGGAACCCCTGAAATGCACGAGAAGTTTTTCTTGCCGGCCATGAGGGGAGAAAAGATCGGATGCTTTTGCCTCACGGAGCCGGAGGCAGGAGGAGATCTGGGCAGCGTGAGCACTTTGGCCACCAAGACCGCGGACGGTTATGTCCTGAACGGGCTAAAGACCTGGGTGACCAATGGTCCAATTGCCTCCTTTTTCACGGTTTTGTGCCAAACCGATCCTGTAAAGAAGTTGAGGGGGCTCAATTTCTTCTTTGTGCCGAGGGACACCCCAGGGGTTTCCGTGAGCAAGCCGTTCAATCTTCTGGGAACACGGACGACCCAGATCTGTGAACTGGCGCTCACCGGGGTCAAGCTTCTGCCTGAGTACAGGTTGTGCCCGGAAGGCCAGGGCACGGACAACCTGCTGTCCATCCTTGCGGAAATTCGGAGTATGACAGCGGCGCTTGGAATCGGGCTCGTGAGGGCGGCGCTGCATGACTGCATTCAGTATGCCCACGAACGTGCAGCCTTCGGCAAAACGATCAGTAATTATCAACTCATTCAGGCTAAAGTCGCAGAAATGTACGTCGAACTCGAAGCGGCAAAGCTGCTGACTTACAGGGCCACGCACATGATCGACGACAAGATCCCGTGTCTTCCTCAAGCGACCGTGGCGAAATATTTTGCTACCGAAGCGGCGTGCAAAGCCGGGGATTACGCCACCCGGATTTTCGGCGCCTACGGGTATTCCATGGAGTACCCGGCGCAGCGCCATTATAGGGACAACCGGTTCCTTCTGTACGGAGGAGGGACTCACGAAGTTCTCCTGCCCAACATTGCCCGTTGGGCCGGGCTCTGATCCTATGGGTGTAAGAAGAGAAATAGAAATGAGAGGGCCGGACCTGACCCCTCTGGGCGCCATGCCCGACAGGAAATCCCTCGGGGAACACGTGTTTGAGAACCTGAGGCAGGCGATCATTCGAGGGGATGTGGCGCCGGGAGACCGCCTGGTGGAAAGCCGCATCGCCGGAGTCCTGGACATCAGCCGGACTCCTGTGAGGGAAGCCATTCACAAGCTGGAAAGGGAAGGCCTTCTCCGCAAGCTCCCTCACGGCGGATTCACGGTGGTTCACTTGAGCCGGGAAGACATTGAGGAGACCTTCGGGATACGGTGCGTTCTGGAAAGCTATGCTGCAAGACTGGCGGCCCTGAATCACAGGGAAGAAGATCTGATTCCCCTGGAGGAGAAGATCCGGGAGTTTCAGGCTTGCCTGGCAAAGGGCCGCCTGGAGGAACTCCCAAGGATCAATACCGAGTTTCATAATCTGTTTTATGCCTTGAGCCGCAGCCCGAAACTGATCAAGCTCGTCAACGATCTCAGGGACCAGATCTTCCGGTTCAGAAGAATCCTCTTGAAGATGGACAACATGGCCAGGACCAGCAATGAGGACCACCGCAACATGCTGGAGGCCATCAGGCAGAGAGATGTTGACCGGGTCGAAAAACTGGTGAAGGAGCACATTGCAAGGGGAAAGAAGATTGTGTTGAAAGCGCTGGAAGAAAAACCCAATGAACTGTAACCAATCAGGGAGCTAGGATCCTATGATGACGGAGAGAAAAATAAGAGTTCTGTTGGCAAAACCGGGGCTGGACGGCCATGACCGGGGCGCCAAGGTCGTTGCCCATGCTCTCAAAGAAGCTGGAATGGAAGTGATTTACACGGGCCTTCATCAGACCGTACCGAGCATTGTCAAGCAGGCGGTCCAGGAGGGCGTGGATGTCATCGGCCTTTCGATCATGTCGGGGGCCCATGTCCCGATCTGCCGGAAGCTGATGGACCTCGTCAAGAAAGAGGATATCAGTGATGTTCTCGTTGTTGTGGGAGGGGTCATTCCCGGCAAGGATGTCCCTGTCTTGCAAGGTCTGGGCGTCAAAGGGGTCTTCCCCGGAGGGACGCGATTTGAGGAGATCAGCCAGTTCATCAAGGAAAATGTGAAACATTAGAAGAAGTGACGAGTGACCGTTCGATAGGCTCACGGCCCTGAGCGAAGTCGAAGGGCAAGTAACGAGAGACAAGTCGGATCAGAAGAAGCAGCTGAAGGTTGAAAGCTGAACGCTGACAGCCAATATAGAGACAAGCTGTTAGGAAGATAGCAAATATTCAAGGATCAATGTTCCACGATCAATGCTAAAGGGGAGAGGGCTGCCATGGGTGTTGCTACATACATGAAAGATGAAAAGGATGCCATCAAGGAAGTGATTCTCCAATCCGGGATCAAGGTGAAGCCTGTTTACACGCCTGCAGATCTTGACAGAGTGGGCTTTGATTACTCCAAGGATCTGGGAGAGCCGGGAGAATTCCCTTTCACACGGAGCATTCACCCCCAGGGATATCGGAGCCGGAACTGGACTACGCGCCAGTACACGGGATTCGGAACTCCCCAGCAGACCAATGAGCGCTTCAAGCTGATGATTGCTCATGGTCAGACAGGGCTCAACGTGGCTTTTGATCTTCCCACGCAGATGGGGTATGACTCCGACGATCCCATGGCCGAGGGGGAGGTGGGCCGCGTGGGTATGGCGATCGATTCCTTGCAGGATTTTGAGATCGCCTTCAAGGACATCAAGCTCAACAAGATCGGATCCGGGCTGACCATCAATGCGGTCGCTTCCATCATGCTCGCCATGTATCAGGCGGTGGCGGAGAAATTCGGGTACAAAAAAGAGGAGATTTCCGCCACGCCCCAGAACGACATCCTGAAAGAGATGGTGGGAAGAGGAGCGTGGATCTATCCGGTGGAGCCGGCCGTGCGCCTCATCGGGGACACGATCGAATACTCCATGAAAGAGCTCCCCAGATGCAACCCGGTCTCCGTGTGCGGCTATCACATCCGGGAGTCCGGGTGCACACCGGTCCAGGAGATCTCCTATGCGTTTGAAATCGCTTTTGCCTACATCGACGAAGTGGTGAAGCGGGGCTACAAGGCCGAGGAATGCGTGGGAGGTTTCACGTTCAACCTGAATATCTTCGGCAACCTCTGGGAGACGGTGGCGAAGTTCCGGGCGGCCAGAAAGCTCTGGGCCAGGCTCCTCAGGGAACGATACGGCGTGCAGGACAAGAAAGCTTTGTTCTTGCGGGGCATCTTTGGTGGTGGCGGCTCAGGCATGACCAAGCAGCAGCCGGAGAACAACATCATGAGAGGCGCCTACTATGCCCTTGCAGCCGCTCTTTCAGGGGCNCAAACCACGGCCCTTTGCTCCTTTGATGAAGCCTACACGATCCCGACAGAAAGGGCGGCGCTCCTCTCCCTCCGNACCTTCCAGATTCTCATGGACGAGATCGGCNTGAGAGACACGGTCGATCCNNTGGCCGGTTCCTATTTCATCGAGACCCTGACCAAGGAAATGGAGGGGAAGATTCTCGAAGAAATGGAAAAGGTGGAAAAAATCGGCGGAATGGTCAAGGCGGTGGCGTCAGGGTATGTGCAGAGAGAGGTGGCCCGTCAAGCCTACGAATACGAGAAAAGGCTCCAGGAAGGGAAAGTCATCAAGGTGGGCGTGAACAAGTACACGGAGGGCGTGGACATGGAGGTGGAACTCCATGAGCACAATGAGTCCTGGGCTCAAGAGCAAATCGCTCGTCTCAAAGAACTCAAGCGCACCAGGGACAACAAAGCGGTCAAGGACACATTGAAATCCCTCGAGAAGGCCGCTTCGGAGAAAAAGAACGTGATGCCTTACCTGGTGGCCTGCTGCAAGGCCTACGCCACAGTGGGCGAGATGGCCAACGTGTTCCGCCAGGTTTTCGGAGAACACAAGGAGCCGAGTATTTTCTAATTCTGGGATTGTGGAATTAAGGAATTACGAATTCCCAAATTCCTAAATCCCTCAATTCGTCAATTCGCAGCGATGAGAAAGGAGGTGAAGAGAAAGAACAGAGAGACAGAGGGGTTAACCAATTCCTTAACCAAGAAGGAGGTATGAAGATGAAAAAAAGGATCGCATTGTTGACAGCCGGAGTCTTTGTCGCCACACTGATTGGTTTTGCTGCACTGCCTGGAATCACTGTTGCTCAACCCATAAAGCTTACCTATGCGAATTTCCCGCCGGCACCCACCTTCCCCTGTGTTCAGATGGAAAGGTGGAAAACGGAAGTGGAAAAACGAACAGCTGGAAAAGTGGCCGTCCAAACCTTCCCGGGCGGAACCCTGCTGCCTGCCAAGAACATCTTCGACGGGGTCATGGCAGGGACGGCGGACATCGGCAACTTTGCCATGAGCTATCAGCCGGGCCGGTTCCCCATCTCAGAAGCGATTGACCTGCCCCTCGGATTCGCCAGCGCCAAAGCGGCCAGCATGGCTCTTTACGACCTCATCGACAAATACAAAGCCAAAGAATTTGAAGGCGTGAAGATTCTTACTCTCTTCACCTGCCCGCCGGCGAACATCATGACCAGGACTCCGGTCAAGTCCCTGGCGGATCTCAAGGGAATGGAGCTGAGAGTCGGAGGGACTCAGGCGGACATCATCAAGATGCTGGGCGGAATTCCCGTGGCCATGCCTCAGTCCGACACCCCGGAAGCCCTCCAGAAAGGCGTGGTCAAAGGGCACGTCTCTTCCATGGAAGTGCTCAAGGACTTCAACTACGCGGCTTACACGGCCAATGCGACCATCGCCAACCTTTGGGTGGTGACCTTTGCCGTGGTCATGAACAAGCAGAAATGGGAATCCTTGCCTGCGGATGTGAAGAAGGTGTTCGATGATATGCGGACAGAGCAGGCCGAGTGGACCGGCACGTATGTGGACAACCACGTTTTGGAATCTCTCAAGTGGTCCAAAGAGAAGTACAACCTGCAAATCTTTGAACTCCCGGCCAACGAAAAAGCAGAAATTCCCAAAATGCTGGCCCCCATCATTTCCGATTACGTGAAAAAGGTGACTGCTGCGGGGCTGCCGGGCGATCAGATCGTCAAAGACGCTCTTGGCCTGAAGGACAAGTACGAGAAGCAGTACAAGTAATGGCGCACAGGATCTCCTGCCGAGGTCTTCCCTCGTCCTTATCCCCTGCTCTCTCAAAGGTCGCTCTTGCGGGGGAGTGAGGGGATAGGACAAGGGGAAAGCGGGTGCCGGGAAAAAAGGGGAAGCCTTCATGCAATTTCTTGAAAGAATACGGGACCTCCTTGACAAGGCCTTCGTGGTTCTGGGCGGGGTGGCGGTTCTGGCCCTCATGGCCCTGGCCACAGGCAATGTGTGCTTCAGGGTCTTCGGGATGCCCTATCGCGGAGCCTACGAACTCGTCGCCTTTCTAGGGGCTGTGGTCACCGCTTTTGCGCTGGGTTACACGCAGAGGAAGAAGAGCCATATTGTGGTGGACATTCTGACAGAGACCTTCAGTGAGGGAGTCAAGAAGGTCCTTGACGGGATCAGCTACCTCATCGGGATGGTGTTTTTTGCGCTCATCTCCTGGGTGATCTTCAGATGGGGTTTGAGGATCGCGGCTTCTGGCGAAGTATCAGAGACCCTCAAGATCGCCTACTATCCCTTTATCTACGCAGTGGCTGCGGGCTTTGCTTTCCTCTGCCTGACGCTGCTCCTTGATTTTCTCCATGCAGTTCTGAAGAAAGGGGGTAACACGGCATCATGAGCGGGCCCATCGTCGGAGTGATCGGTATTTTTGTGATGTTTGCCGTGTTGTTTGTGCTCAGGCTTCCTGCGGCCTTCACCATGATGATCGTGGGTTTTCTGGGAGTCAGCTATGTCACCTCCTTTAAGGCTGCTCTGGGAATGATCGGCCCTGACTTGTGGAACATTTTTTCGAACTACGGTCTCACCGTGATCCCCATGTTCATTCTGGTTGGAGAATTTGTCCACTACGGAGGCTACAACAACAGCCTCTACTATGCGACCCACAAGTGGTTCGGTCACTACCGGGGCGGGCTGGCCATCACCACGATCATGGCCTGCGCCGCCTTTTCCGCCATCAGCGGATCGAATACGGCAACCGCCGCCACCATGAGCAGCGTCGCCATACCGGAAATGAAAAAGTACAAGTATCACCCCATGGTCAATGCGGGATCCGTGGCGGCAGGCGCCACGCTGGGAGTGTTGATTCCTCCCAGCATTGTTCTGGTGGTGTACGGCCTGTACACAGGGCAATCCATCGGAAAGCTCTTTTTCGGGAATGTCATTCCCAGTGCGATTCTCACCCTGCTGATCGCCGCGACCGTGATGTACATCTGTTTGCGTCATCCGGAATGGGGACCGAAAGGGCCGAAGAGCACCTGGTCTGAGAGAATGAGAGCCCTTCCGGAGATCATCGATATTCTGATTCTCTTCACGATTATCATGTATGCTCTTTTTACCGGGGTTGTGACGGCGACCGAGGCGGCCGCAGCCAGCTGCGCTCTCGGCCTTGCCATCTGTTTGATCCGCAGAAAGCTCACGTGGAAAGGATTCATGGCCTCCATCGGAGACACCCTTCGCATCTCCTGCCTGGTCTTCATGATCGTGGCAGGGGCTACGGTCTTCGGACGATTCCTTGCGATCACCCGGTTGCCCTTTGAAGCGGCCTCCTGGATCAGCACCCTGGATCTGCCCAACTGGGTTCTCCTGTGGATGATTCTCATCTGCTACATCATCGGCGGCTGTGTGATGGACGCCCTGGCCTTTCTTCTGATTTCGCTGCCCATCTTTTTCCCTCTGGTGACGGCGATGGGCTATGACCCCATCTGGTTCGGCCAGGTGGTCTGCATTGTCACCACCATGGGCGCGATCATGCCGCCCATAGGCATTTGTTGCTACATCGTTGCAGGGATGGCAAAAGACATTCCCCTTGGGACAGTGTTCAGGGGGAGTTTGTACTATATTCCGGCCTACATCATCTCCATGGCGATTTTGATGCTTTCGCCCTACTGGACGGTGCTGGTTCTTTCGGATCTTGTGAAGTGACAGGGCGTCCCACGCGCGAGTTTGATGGACAAGGAGGCGATGGCAGTTATGTCAAAGAGTTTCATGCCTAAGATCAAAACGAAAAAAGAACTTGCGGAACTTCAGCTCAAAGGACTGAAATGGACGGTGAACCATGCCTATCGCGGGTCAACGTTCTACCGGAAACGGCTGGAGGAGGCCGGCGTAAAGCCCAAGGACATTCGCTCCCTCAAGGATCTTCAGAAACTCCCCTTTACAACGTCCAAGGATCTCCAGGAGGGATACCCTTTCCCTCTTCTCTCGGTTCCTTTTGAGAAGGTGGTGCGGATTCACGCTTCGTCGGGAACTACAGGGAAAAGGAAGGTCCTTGCCTACACCCAGAAAGACATTGATGACTGGGCCGACTTTTTTGCCCGTTGTTATGAAATGGCAGGTCTGACTCTGGAAGACAGGGTGCAGATCGCGGTGGGGTACGGCGTGTGGACCGCGGGGGTGGGCTTTCAGCTAGGGTGCGAGCGCTTCGGCGCCATGACGATTCCTGCAGGCCCGGGGAATCTGGACATGCAGTGCCAGTTTCTTGTGGACATGAAGACCACGGCCATGTGCTGCACTGCGTCCATGGGTCTTCTCATGGCCGAAGAGGTGCTCAAGCGGGGCATCAAAGATCAGATTCATCTCAAGAAAATGATCTTCGGATCGGAGAGGTCCAGCGATGCCATGAGGAGCCGCATCAAGGAAATCCTCAATCTGGATCATCTGTTCGACATCCCCGGGATGACGGAGCTCTACGGTCCTGGAACAGGGCTGGATTGCATCTATCACACAGGGATTCATTACTGGGCGGACTACTACATCCTGGAAATCCTGGACCCTGAGACGCTCAAGCCTGTTCCTGAAGGAGAAACGGGCGAAATGGTGGTGACCACCCTCAGGAAAGAGGCGGCCCCCCTCATCCGTTACAGAACCCGGGACCTCACAAGGCTCATTCCGGGAAAGTGCCCGTGCGGGTCTATTCTCCCGAGACACGATCGCCTGCTGGGCCGGTCTGACGACATGATCATCTTCCGGGCAGTGAACATTTACCCCGGGCAGATCGATCACATCCTCTCCGGGATGCCGGGCATTGGGAGCGAGTACCAGATCCTCCTTGACCGGAAAGAAGACGGCAAGGACTACATGACCATCAAGGTGGAGCGGGATCAGGGAGTCGACAGAGAAAAGGATCAGGAGCTGAGCAAGAAAGTCGGCGAACAAATCAAGAAGCAAGTTCTGGTGAGCGCCGGCGTCGAAATCGTGGACTACGGGAGCTTGCCGAGATCGGAAAGGAAGAGCAAGAGGGTTTTTGACAACAGAGAATTCTAAACAGGGAAGAAAGCAATTGCGAATTGAGGAATTGAGGGATTCTGGAATTCCTCAATCCCTCAATCCCAGAATTCCAGAATCCCATAATTCCTAAATTTCTTTCAGAAGGAGATGAACCGTGAGCAAGTTTGAATACCTCATGCCCTCAACCATTGACGAGGCCATTTCCCTCCTGGTGAGCCGTGGAGAAAGGGCGAAATTCGTTGCCGGAGGCACGGATGTGATGGTCAAGATCAAGGAGGGGAAGATCACCCCTCAGTATTTGGTCTCGTTGAGGCGAGTTCAGGGCCTTGATCAGATCACCTACAAGGAGGGGGAGCTGCGAATCGGCTCTCTGGTGACTCACCGCATGCTGGAGCTCTCTCCGGTCATCCGGAAGGAGTTCCCGATTCTCATGGACGCGGTGACGAACATCGGTTCCGTGCAGATCCGGAATGTGGCCACCATCGGCGGCAACATCGTCAACGCGGTCCCTTCGGCCGACGGCGCCATTCCATTGATCACCCTCGGGGCCCAGGTTCGAATCAGGGGGCCGAAGGGGGAAAGAAGCATGGCCCTGGAAGACCTCTACATCGGTCCGGGGCAGACGCTGCTCGAGCCCGGCGAAATTCTTCTGGAGTTCGTGATCCCCAAACTTCTTCCACGCACGGGAGCCGCCTATGTGAAGCACACGCGGCGGGAAGCCATGGAGCTGCCCCTTCTGGGAGTGGCGGTGCTCCTGTCCTTTGCCGAGGACTTGGCCACCTGCACCGGAGCGAGAATCGGGCTGGGGGTTTTGGCGCCCACGCCCATGCGAGCGAGAAACGGGGAGGCGGTTCTCAAAGGCCAAAAAGTCACGGAGGACGTTCTCCGAAAGGCAGGCAAGGCCGCGGCCGAGGAGTGCAAGGCCAGAGACAGCATACGCGGAGAGGCTTGGTATCGCAGGGAAATGGTGGAAGTTCTTGTCCCGCGCATGGCACGCCTCGCCATGGAAAGAGCACGATAGGAGGTGTTCCGATGAAGAAGGAGATTGCTTTTGTATTGAACGGGAACAGAACGGAAATGGAAGTGGACCCCTTCTGGACGCTCCTTGAACTGCTCAGGGAAGAGCTGGAGATGACCGGAACCAAATACGGCTGCGGAAGCGGGGAATGCGGCGCCTGCACGGTGCTGGTGAACGGGAAAGCCGTCAACTCCTGCCTTTTCCCTGCCGTGGAAATCGATGGAGCCACTGTGACCACCATCGAGGGTTTGGCCAAAGCCTCGGGCGAGCTGCATCCTCTGCAGACGGCTTTCATCGAGCAGGGGGCGGTTCAGTGCGGATATTGCACGCCGGGCATGATCATGTCGGCCAAGGCCCTTCTGGATGAGAACCCCAACCCGACGGAGGATGAAATCCGCCATGCCCTGGCAGGCAACTTCTGCCGCTGTACGGGCTATGTCCAGATTGTCGACGCGGTCAAAGCGGCAAGCCATGCCATCTCCACCAAAGGGGAGATGAGACCGAGAAAGGCGGAATAGAGAATGACGGAGGTCACCATGGAGACAATGAGCAGTGTTGGAAAGAGAATTCCGAAGAGAGATGCCGTTGACAAAGTGACCGGCAGGGCGGCCTACATCCAGGATCTGAAGGTGCCTGGAATGCTTTACGGCAAGATCCTCCGGAGCAAATATCCTCATGCGAGAATCGTTCGCATCGACACCTCGAAGGCCAAGAAACTTCTGGGGGTGCGAGCGGTGATCACAGCGGAAGACGTTCCTCAAGTCCGGTACGGATTCATCAAGGACCAGCCCGTGCTGAAATCCGGGAAAGTGAGGTCCTACCGGGATGAACTCGCCGCTGTGGCGGCCACAGAACCCGATATTGCGGAGGAAGCGCTTCACCTCATCGAAGTGGAGTATGAGGCTTTGCCGGGTGTTTTTGATCCTGTGGAGGCGATGAAACCGGACGCCCCGCTGATTCACGAAGAGAACAAGAGCAATATTCTCAAGATCCCTTGGAAGCTCGTGGCCGGTGACGTAGAGGAAGCCAGGAAAGCCTCGGCTTTTGTGGCGGAAGATCGGTTCGAGGTGACCTGGGTGACCCACTGCTGCCTGGGCACAGAAGGGATCATTGCGGATTTTGACCTCCGGAACAACCTCACCACTTACCGGAACACTCAGATCCCGTCCCTAGCCCAGAGGGATTACAAGGACGCCTTGAAGGTGATGGGGCTTCCGGATGCCAAGGTCAGGATCATCAAGCCCACGATTGGCGGCGGGTTCGGCAGCAAGCTGGACACCTACGGGTTTGAGTACATCGCCATCCTGCTGGCTTTCGTGACAAGGAAGCCTGTCAAGATTCAAAAGACCCGGGAGGAGGAGTTCCGTTTCACTTCCACAAGACAGCCCGCTATTGTCCAAATTGCCCAGGGATGCGACAAGGAAGGGAAGCTCACCTTCAGAGACATCTCTATGATTCTGGACAACGGCGCCTACACGTCCTGGGGAGCGACGACTCCCTCGGTCATGATGATGCCCATCTCGTCGCTCTACAAGGTTCCCAATGTCCGCTACGAGGCGAAATGCGTTTACACCAACAACACCTGGTCCCAGGCGATGAGGGGCTACGGAAACCCTCAGGCCACGTTTGCCATTGAATCCAACATAGAGCAGCTGGCTCTAGCCGCAGGGATCGATCCCCTGGAATTCAGAATGCGCAATGCCAATGAGCCCGGTGAAGTCACTCCGCAGCGTTTCAAGATCACCACGTGTGGTCTCAAAGAGTGCATCCAGGAAGTGTCCAAGCGGCTTGACTGGGCGAGCAAGAAAAAGGGACCGAAGGTTGAAGGCCGAGGCGTCGGCATGGCTTCTCTCATCCACGTGGGCGGCGGAGCAAGGGTGTACAAGTCCGACGGCTGCGGGACCATCGTGAAGGTGGATGACTTCGGCGCGGTGGACGTGTTCACCGGCTCCACGGACATGGGCCAGGGTGCGGACACGGTCATCGCCCAAATGGTTGCCGAGGAGATGGGAGTCCTCCCCGAAGATGTGAACATCCTCGACAGGGATACGGACGTTTGCCCCTGGGATGTGGGCGCCCACGCCAGCCGGACCACGTTCGTGGC
>JGI26437J51864_10000164_pt1 | contig 18902 bp, 15 predicted proteins | sample FrelakmetLWP11LW_FD_51864 | JGI IMG/M metagenome (IMG submission 51864)
ATTATCATTAACTGTATTATCGTTAACTGCATTATCATTATTCACTACATTATCATTAACGATAGTATTATCTATAACATCCTGAGTTTGAATAGTAAGATGTGAAATATCCTCCATACTTTTTTTTCATAAAATATAGTCACCGAAATCTTGGCTGACCTGTGATGCAGATTTGTCTGTTCTCATAGCTCATTTTTCTTTAATTACCAAAGCCTGTCACAATCCTACTAGATAAAGAAAATCGGCGTTGGTGTATGCTCATTCTCTTCCTATTGGTCTTTTGAGTCCTTTACTCTCCATGAATGTGATAAGGTTGGAAAATATGGTTCAGATAGCATCCTCCTTGTAATTTCCACCGGTTATTTGATTGTATTTTTCTCCTGCTCAATCTTTGTTGTACTGTATGAGAAACAATGTTTTGATCATATGATCAAACTCTGCATTGCCGTACTCTCTTCCTTCTGTGGGCAAGACCTTTTTGGATAGAGAAAGAAAATTAACCTGGGACGGTTTAAGTCTATATGTTTCTTTTGTGGTAGTCCCCTTTGTGTATACATTGGTCTCTATGACTTTTTTCAAGTCATTCAAATCTTTCTGTGTTTTTTCATATTCAGTCTGCATTTTTTCTGCTGCTGATCACGGAGTAGTATTCGCTCATTTATTGAAAATAACCTTGCCTTCTATTGTTCATTTTCATTGTGCCATGTGTATGTGGTTATAAAATAAATATAGATAGATTATACTCCGAAAAAATTATTTGTCAAATATCAGAGGAGAAAAATATTGATTAGACTCTTGGATGGAAGAGATATAATCTCCAAGAACATCGGATGGAGACAGTAAAAAAATCGATGAAGTAAGGTTTACACCCGGGTGGAAAATTTTGCTATTCAGCTTCTGTAGTGACTTTGGTGACCATCGCACCTGGATGCGAAACTAACCAAATAGCACCTAACCAAAAATACTGCTAAAAATCTCTTGCATTTTTTCGTAGCATGATTATAATATACGTGCTACACTTTAAAACTAATTCAACAATTTATTAATTACGAATTAGCGAATTGCGGATTTTTTTTAGACGGAAAATTCGTAATCCGAAATCCGTAATCATTTAATCAAGTAATTTTATATTTTAAGTTATATAGTTATGGCAAAGATTATCGGAATCGATCTCGGAACAACCAACTCTTGTGTATCCTACATGCTAGGTGACAAATCAGAAGTCATCGCAAACGCTGAAGGAAAAAGAACAACACCTTCTGTCGTATATATCAAGGGTGATGAGTTGCTCGTCGGAGATCTTGCAAAAAGAAAGGCTATTTTAGAGCCAAAAAACGTTATCTACGAAGTGAAGAGATTCATCGGTAGAAAGTATTCTGAAGTTATCGGAAAAGAAAATCTTCCCTACGAAATCAAAGCTGACAAGGACGGCGGAGTGCTTATCGTCATCGACGGCAAGGAATACAAACCTGAACAGATTTCCGCGTTTATCCTCAAAAAACAAAAAGAGGATGCTGAAAAATTCCTCGGGACTCCTATCACGCAAGCAGTCATCACCGTGCCTGCGTACTTCAACGATAGCCAAAGAAATGCCACCAAAGCTGCAGGAGAAATCGCTGGATTGAAAGTTGAGAGAATTATCAACGAACCGACAGCTGCTTCATTGGCCTATGGAGAAGGAAAAAACAAAGACGAAAAAATAGTTGTCTTCGATCTAGGATGAGGAACATTTGATGTCACTATTCTTGAAATCGGATCTGAATGAACATTTCAAGTATTGTCGACATCCGGAGATACCCATCTCGGAGGTGCAGATTTTGATCAGAAAATTATCAATTTCTTGGTAGAATCATTTAAGAAAAAAGAAGGCATCGACTTAACCAAAAACGCTATGGCGATGCAGAGAATAAAAAACGAAGCAGAATCAGCTAAACACGATCTCTCTCAGACAGAGAGAACAGATATCTCTATCCCATTCATCATCACCGGTGAAGATGGATTGCCAAGAAACTTGGAAGAGACTTTGACGAGAGCACAATTTGAAAACATGTGCAGCGATCTGTTTGATAGATGTAAGACACCATGTTTAAATGCACTAGAAGACTCTAAGCTCAAGAAGAGTGATCTCAATCAAGTCATCTTGGTTGGAGGTTCTACAAGAATGCCGGCAGTATTGAAACTCGTAAAAGATATCTTCGGTATCGAACCAAAAGCTACCGTCAACCCTGATGAATCCGTAGCTCAAGGCGCCGCTATTCAGTGAGGTATCATCCAAGGAGACGTCAAAGATATCTTGTTGCTCGATGTGACACCATTATCATTAGCCGTCGAAGTGGAAGGCGGATTGGCGCATGTCATGATTGCAAGAAATACAACCATCCCAGCGAAAAAAGAAAACACCTTTACAACTGCTGCGGACAATCAGACTGCCGTTACTGTTCACGTAACGCAAGGAGAAAGACAATTTGCAAGAGACAACAAAGATCTCTGAATGTTTAATCTCGAAGGAATACCTATGATGAGAAGAGGACAACCTCAGATCGAAGTGACCTTTGATATCGACGCCAATGGAATCTTAAATGTCACCGCAAAAGAAAAATCTACAGGAAAAGAAATTAGTCACAAGATAGAATGATCTACTAATATCTCTGATGAAGATATTACCAAAGCAAAAGCAGAGGCAGAAAAATTCGCCGAGGAAGATCGCAAGAGAAGAGAGATCGTTGAATCAAAAAACAGACTTGAAGCTCTTATCTATCAGATGGAACAAATGCTTTCCGAGAAAAAAGATCAAATCCCCGATGAAGACAAAGAGAAAGTCAACAAACTGATGGCTGACGGAAAAGCAATCGCTGCAAAAGAATGAGCGACCAAAGAAGAGATTGATGCAGAAATCGAAAGAATTCAAAAAGAATTTGCTGAACTCTACAATAAATATCAAGCTGCTCCTCAGCAACCTACCCCAAACCCAGATTCAGAATTGGAAAAGGGAAGTGAAGAAGGTACTGTAGAATGAGAAGTCATCGATGCAGATGCTAAATAGTTATTTCGAACGATAGTGAGAAATCCTAATGATATATAGGATTTCTCCTCATTACATTCGTCGAAAATAAAAGCCACCCCATCATTCCAGCGTCATTCCCGCGAAAGCGGGAATCCATACTAAGCAAATTAGATTCCCTTTTTCAAGGGAATGACGTACAAGAGTAAGTAGGGTGGTTTTTTAGTATCGTCGGATATCTTCTCATCAAGAAACCTCATCACTCATCTTCATATATTTCGCGCCATTTTCTAAATCTTTTTGTTGATAATATACGCTTCATATTTTGCTACATATATTAGCTAACTGTGTTTTATTTAATTCGTGTTTATGATTTTTGAGGAGATCATTACCGATTGTTATAATAAGATCATTATATTCTCATCGTCTATAATTGAATGCAATCTGAACTAAATTGAATCCAGCATCTGTTTTTCATAAATTATATGCTTCTTTATAACGGTTAAGCATTTCATTGAATAATGTATTGGCAGTATATTTTTTTCAGAATATTATCTTGGTTGAGGTAGTATCTGTGGATATGCTATGTCATCATGATACAAAATTTCTTCCATATTCATCTGTATATAGTTTCGCCAAAAAATAAATTGCATCAGGGTTTTTTCTTTTTTCCAACATATGTAGATAATTATAAGATTGTTCTTCGTTGCCGTATTTTTCAAAGAATCATGCATTAAATTTCGCCAGATTCCATAGAGTAATATCTGATTCATTTTTTGCATATTTTTTGTATGTATCGATAAATTCTTTGACGAGTTGTGGTTCATATTCTTTATGTGCTTGATATTCCTCAGTTCATGGAATCTCATAAGTATTGTCATAATTAAATCCAGAGCGGATATAGTCGATAGTACCATCAATAGACATTTTGATTAGACCCATTTCTTTGAGTTGTTTCGCGTGAGCTATTTCTGCAATCCAATTATTTAAAAGATATTCTTGTCGTGTTCATCCGTGTAATCATCAGATGCCGAATCCATAATCCAGTCATAAACTTTCATTTTTTTGTATATCATCGAATTTGATCATCACACTATCTAGTTGATGTGATCAGATAGTATTGGTAAAAACATTAAATCTTGCTCTGGTAGGTTCATTCTTTCCTGTTTCTAGATTCTTAAAAGAACCTCAAAAAGATATTTTTGGATTTCCATATTTCGTCTGCATCTCAAGGATGGTTTTATAGAGTATCTCGTCCGATTGTATGATACTATTTATTTTGATAGAATCGTTTTCATAGCCGTGCCTTGCTAACATTGCATTGAATTCTTCTTGGCTTATGATTCAACTCATAAGCTTGATGATATCGTTCGTTTCCTGATCTTTCAATATCTCCTTCTTCCCTAGACTATCATTCAATTCTTTTTGGATATCATGTTTGATATAGCCTATCTTCTCTGAAAAATGATATCATGATAAAATAAGCCCTCAAAGGACGGCCGCTACTTTCGCTGTATTTTTGATGATTTTTTTTGGCGATTTTTTCATGGTACTTTATTATATTCATTTTGTTGAATTTTGTCAAAATAATAATACCGACTGGTGTCGGCATACATTCTCCTTCAAAAATATTTTTGTTTTTGATTGAAGGATACATAGTTGCTATCACAATAAATTCTCATTACATTTCCCCACGTTCGTGGACTAAAGGGACTTATTTGGATAGTAACTATAATTTCGACGTCATAAAAACTTTCAATGCTTCAAGTTTTCATTGCGTCTCAATTAAAAAAAATCCCGCAGAAAATCAGTGGGATTTTTTTTAAAGATAAATTTTGTCTTATGGTACTTTGTAGTAGGCGATGTTTATATTCATGCCTGCACCAATAGACAAAAACATAATGATATTCCCTGATGTGACTGTATGACCTTCTAATTGGCCATTACAGATCCGATCAAGAATCAAGGGGATGCATGCTACCGATGAGTTGCCATAGGTGTCGCCGATAATCGGCATAATGTTTTCTGGTACCGGCAGATCGAATTGAGCATATGTCCTCAGTGCTATCTCTCTGAGCATAAAAGGATTCGGTTGGTGAAATACCATTTTGCTGATGTTTTCAATCCGTAATCCAGCTTCTTTGAGAGAATCTTTGATCATTACAGGAATAAGACTCAAAGCATGTTTGTGGACTCTTGTTCCATGCATTTTCAAGAATAATTCATCAGGGTCATAATTCGGATCATAGGATTCCCCCATAAAAATCATAAATGCTTGCTGATTGAATGTATCAGAGCGTACTTTATGGAAGAGTATCCCTGTGGTTTTTTCACTTTCCACGGCTTTGAGCACTACTGCACCTCCACCATCGGCGTACAATAAACTATCAACATCTGTATTGTCCATCACTTGGGAGAGTATTTCTGCTCCTATAAGCAATGCTGTTGTTATTTTACCACGTTTAATCATGATATCAGCAAGAATCATTGCCTGTAAAAAGCCAGGACACCCAAAGAAGATAGTAAATGCTACTGTTTTGGTATTTCGAATATTCAAACCGACTTTTACTTTGTGAGCAAGAGACGGCTTATGTCCAAGATAATGAACAACAACAATACTATTGAGGTGTTCTTTGTCTACAGAACAATTGGGTAAAAGATACTCTGCTACCTCCATGATATCCTCCTGTTCATGGTCATTGATATGAACAACAAGATCTTTGTCGCTCAGACCAAGATACTCTGCAATGATTTTGAACATACGTTCATCGCCATGTCCTCCGTATTCGATGTCGTAGGCAATGACATAAGGATTGTTGATTTGTAAATAATTTTTGATTCTTGAGGCATAACTCGGAACAAGATCAACTTTATCTTCTTTGGTTGTTATGTCCCCAAAATTATTCGCAAAAATAATACAATCGATATCCTCACGATTAATCTTTGAGGAATGTAGAGCGTTTTCTGCGGCTTCGATAGCAAGAGTCGAAGCTACTTTTCCATTTGCTGCATAGTGACGTTGTGTAATTCCCGTAAGCTCTTTTTCAAATTTTTCTACAACTACTGAAATGGGCTTATCCATTTTATTGCCCTTGATATCATAAAATGCTTCTTTGTAAAAAGCAGATGTAGGGGCAGAAAAAACAGAATTTGGTACGATGGAATCGGAACGAGAATCATGACTTCCTGTTCCAATGATTTTTGAAAACAAGTTTTTCATTTTATTTGATTTAGTATATTTGTTTTTTAGATATTAATATATCTCTTTAGTAAGAAAAGTCAAGGCTCTTTTCCGATGGTAATTTCCCTGCGAATTTCTATGCTCATGAGGAATTTATCCCTTTGTTCGCGTATGAAATTTGTCGCTACCTGCGCTGCATGATTAGAGTCTATACTCAAAAAAGAAATAGAAATCGCTGGATATACGGTGATCGGTTCGTGACCAACACTGGTTCGTTTTCAGGGAGATTTTTCTGCAATCGCCAAAATAAATCTTCGATCTAGAGTCTGAAATAAAGTATTTCTTGAATTAGCACAACATATAACTTCTGATTTTAATCAACTCTTTGACTTGGTATCGACGATTGATCGACCTATGTACGTTCAGGGAAACCCTATCGTCGTAACGGCTCAGACAAAACAATCATTGTTGACGAGTACGCCGACCATTCAGAGCATCGTAAAAAAATCCATCGTAAAAAAAATATTGAACGGTAAAGAATGACAACTCCCGGAAGATCATAGTAAAGAAACCATAGAGATTCTTGTCCACATAGAAAACGATATGTGTTCGATATTGCTCAATACAACCTGAAATTCGCTCCATAAGAGAGGCTACAAAAAAGCCACAGGAGAAGCGCCAATCAACGAAGCATTGGCTGCGTGATTACTTCTTTTGTCTGGTTGGAAATTTAGCGAACCACTCTACGATTTTTTTTGCGGAAGCTGAACTATAGCTATCGAAGCAGCATTGCTCGCAAAAAATATCGCACCAGGAATGTTTCGTACGTTCGCTTTCCAACAGTTCGCTCGATATGATCAGACAACCTTCGACAAGGAATTTGAATCTGCAAAAGACAAGATGATGTTACAAAAAGAACATACCATCATAGCCTCAGATATCAATCCAGAGATGATTTCGATAGCACAAGAAAATGCAAAACATGCAGGCGTAGAAAACTATATCCGTTTCGAAACAAAAGATATCAAAGACTATATCGCCGGTCCGGAACTGATAGGAACCTTAGTATCCAATCCACCCTATGGAGCCAGATTAAATACTTTCGATCTAGAAAATATATATCATGCTATCACCGAATTGTTCGTTCATCATCCGAAATTGCATGGTGGTATCATCACGTCGTACGAAAAATTTGAGACCGACACGACATCGTGAACACGAAAAAAATCTATGATCTTCAATGGTGGAGAAAGGTGCCGATTTTATAAAAAGACTCTTTTAAAATAACTAACAGTGAATAACTAACAACTAACAACGATGGTATTTGTTATATCATAAACTATAGTCCATAAACGGACAAATCATTCATTCAACATTTAGTATTTAATATTCAAAATTATGATAAGGACAAGTATTTTAGACGCTTGAGCATTACAGGCATTCACAAAGGAGCGCAAACTCCAGCCTTTCAGAGTCAAACAGATCTACCAAGAAGTATTCAAAAATCAGAATATCAATTTCGCTGATATGACGACACTTTCCAAAGATCTGAGAGAAGACCTAGACAAGGATTTTTCTGTCGTTACCTTGAAAGTGGACAAAGTATTGGAAGACAAATCAACCACCAAAATATGATTCCAGACTCATGACGGCTACATGATCGAAGCGGTAATTATTTATCATCGACAAGACGAAAAATACAACAAGAACGATGACCCCGGCAATCCGAGGGCAGGCGATAAATTAAACAGGATAACCCTCTGTATTTCCTCTCAAGTAGGATGTCCTATGGGATGCTTATTTTGTGTCACCGGGAAACTCGGCTTCAAAAGAAATCTAACGCGAGACGAAATGGTTTCACAAATATTTTACGCGAACAATTACATAAAAAATAAATTCGGAAAACAGGAAGACGGAACATTGTTCGGTGTAAGAAATGTTGTCTTTATGGGAATGGGTGAACCGTTATTGAATTACGAAAATGTCAAAAAAGCTATCGAGATTATGCTCAGACAAGAAGCAGGATTTTCACTTTCTCGCAGACATATAACGATTTCCACTGCAGGAATTATTCCATGAATCAAACAACTCATCAAAGATGAAATACCTGTGAAATTAGCTATTTCACTCCATGCACCAAACCAGGCTCTGCGTGACAAACTTATGCCGGTAGCCAAAGCATATCCACTCGAAGCACTTGATAAAGTCTTGCGCGAATATGTCAGAGCATCAGACAACAGGATATTCTACGAATATATTATGATAAAAGATATGACCGACAAACTCGAACTTGCCAAAGAATTAGTTACCTTACTCAAAGGTAAATTAGCTCATGTAAACTTAATTCCTTACAATACCAATCCTGCAATTTCACTTACAGAAAGTGATGCAACAACAATTCAAGCCTTCAAAAAAATATTAGAAATAGGTGGATTGACCGTGACCGTCAGAGATAGTCTCGGAAGGAAGATGAAAGGTGCGTGTGGTCAGTTAGGATATGAGAAATTAACTAACAACTAACAACTAACAACTAACAACTAACAACTAACAACTAACAACTAACAACTAACAACTAACAACTAACAACTAACAACTAACAACTAACAATTAGTGAATAGAAAAAAATACTATCACTGTTAGTTATTAGTTGTTCACTGTTAGTTAAAATTAGATAGTCCATTGTCCATGGACGATACCGATGAGATATCGTTGTCCATTGATATTTTCAAATACTAAGTACAAACTTCTTCGATCCATTCATTCATATTGTGGATCAATTTGCGGAAAGTGAAATTCTACGATTTCTTTTCCTGTATAGACATCAAAAATATTGTTCAATGTGTTTCCTCTTTCAAACTTCTGATTATGATAGAATTCAGGTGCTGTTGCAAAGTCTACATCGTAGACGAATTTCTCCCGATATTGTCAGATTCATAGGTCGATAGGATCACCTTTCCCATCATAGGTTCATCGAGTGAATGATCTCGAAAGTGCTAATCCGTTATATACTTCACCTGTGCTCAGAACGACATCTGTGACGGTATTTACATATTCATACGGAGAGAAACGAAGTCATTGATCGCTGACGAATGTAGCGAGTGTAGGAAGATCTTGATTTTTGATGGCGTTGATTACCGCATCTATAGTACCCGTGAGATCAAGCGTTCATGTAGTGGTGTCACAAGAGAATCATTGATCAACGGAGCAGGTCTCTGCAGGCTCTTTACCACAACCCACCAAAAGGAGTCCAAAAGAAAAAAGAGGAATCAGTATAAGAAGTTTTTTCATGATGATTTTTTCTAGCATATAAAAAGACGGATTAGACCGATAAGGATTGATAAACATCTTTCCTATTTGTTTTGTCTATTCCGTCTTTATATATTTATTTCCGTACGGTTTCCAAGAGTGAAATTGCTCAGTTATGTGCTGGTGCTACCAATCTATATTTTTCAGCTAAACCAGACATGTAACTTCTGTAAAGCATCAAAAGTATCCATGATCTCCATTCTTCGATAAACGGATCTTGTATCTTGGTCATGACATTATCTTTTTTGAGTGCTGCGAGATGTTTCTCATACCATTCATATATTTCCTCTTCACCTTCATAGATATTGTACATGTCTCCATAGACGAGCCTTGAAAGAATTGTTCAGAATTCTGCTCTAGTGATAATATCATTAGGATCGAAACTTTGCTTAGGGGTATATCAGTCTTGTTCAAGACCCATAAGATTCAACTGACAAGCAGTCTTGGTGAAGAATTTCATTTCATCACTGAGGTATGTTGTATCATCATATCCATCACATCCTGATTTGTTAGTGTCAGGAAATATACCCATAATCTGGATGGTGAACATAGAGATAAGTTTTGCTATTTGTTTTCTTGGCACTTTGGCATCAACAAATGGACACATCGTAGTGATGTTGAGATTATATGCTCGATTGAATGCATCAAAAAGTTCTTCAGAATAGAATTCATCAGGATCGAGTTCGCATGTAGGCGCTCCATGTCCTGTAAGTTCGGAAGCACAACAAGTCTGATCATAATAACTATCAGAATAATCTATACCATCGTTGTTAGCACATGCGACATTGCTTGGGAGTAAGCAATCGTCCTTATAGAGATGAGATCCTCATCAACCACCACCAGTAGTGATAGGCGGAATATATATTCTTTGGAGATATAAGGTATGTCATGAAAGGACTGCTTTGACGGTGCTAGCATTTCCTGAAAGCACTAAATTCGGCAGATCATGAATGCTGACAAATGTCGCTGTTCCACTTTGATCTTCAGTTCACCTATAGATATCCATGGGTTCTTCATTTTCGGTCCCACAATACAAGGTTCCTGTGTATTCATCACCAGTGAAATATGGATTGATACCTCCTGATATGTACAGTGTTGAGTTGGGATAGATAAATGGCGGATTGATTCCTGTCTGGATATAGATGTCATGGAAGCATCAGTAATCTACACATGATGGTTTGGTTCTGAATGTGTAATCGTTGATGTCATCTATATTTCCGACCATATCTTCAGCATAGATACTGACGTGTATGGTTCATGAACTTGGAAATGCAGGGTGATTGATTGTTATATAGTAATCAGGCTGAAGCGCTGTTCATACTGCTCCAGAAAGATTGAGATCACTACCGGAGAATATATATGGTCCATATGTGGTGCCGTTGATACCGGATAAGGTGACGATGATAGTTCCGCTATGTACTCCTGCCCGGTCATCTGCTATTCATAAAGTAATAGGCGCTGTCGTGAGAACCATAGTCGATCACGCACTAGGAATAGCTGATCATGCTATGAGCCATGGTTTGATAGGAGCATTGAAACTGGTAGAGATGGTTCCTATATTGCTATTCCGATCGTTTACATTTCCTGTTATCGTAATAAGTTTTTCGATACCATATTCAAAGAGTGCTCAAGAAGCTATACTCACCGTATAATTCTTTTCACGGAACTGCCATGTTCTATATGTTCGTAGAGCGACAAGATCTCCTGCAACAGAAAACACACCTCCAGTAAAATATCTTCCGGTACCGTTTCCTGATATTCTCAATTGAAAAGTAGAGAAATTGACTCCGTATTGATTATTGATTCATCGTTTGTTTCCTGTCCATGTTCAGATACCCGGCAATCATCCTGTCCGTACATAGGGAACCGTTCACCCTCATGCATTTTCTGTGAGCGTCAATTGTATCCCGCTGAGATGAGATTTTTTGGATCATCCATTAGGCACGATCGTATCTGCCGGAGGAGTAAAATCATCCTGGCAAGGAAGTTGTTCTACATAATAATATCCCGTAATATTTGGATTCTGACTCGCTGGAACAATGATATTGTTTCCTCCATAACTGAGCGATGTCCTTACGGTATCGCCATTGTAGATGATCGAAATGGTTCCTGTATATTCTATGGATGAAAACTTTGGTATCAGTTTGAGCGTACCATATAATCTATCTGTACCGATGAAATTGCTGCCTGGATTGTAACGATCTATTTGCAAGATAGTTTTGTTTGTATCTAGCCATACAGGATAGACGGAAGGGTTACTATATATACTAAAGGATGCGGTGCTTGCGACAAAAAGTTGTGTCTGAAGTGTGCTTGCGACATCAGATGTATTGTATGAAAAACGTGTAGGATCCAATTGTAGACGAAGCAGTCCAGCTTTTGCTCAGGTGATATTGGTTTCGGTCGTTGCTTTGATATCAAGTGTAGTGTCACATCATTGCTTATATGGCGAAGAGCTTGCAGGCACCTGGAAATAATAATATTGTCCGGCAACAAGAGAAACCATTCCTCCGAGGAGAAGTGTAGATAATAGCGCTAGTTTCTGATAGATTACCTTTGTTCTCATGAGTGTTTCCTTCTTCGATAGATGAATAAAAGTGTTATGATGATGAGTATCATTACTCAAGGTAATATGTTCCTTCGGCTCAATCGTTCTTTTCGTTGCATTTTATGTATGGTCTTGGTGAGCGCTTCTTCTGGTGACATATGTGCGAATCCTCATACTATTTCATAGTCGGCTGGATAATCGCATGCTGCATTTTCTACAAAGCGATACATACCTTCTCCTGTTTTTTCCAAGATATCGATGCCTCATAATATACTGAGATTGCTATCGTAAGTCTTTCCTGGTCATGCAAAATAAAGCTTAAGATTTCCATCTGCGTCAGTGATATTTTTCTGTTTCAAAAACAATGTTCCTATACTTCCACTTCCTTTGACCGTGTCTTTGGGGTTGGAAACAAATCCTATGATGTGGATGTTGTAATCGCTTACTTTGGGAGGAAAAAAATTTGGAATCAATTCTTTGCTGGGAACGAAATCCACGTATTCGAGAGATGTCTCTATGACAACATCGGTGGCGGCAATCGCTTGCTCTGAAGTATCGATAATGACATCTACTGCTACGAGACATCCTGATTTGATCTCTGCAGTATCAGGAGAAAATCTGATTTCCGTAGCTGTACCAGCTCCGATGATCGTCGTTATGATTGCTATTCCCAAGATAATCTTTTTCATGATTGTTGCAGATCCAAAATAAAAGTTAATTAATTGTTATCGTTCCGTTGCTATAGATGAAGTCGAGTCCATCCAATCCTGTGATATAGAGTTCATCCCCAGTATAGGTTGTTCATTTGATAGAACTTCCTGCGGGAGTATAGATTCAGATATTTCAGGTGAGAATGGTTCATGAATATGGTCGTCCACACATCAGGATATCATTGTTGATCCCCGTGAGATATGGATAGGGTGAATTGATATTCGTTCAGGTGACTTGGATGAGATTTCCTGTGAATGTATAGGTTCCGATATTGATACCTCCAAGGATATCCACAGTAAAGAAGTCTGCACATCATCGATCAGCACAGTTCATAGAGGTAGTGAATTGCGAGCTATATGTTCATCTATTCCCCGCAAGATCGTAAACGGATCAGGTAATAGTGATGGCAGCGTTGGAAGGGAAGTCCCACAATGGCGTAAAGGAAACTTGATAGGATCATGCATTTCCGGTGCCAGGAGTTCCTCCGATGAGCGTGATAGTGAGTTCGTTTCCTGAATAGGTATGTCCTGTATAAAATTTCGTTCATGAATTATATTCGGCAATAGTGATACTGATACTTCCCGTATTTATACCAGCCCGATCATCTTCGAAATTGAATACGAAAGGCGAAAAAGTCAGTGGAACGTTTGTCGATATCGATGGCTGTATTCTCGTTATCGTAGGGTTTTGTGGTGCATTGAATGAGAATGTTGGAGTTCATGTATTTGTGTTGTTATATTCGTTCGGATTGTCAGTCACGGAGATATTCACATATACTTGTTTTTCTATTTCATATGGAGATGGAGCAGGGAAATTGAGATTATATCCTCTGATTTTATTCTGTCGTGTAAGCATATTGATGCTACTGTTTCCTGTTCGTTCATTGATAGTGAGTGTCGGACTTGCTGGTGTGAAAGTGTACGGTCGTGATCATGCTACACACGTCGGACAATCGAGGGTGATACTGATAGTTCCGCTATTCACTCCTTCTTGGTTATCGACACTACTTGGTGCGACTACATAGTTTGATAATATCGCAGTGTTGTTTCCTGAATATCGATAATGTTGTCTATTATTGGTAGCGAGTGGTGCTGGTCAATTGACGGTTCATGGTCATGCCCAATCATAGAGGACCATATATATTGTTGCGTTGTACGGAACATATCTCATACCATTACTCGGATAATTCCATCCCATGTTCGGTGAAGTTGTGTCTGGAATACATGGTAATGGAACAAAAGTATATATACCATGAGTAACTCCACTGAGAATATCATAAGAAGACCCGCTCGCATTTAGCGTCGCTCCGTCATCGGTTAGATTAGGATCAAAAACGATAGCATCACCACTTAACGTAGTGAAATCCAAGGTGGTTCCTGTGATATTCTGTATGGTTTTAAATCTGAAGGTAAGCGCATTGATTGTTGCTATCGATGTTTGTCCAGGGAGCATCGTTCATCGCGCGTTATAGAGATTGCTGGCTACGGATGCGTTGGTGACATTATTGAAGAGTGGGTTGATAGATTCGTGAACGATTTGTGCAGATGAATTATCAAATTTTATGGTACTTTCAAATGCGTTGTATCACATGCTATCAGGGTTGAGTACCATGGAGAATCTATAGCTGCAATGTAATTTTCCTGTAAGTGTGGATGGGTTGATGCTAAAGTTTGGCATAGCAGCATTGCTGAAAATTCACAAAATACTGAGTATGCTTACGATACCTGCGATGAATGTTTTGACTGTCGGTGTGTTTCGTCTCATACTTATCCCTGCTTATTGCCAAATAAAACTTCATCCGTCTGTTGCGAATGCATCTTGTTTCAAGACATTGTTTCCTATGATACTGATATCTGAAGCGTTGATTGCTGAATCACCATTGAGGTTTCTTGGGTTGAGTTCGTCGACACTGTATTCAGGGAAGCTGCCATAGAGCATGATAGAGATGTCGTTTCCATTGATGACGTAATCGTATTGGTCAGAAGTATTTTTGAGATCTCCTGCTGTCTGATACCTTCGTCCATTGTCTCCTGCAGAGTTTTCTTGAGTGTCATACAGATTAGTCCCTGTAGTAAAATCAAGCGTATCAGTACCCAAAGCAGTAATCGTTGCTCAGCTGAGATAAGATGCCAAATGTGATTGTCCTTTGAAAACAACATAATAAGTTCCTACAGGGACATTGATTTCACCTGTTCCATATCCGTCGGAATCCAATTGGAAGGGTAGACTTGAACCCACAAATTGTCTGTTGCTATCATATATCTTCACGGTTCATCGATTGGCGTTGTTGGTCATTTGGTAGACACGGTTTGAAGGATATGCTTTCACAATAAATGAAAATGTATTTGAATGTACTTTCGCATCCAAGAATATACCCCTTGTGGGCAGGGTATTTACGTATGCATTGAGATTGTTTGGAATAGCTTCAAGAGTGATACATCCGCGAAATATTCCACTATGCGTATTAGGAAATGTTATAGAAATATTTTGAGTTCCGCTTGTTTCTGCCGCTAAAGTGAAAGGAGTGGTATCTCACGTAATATATTGTCAGAATTCTTGCTGTTCATGGGGACTAAGACAACCGGTATGATTAAATCCATCAGTCGTTATGAACCCATCTACGAATCCGAGTTTATAGGTCATATCCATCAATTCTTTGTTGTAAATGGCTATGGTAAACCCCGTAGTAAATCCTCAGGTGATTTCAAAGCTTACGGTGTTTGTCTGTTCTGTTCCCGAAAGGAATGCAAATTCTGAGAAACCAACCATAACCTGATCAGAATACAAAAAACCTAAGAATATCGTGAATATCCCTATGCTTCATAAAAGTATGTTACGTATCTTTGTTCGTGGTAGTTGCATTAAGAATCAATGATTAACAATATAAGAATTCAGTATTACGCTTTTAGCTCTGCCTACCACAGGCAGGTTTAAGCTTCAAGCTACTATCAAGTATACTCATGAAATGGATGTTTGTCATTTTTTGGGTGAAAATTGTGTTCCTTTTACAACCGTTATCTTGTTTTATATATATAGTATGAAACATCTTTAAGAATTCATTTTTTGTGAAAAAAATCAAAATATGAGTACATGTAAAATATAGTAGAGAAAAAATATTCCTCTTTTCTCCAAAGATATTGATTTCAGTGTGACAAGGACTATATATAGAGCAATATTTTATCTCCTTTTTCTCTTGATGAAAAAAATCGTAAAGAAAAAAGTGGCAGCGAAAAAACCTCTCGCTCCAAAGACTGTGAAGAAATCAAAGACAAATTTCTGGCTCAAGGTGTTGGGTATTGCAAACATTGTCGCATTCCTTGGGGTGATTGCTATCAATTATTTGGCGGTACAACTTCCTATAGGAGGTATGACAACCGGAGCATTATCGGATTTGTATCCTAATCTTTTTACTCCAGCAGGAGTAACATTTTCTATCCGGTGATTGATTTATCTATCTTTGCTCGACTTCGTAATTCGACAAATAGTTGATCTTTTCAAAAAGAATTCTCTCTGAATCACCAAGAGCGTAGGAATTCGATTTTTGCTTTCTTGTGCTGCGAATATCGGACGGATTTTTGCTCGGCATTTTCAACAAGTGTTTTTGTCTGTGCTTATCATGCTAGCATTCCTCGTCATATTAATCGTCTTGGCTAGTAAGGTTCAGCTTGGAAAAAAACTCTGAACATGGAAAGAAAAATTATTCGTACAAGTCCCTTTCAGTTTATATCTTTGATGGATCTCCGTAGCTACCATAGCAAATGCTGCTGCACGACTCGTTCATATTCAACGAGGAATGTTGGGAATAAGTCCTATCTTCCGAACTATACTGGTAATTGTTGTTGCTACATTGCTTGCATTGCTGGCGCTCTACAAAAAATACAATATTGTTTTTGCACTTGTCGTTGTACGAGCATTCATTGGTATTATTATCAAGACCTTGTGAGCTGAAGTAATCTACAGTCAAATCATTCGAACATTGGGCGCATGTATTGCTATGATTACTGCGGCTATCGGATGGAGACGAGAGAAACGGATGAAGAACTAAATTAGTATAAAGCATCAAGCATAAAACACAAAGCTGTTTTTTGGCTATAGCGCGGCTTTATGCTTTGAACTTTAAACTTTAAACGATTTTTTATCTTTTTATCTTTTGGTAATGTATACTATGTACATCATCCTATGAATCGTCGTATTCTTTTTATTACTCATTTCCATTAAGATCGTTAGACCAAATACCGTAGCTGTCGTTTTGTTTTTGGGTAAAACGTGAAGAATACTCAGAGAAGGTATCAATGTTATTGTGCCAATACTCGAAGGTGTGAAACGTCAGAGCTTAGCACTCATCAACCTGAGTGTAAAGGTAGATGGTATCACCAAAGACAATGTGAAGACTACCGTGAATATCAATGTCATCTACCGCGTGAAACATGATGATCAGTCTGTTATCGATTCCTTATTCAAAAACTCCAATGTCGTACAGACCATCACATCATTGACGGAAGAACAATTGAGAGCTAGAATATTCGAATTTTCTCATGAAGAGATTTTCGGCAAGAGAAGCGAAATTGGTGATGAAATCAAAGAAACACTTTGTGTCAAAATGGCTGAATTCGGTATGGAATTGGATAGTGTACAGGTAGTAGATATTCAATTGGATCAGAAAGTTGTAGAAGCGATGAACAATGTCGTAGCGAGTCAAAAAAACAAAATCGCAACGATTACCGAAGCTGAAGGAAGTAAACAAGGCCAGATATTGAGTGCTGAAGGAGACAAGGAAGTGAAGAAATTACTTGGTGAAGGTATGGCGCTCCAGAGAGAAGCTATCGCCAAATGATTCAAAAATTCCATCGGCGAAATCAAAGCGACAGATTCATCACTCACCGGCAAAGATATTTTGGACTTCTTGTTGAATAGTAGTAGAATAGAGACACTCGAAAGAGTAGGTCAGAACAATGCTAAGATCATTTACGTCAATGAAAATCTAGAAGGGAAATCAGCGTCAATGATCAATCATAATCAGTAAAAATTTCGGATCAAAATAGCAAAAACCATGGCCCAATCGCTTTGGTTTTTTTAAATGATTTCACCCCATTGATTAGTTGGTTCTAATAGATATAACCTATATAATCTTTTATCAATAAAATATATTCCCATGAAAAAAACACTTATCATTGTTTTAGTTGTTGTCCTTCTTGTCGCTGGATGAATTCTTTATTTCTATAGAGATGCTGCTAGAAATATATACAACAACACCCAACAAGAAGTATCAGAAGAAATTCAAGATGCAAAACAAGATATGTCAGAGGGTTTTCAGGAAGTAAAGGAAGATATGTTAGATAGCCAACAAGAAGCAAAAGAAGATACGGCAAACCAATAAAAAATAAAGAAAAACCATGGCGTAATTACTGTGGTTTTTTGGGACAAGTCACCAAAAAGGAATTTTTTTAAAATAAAAAATCGTCCATTACCCCTGATGTTTCAAAAGCTAGGTTTCAAAGAAAATACCTTGAAGAAAACGAATGAATTGATGTAGTTAGATGGAGGCGATATTTATCGTCTCTTTTCTTATTGTAGAAGAATATTAAGCCTCTATGATCAATCATAATCAATAAGAAAAGGGCACATTACGTGCCCTTACAAATCTCATTTACCCTTGGAGATATACTCCAAGATTTCAGGATCTTTTTCTGTTTTCTCCAAGAAAGTATGTATGTCTTTTATACTCTCTTTTTCAATTGTTTCATTTTTGTTTAAAAGCGATTCCTGAAAATAGGCTTTTGGAGCAACTTTTTCTTTCTTCTTTGCTTCTTTTTTCTTGCTCCATTGAGCAAGTCCCAAGGTAAATAATACCAAGGAAAGAATAATGATAATAACAACAACATTATCTGTCATATGAATTTGATTTTATGTGTAATGGGATTATAAACATAAGAAACAAAATGTCAATAGTAGTTATGTTTTATGATATTTAGTAGAAAAAACCAGACAATATTCGTTTTGATAGGAAAAAATATCTAGGTTGTTGGTATATTTTTTTCAAAACTATTTTGATTATTTTACGTTTCTTTTGGTAAGTACGGAAAGCAGGGAACAAAGTCCTTGCTTTAGCAATGGTTCGAACTGCTCATATACATTCGGAAAGCGGGGGATTCGAA
>JGI26437J51864_10000167_pt1 | contig 18839 bp, 19 predicted proteins | sample FrelakmetLWP11LW_FD_51864 | JGI IMG/M metagenome (IMG submission 51864)
CGAAAAACGACGGCTGGTTGATTCTTGGGAGGAACGACTCCTAGTGGGCACAAAGGTGCAAAGGCACAGAGGCACAAAGCAGAGAAGAACGGAAAAACCGGCATGACTTTGTGCCTTTGCCTCTCTGACCCTTTGTCCCTCAAGCTGTTGGCGGAAGCCGACAGCCGTTTACTTGGGTTTCAGGAAATCCTCGAGATGAATGACCTTGTCCTCTTTTCTCGCGGCGTCCCAGGAGAGCTTGATTTTTGATTTTCGGAGATCATTGATCATGGTTTGGAGTTCCGGGTTCTTTTCAATGATCCCCTGAATCTGCTTGCTCAAATCTTTCCACGTCCTGTCGAGTTCCTGGGTTTCCAGCCGAAAGCCCGCCCAGGTCGCGAGCAGGGACCCCAGGTGAGAAAGCAGACCAAAATGCGTTGTTCCCTGGAGATAAAAGGGGCAATGACACCAGAGGCTGAAACAGTCGATTCCCCTTTTTTTCGCCTCATTCAGGATGGTCGAATGAATGGCACTGGGGCCTTTGTAGTTGACGGTGGAGAGGCCCTTTTCTTTCAGCCGTGCCAGAAGCTCCTCGCTGGAGGCAACCGCCGAAATCACCGTGTCCGTGTGAAGGACGTTGTCGTACATGCTGCCCAGAAGGACGATGGTCCTCACCTTGACCTTCTCACAAAGCCCCGCCAGAGCCTCTGCAAAGTAGAGCCAGCGCAGATTGGGTTCCGGAGCCTTGAATAGAATCATATCCCGGCCCGCTGTTTCTTTTTGAACGACATGGAGATATCCTCCGGGGGGCGTTATTTTCTTCAGAAGCCCCTCTTCAATCTCTACCGAAGGCCTGTTTTCATCGAACCGATAGAAGGGATCAGGAACAATCCTGCCGAACGCTTTGGCATCGAGTTTTTCGATCAGATACTCCACCATGCCCCTGGAGAGATCGAGGGCATTGCCCCAGCCTTCAAACCCTGCAATCAAGACAGGGTCATCCAGCTCGGGCATATAAGCGATTTCAATGGCATCCGGGAACATGGCGGAAGTTTGGCACCCCGCCGATGGGGTTGTCAATTCATTTCTGTTGACAAAATTGGAAAAAGTTTTAAATTACCGAGCGTTAGAGAGAAGATTCCAGCGCTGCAGCTGGCTTAGAGGGAAACGGTTGTCTATAGAAATCGAAAGAAATGTCCTGGAAAATGCCTGCAAGGAGATGATCGAAACGATCCTTTTTTGCCTTCCCGTAGCCTTCAAGGGAACCATCTACAGGGTCGGCAAACCTCCGTATCTGATCACCGAGCGAATCACCTCCGGGGTCATTGACTCATCCAAGAAACAGATCTCCTGGGGACTTCCCGAAAACTCGGACTACAATCCGCCGGGCAGACCATGGACGGACTATAGGGATGAACCGGGCAGGCCATTGGAAGCCATGGCCTGGTGCGTGGAAAAACAAATCAGCTGGACCTCTGCAGATCCCGCGAACGACCCGCGAAGCGTGAGGCTCCAGGTGGAAGGCGTTGAAGAGGATTTCCACCACATGGAACCGGTGCTGGTGCGCAAGTCCGATCTCCACCTCGACCTGTATTCCCCTCTGGAGTATCCCAGGGATTACCAGGAGAGGGTCCTCTGGCAGGGGAGCGATTACGTGGTGGTGGCGGTGGTGAAGATCCATTTCGATCCTCACACCATTCGCGTCGGCGGCCGCGAAACCAAGGTGATCAAGAAACTGTCCCGCTCTCTGGGCACCCAGCTCCTTTCCCACCACCTTCACCATGATACGGTTCGAGCGATGCAGCAACTGGCAAGGGATAGGCTCAATGCGTGCAACATCCTCGCCGATTCCCTGCGCAACGCCATTACCAAATCCGCGCTCATCTTTTCCCTCGTGAAAATGGAGATGTGGAATCTGAGGGAACAGTGGGAAGCGCTGCTTCTTAAAGAACGGCACGAGAGAAACGCAAAGCGGGAGGCCGTCAAGGAGCTGGAAGAGGTGCTGATGCACCTGACGGGGAACACTCAGGAACGGAAGAATGATCTCGTCGCCGTACAACGCCGCTTCCTCGATCTTCCCTTGAGCCCGCAGAAAGCCGAGAACTGGGTCACGCTGCAGATCCAGGAGCGCTGGAGAGATCTCCTTGCCAAATCTCCTCAGGATGAGAAGACCACCCACAGGATTTGGCAAACCCTTGAAAAGCTCAAGAAGTCTCTCTATTACGGCAGGAATCCTGAAGTGGTTGCGGGTTACTCCGGGATTCCAAGGGAATTGAAGCAGGAATGGGTGGATGCGGTTTACAGCAATGTGGATGGGTTCAACGATTCGACGATCGAGCGTTTGATCCGGCTCCTCGCAAACCCGGCGCTGCCCATCCCCAGCAGGGAACGATCCAGGAGGATGCTGACGCAGCTCAAGATTCTTGCGGAAAACATGGATCAGCTGGAAAGAAACACGAATTTTCTCTTGCGTCACGTACTGAACGGCGGAGATAACGGCGCGTCGCAGGAATTCGTTAACGGGGAGAAGAAAAAGCCTTAGAATTCTCTTCTCCGGTTTGTTAAAGTGGGAGAAAGCGCCTGTAGCTCAGATGGATAGAGCAGCGGACTTCTAATCCGCAGGCCCCGCGTTCGAGTCGCGGCAGGCGCGCCAATGAAATCAAGGGGTTAACCAGCACTTTGGTTAGCCTCTTTTTGCTGGAAGGGTATCACTTTGCCCGAAACTTTGCCCGTGACGCTCTGTTCTTGCCCCTCTGTGTAAGCTTTCCGCTTCTCCGTGGCCTCCATCAAATCCCGATCAGACGCGATGTCATACCGCTGAAAAACAGAGCGTGTCCTGTGCCCACTGATGGCCATGCATACGGTTTCAGGCACACCAGAGCGGACAAGGTCCCTGATTGCCGTTCTCCGCAGATCGTGGAAAAGCTTTGTGGATACCTTAACAACCTTCTCATTCCCTTTCTTATCCTTGACCACAACGGGGTTGCCTTGCTCGTCCTTAAGAACTTCACAGAGTCCAGCTTCGATGCAAGCTGAATCCCATGCTTTCCTGAAGCCCTTGATAGGTGTTCCATCTCTCAGGAAGACGTAGGGTGTATCAAGCCTTCTCTGTGAAAGTAGTTTCTTCAGCATATCCAGCATTTCATCATCGAGGTAAACCGTTCTGCCTCTGTCGTTCTTCGTGGTCCCAGGTTCCAAGCTTGAAAGATTTATTTCATTTCTCTTCAACCATTGCGATATCGATCAGGTAACTACCTTTTCTAGGCCCTTTTTCGATAATGGATTTCCTTGAGACAATGCCAGATCCCCTAAACACAGTAACAGGAGTATAATACTGGATATCGTGCAGTGTTTTTCCAAGTTTTAAGCTGTCGAGTAAAGCCCGATCAGCAGAAGAGACAACAATGCTCGTCAGACCCCCAACCTGATAAATGACATCTAATTCTACAGCGTACCTGTGCCTTATGCCGTCATGAAAGTGGATCTTAATGGAGGATATATCCAAGAAATCATCTTGGCTCTTCACTGAAGTCTGGATTTTTCCTGAAAGCTCAGGGACCACGTCTTTGATTCCTTTATTTGTCAGGGAGCTGACAAGGAAATCGCGCACGTACTTCAGATCCTGCCTGGAAAGAGTCTCATTCCGCATCCATTCCTTGAACTGTGCGATCGCTGCTTGAGGCAAAGAAAGCGAAAGGTAACATCGCAAAATGTTTTTGGCTGTCACCGTGGGAAGGACGCCCTCCTTCAGGAGTTTTTGGAGTTCGTTGACAGCTTCTTCGAACTGGCCGAACTTTGCCAGAGCCATGGCGCCTTCAATAGCTCCGACCTCCTTTGTCTTGGAAAAAGTGAATAGTTTCTTGATGAGGTTCTGGATCTGAGGGGATAAATCCGGCGTGGTAGGTACACTTCGGATTTCTGCGATGTCTCTCTCCACATCCTGAAGTCGCTCTCTGACTGCTTTGACAAGCTTCTCAACATTCTGGAATTGCTGATTGCTTCCCAGAAAAGAGAGAATCTCCTGATACTTTCCCCGTGATTCGGCAAACAGACCCTGTGCTCGATAAAGTGCAGCTTGCCTCACCANGGAACGAACGTGTTGTACTTCAGACATGGACGCTTCCATCCAAAAGGCTGTCCTGAAAAACTCTCCGTTCCCTCCTTAGGGAAGCAAAGCTTGTGCCCCGCGAGAGATCCTTTGCCGGGTTACTGTATTCATCCGAAATCGTTTAGCATATCCGGCCTTCAATTTTATTCGTCCGAGCTGGCTTCACATCGAAGCGTGCTGCGATGGATACGGAGAGGAGAGGTATTAGACTCGTATATGGGGTGTCTTGCGTGTGCATAAAGATAATATACATGTCCTGAGATGGCTCATCATAATTTAAGATCGCTAAGTATTATATACTCTAGATCAACAATCGATGCGTTTTTTGCCTATAAACATACGCTAATGCATGCAGGTATACTTTTATCTCGCAATGAAAACAAAAAAGTATACATTCGCATTTTCGCTGGCTATAATATAGGCGTCTAAAGTTACGCGAGGAGATAGACATGAACGCAAGAACGACGGTCCCTGAGACCACGATCGATAGATTGCGAGAGATTTCTCACTGGGTTTCATCGGTCCTTGACCTGGACAACCTTCTTGAGCTGATCATCGAGACGGCGACAAAAATGATGCAGGCAAAAGCGAGCTCGTTGCTCCTTCTGGACCCGAAAACGAAGAAGCTCTATTTCAAGGTCGCCATCGGGGAAAGAAAGGAAGAGCTCCGAAAGTATGAGATCAACCTGGGGCAGGGAATCGCGGGGACGGTCGCTCAAACCGGCGAACCTCTTCTGATTCAGGACGTCACCCGTGATCCGCGCTGGTACAAGCAAATAAGTGAATCCATCGGTTTTCAGACTCGCTCCATCGCCTGTGTGCCTATGAAAGTGGGGGAGGAGATCATCGGAGTCGTGGAGATCATCGACAAGGAAGACGGAAGTCCCATTCAGAACGGGGATATGAAGACCCTCACGGTTTTTACCGAGCTGGCCTCGCTGGCGATCAGCAATGCGAGAAAGATCAACCAGGTTCAGAGGGAGAACAGAGACCTCAAGGAAGAGCTCTGGAAAAAATACCAGATCATCGGAGACAGTCCCATTCTGAAAAAGGCGATTTCAGACGCCCTGAAAGTGGCCAATTCAAGAACGAGCACGTTGATCCTGGGCGAAAGCGGAACAGGCAAGGAACTCCTCGCCAGGCTCATTCACTACGTGGGTCCCAGAAAGGACAAGCCTCTGATCATTCTCAACTGCGCCGCTCTGCCCGAGACCCTGCTGGAAGCCGAGCTTTTCGGATATGAAAAAGGCGCGTTCACCGGAGCCCTCACCCGGAAGACCGGGAAGTTTGAGCTCGCGGACGAGGGAACGCTCTTCCTGGACGAGATCGGGGAGATGACGCAAGGCATGCAGGCCAAGCTCCTCGGGGTGCTGCAGGAGGGAGTGTTCTACCGCGTGGGAGGGAGCACCCCCATCACCGTGGACGTGAGAATCCTATGCGCCACCAACCGAGACATCGGCCGCGAGGTGAGCGAAGGAAGATTCCGGGAAGACCTTTATTACCGCTTAAACGTGGTTCAGATTCACATGCCCGCCCTTAGGGAACGACGCGATGACATTGCGCTTCTGGTCGACTACTTCCTCAACATGTTCAAGCAGGAAAGGGGGTTTCTGGAGCTTCCCATCTCCAAGGGGGCCATGGAAAAAATCGTTCAGTATGACTGGCCGGGCAATGTGAGGGAACTGAGAAATGCCATCGAGCGGGCCGTCGTCATGGGCAACGGGAAAGAGGTCCTGTCCGAGGACCTGCCCATCGGAGGAGAGAAAACGAGTGCGCCTGCCCTGGAGGTCGGCCTGAGCCTCAAGGAGGCGGAGGACAGGTTCAAGAAGGAATTCATTGCCCTCAATCTCAAGCACCACAATGGGAACAGGAGCAAAGCCGCCAAGACCATGGGCATCCAAAGAACCTACTTGTCGCGCCTCATTTCGAAATACGCGTTGCAGGGACTCTGAGGGTTTTGCCTTTAAACTCAGAATTGGCAGTCCAGAGTGGTCAGATACTTGGTCACTCGTTTCCAGACGTCCCGGTTGCAGATGTCCGTCCCTGAAAACTCGTTCTGCCCGATCTTCAGCTTCAGGATTTCCTTTACAAAATAGATCTCCTGGCCCTTGCTGTCCTGAAAGGAAATCCTGAGGTCGCATCCGTCCCACGCCTTGTCCGAGTAGATCGAGACGCGCCACTCGAAGGTCACCAGCAGCTGATGTTCCGAAACCTTGATCACATCGCACTTGACGGTGGGTTTTGCATCGACCCAGCTTGAAAAGACAAAAAGAACGCAGAGGGCCAGCCAAAGACCCGACTTCCTCTTCATGGGGTATCCCTCCTGAGAGCGGGCGGAGTCCGAGTTTTTCCTGAGCCTAGACGATTTCCGTGCCTTTCGCAAGATCCCTGTTGCGGTCCAAACTTCAGGCTTGCAGTTTGTTGATATTCGTTTATATTATTCATGAATAGGTTAAGGAGGTTTAAGTCGATGGGAACAGAGACTATTGTAAAGACAAGAGCCGAAGTCCTTGTCAGCGATTATGTGAGAAGTGTCTACAACTGGATGGGAATCGGTCTGGCCCTCACGGGGTTCGTGGCCTACTACGTTTCAAGCAGTGAGAGCATTCTTCGCCTGGTCTTCGGGAATCCTCTTTTGCTCATGGTGTTGATCGTTGCGGAACTGGGTCTTGTTTTCGCCATCGCCGGAATGGTGAATCGGATGAGTGCGGGCACGGCAACGGCGCTTTTCGTGATTTATTCCGGCCTTAACGGGGTGACCCTTTCTTCGATCTTTCTGGTTTATGTTCAGGCCTCCATTGTGAGCACCTTCTTTGTCTGCGCGGCCACGTTTATTGCATGTAGCCTCTACGGGTGGACGACCAAAAAAGATCTGACCTCCCTTGGGGGCTTTATGATGATGGGCCTGATCGGCATTGTCATCGCCTCCCTGGTCAATCTTTTCCTGCAGAGCAGCGCCGCAAGCGCGATCATCAGCTATATCGGCGTCTTCATTTTCATAGGCCTCACCGCTTATGACACCCAGAAGATCAAGAACATGGCCATGACCCAACCGGCAAACCTTGATGGAGCGATCATTCGAAAGGGAGCGATTCTGGGAGCCCTTTCCCTGTACCTCGACTTCATCAACCTGTTCCTGATGCTCCTGAGCATTTTCGGTCAGAGAAGAGATTAAACGTTTCCGGATTTCCCATCCCCTCTGGTTCCCGCTTTACCGTGGTCAAGGCGGATGATTCCACGAGGGGTTATTTTTTTGAGTCCTGGCATGAGCTTTGAGCCGTCGTACCTGAGACTGTACTCCGAAGGGGTCTTGAAGCAAAGGGTTCAGAAGGCGCTCGCTCTTCTCGAACCCTGCCGGCTTTGCCCCCGGGCCTGCGAGGCCCATCGGCTGAAGGGGGAAGTGGGGTTTTGTGAGACAGGCAGGAAAGCCGCAGTGGCCAGCGCCAATGCCCACTTCGGAGAAGAATCTCCCCTTGTGGGAAGCTTCGGCTCAGGAACGATCTTTATCAGTTCGTGCAATCTCCTGTGCAGCTTTTGCCAGAACTATGAGATCAGCCACGGCAAGGAGCGGGCTGAAGTGGGGCCTGAGCAGATGGCGCTCGTGATGGTTCAACTCAGTCAGGCCGGGTGCCACAACATCAACTTTGTGACCCCCACCCACGTGGTTCCCCAGATTCTCGAGGCCCTTCCCCACGCCATCGATAGAGGTCTCAGGGTGCCGCTGGTGTACAACTCCAGCGGCTACGACAGCCGGGAAACCCTCGAGCTTCTTGATGGGATTTTCGACATTTACATGCCGGATTTCAAGTTCTGGGACAACCGCTGGGCAGAGCGATATTGTGAAGCGCCGGATTACAGGGAGGTGGCGAGTGCCGCCATCCGCGAGATGCACCGGCAGGTGGGCGACTTGGCCCTGGATGAACGGGGCATTGCCTACAGGGGACTGTTGGTGAGGCACCTGGTTATGCCGAACCAGGTGGCCGGGACGGAAGAGGTCATGGAGTTCCTGGCCAAGGAGATCTCCCCAAACACCTACGTCAACGTGATGGACCAGTACAGGCCTTGCGGGAGCGCGCACGGGGATGAGTTCATCAATCGCCGTCTCCGCTCGAAGGAATACAGGGACGCCGTGAACGCCGCCAAGAGAGCGGGCCTTGAGCGCCTGGACAAAAGGGAGGGAATCCGACTGATCTTAACGCGATGAGTGCCAGCGGAAAAACATTCATTGTAGGGGATGTTCACGGGTGCCTCGATATGCTGAAGAGGCTCATGGGCTCTATTGGGTGGAGCCCCGAGGCGGACCGGCTCATTTTCCTGGGCGATTTCATTGACCGGGGTTCGCAATCCAAAGGGGTCGTCGACTACGTTATTGAAATCTCGAAAGTCTCCGAGCGAGTGGAATGCCTTATGGGGAACCACGAACGGATCCTTCTTGATTTTATGGACGGGAAGGACATGAACACCTTCTTCCTGAACGGAGGCGTGGCAACCCTCAACAGCTACCGGTCCGAGCAGCAAAAATATGGAGGGTTTCTGATCCCCGATGATCACCTGGCGTTTTTCCGTTCTCTCAAACTCCTCATCGAACTGGAGGACTACTATGTGGTTCACGCGGGCCTGAGGCCCGGCGTCCCCATCGAGAGCCAAAACCCCGAGGATCTTCTGTGGATCAGGGATACCTTCATTTTCTCTAACTACTATTTCGGCAAGCGAGTGATCTTCGGCCACACGCCCTTTGCCCAACCCCTCATCATGGAGAACAAGATCGGCTTGGACACTGGCGCTGTTTACGGAAACAGGCTGACCTGTCTCGAACTGCCCTCCGTGAAATTTCACTTCGTGGAGGCGTGAGTAAGCCTTGGGTTCCATCATCGGACTGACCTCTACGATCCCGGTTGAGATCGTCCTTGCTGCAGGGTGCATCCCTCTGGATCTCAACAACATTTTCATCACTTCCCGATCTCCGGAAAAGCTCATACAGCAAGCCGAACAGGCGGGATTCGCCCACAACATCTGTGCGTGGATCAAAGGGATATACTCGGTGACGCTGGAGCGGCACGTTCCCTGCGTGATTGCCGTGACCGGCGGGGACTGCAGCAACACGACGGCACTCGCCGAAGTTCTCGAGAGGAGAGGGGTGAAAGTGATCCCCTTTGATTTTCCCCTCAGCCGCGATCGCGAACTTCTCAGAGGGCAGATGGAGAACTTGAGCCGAGCCTTGGGTGCGCCTTGGAGTGAGGTGGAAAGGGTCAGAGCCAGGCTCAGCACGATCCGGCAAAAGCTGCAGAAACTGGACCGGCTCACCTACGAGGAAAACCGGGTCTCCGGCTATGAGAATCACCTCTTTCTGGTCTCGAGTTCGGACTTCAAATCAGATCCGGAGGCCTACGAAAAAGAACTGGATCTCTTTCTGCGCGAGGTTACGGAAAGGTCGCCTTCAGAAGGCTTCATTAGGCTCGGCTATCTCGGGGTTCCGCCAATTTTCAGCGATCTTTATGAATTTCTCGAATCGGTGGGGGCAAGAGTCGTGTTCAATGAGATTCAGCGGCAGTTCAGCATGCCTTTTGAAGAGGGAGATCTCGTGGATCAGTATTTGAACTACACCTATCCTTACGGCATCCGGGGCAGGCTGGACGATATCCGCAAGGCGATCGAGGAAAGAAAGCTGGACGGCCTGATTCACTACACCCAGACCTTCTGCTTCCGGCAGATCTACGACATCCTCCTCAGAGAGAGCCTTGCGCTGCCGATGCTGACGATCGAAGGAGACAAACCCGGAAAAGTCGACAGCCGCACCGCCATTCGGCTTGAAACCTTCGTGGAAATGGTTCGGATGAAAACTGGGGATCAGTGGTTTTGATCTGGGCCGGCCGCCTGACCGCATCTCTACTCGGTAGATTCCTCCTTGTCCTCGTGGAGTTCTGACCAGACACTGGACCAGTCCTCCGCTTTACCCCATCCTTTTCGTCTCTCGCTCCAGAGCCTCTGCTCTCGGCCGCTCCGCCTGTCCACTCCGGTGTCCGGACCTTCTTCGGTTCTCTTTTTCTTGCGGCGGTCAGTCCCGGAACGCCTGTCATAAGGATAGCGAAGTTTTTCTTTCACATGGCTCACCGTCCTGCCTTGAACCGAACTAAGGTCCAAGGTTCACCAAGTTGAAGAAAGGGAATACCTTCGTCTTCACAGTTCCACGACTTGGTCATCCTCAGACGCAAAGGTGTTCGGAAAAATCTTCTGCGCTTCTTTTTCCGCTTTCTTTCTCAACTCCATGCTCGTGTATTTGGCCGCATCGAAGTGCACCAGGGCCAGGCGGCCGGCTCCTGCCTCCACCGCAATTCTTGCGGCAAACTGGGGATTCAGGTGGGGCCAGTCCGCACTGTGCTCACCGGGCAGGAAGGAGCACTCGGAAATGAGAATATCCGCGTCTTTAGCCAACGTCACCGCGTTCTCGCAGTAGCCCGTGTCCGGGCAATAGGCGATCTTTTTCCCTTCCAGCAGGAATCGATATCCCATGGACAGGGGAGGGTGAACCAGGTCCATAGCTTTCACAGGGAAAGGAAAACGATCTTCGCTGCCCGGCAGTTCAAGAATTTCCGTCTCGTAGGACAGGCGGTCGAGCGGGGCGGTGAAAGGCTGCTTGAGGAGAGCCCTGAGTACTTTTTCCGTGCCCCTGGGACCCGACAGCGTGAGCTTTTGGCTGAAGGAAAACTTGAAAAGAGTGTGAAGGCCGATGAGGTGATCGAGATGAAAGTGGCTCAGGAAAAGAAAGATAGGAAGCGAATTGGACAGGACCCTGTCCAGTTTCGTGAAACCGTTTCCCGCATCGAGCACGATGTTGTGCTCCCGGGTGGCGAGGAGGATGGAAAGGGTGTTGCCCGTTTGGGTGTCGTACCAGCCGTTTGTGCCGAGAAAAATGATCTTCATGGCTCAAGCTTTCCCTTTTGCGCCGATCTCACTCGCAGAGGGNAGGGCAGTGTCTTTACTTGGCGCGTTTCGCACCGGTGATTGTGATTGTTTCCACAGGGACGTCGCGGGCGCCCGTCTTAACCTTGGAGATCGCATCCACGACCTCCATCCCCTGAACGACCTTGCCGAACACGGCGTACCCCCATCCTTTGTCCGTTTTTGCCGTGAAATTCAAGAAACCGTTGTCCACGCTGTTGATGAAGAACTGGGCGGTGGCGCTGTTGGGATCCGGGGTCCTCGCCATGGCAATGGTCCCGCGGTCATTCTTCAGGCCGTTGTCAGACTCGATCTTGATCGGCGGCCGAGTGGCTTTCTGCTGCATGTCCGGGGTGAAGCCCCCGCCCTGGATCATGAACTTGGGGATGACCCGGTGAAAGATGGTACCGTTGTAAAAACCGGCATCCACATAGGCCAGGAAGTTTTTGACCGTCTCCGGCGCTTTGCCGGGGTAGAGCTCGATCGTGAGTTGACCTTTGGTGGTGTCCAGGATGACTTTTGGATTCTCCGCACCCGCAACAGGAGTCACGGCGGCCAAAACGCTGAGAGCGGATATGAACGCGATTTTCATGATTTCTCCTTTCTGAAAAAAAGCCCCGATCAGATCGACCGAAGCCTATGGGTTGTCGAAAACAGAGTTAAAAGCGTGCCTGAATGCCCATGGGGTCCTTGAACTCGAGAGCAGGATCGAACTTGAGCTTTTTCTCACCCCGCTGGTCCACGTACTTCATGATCTCCAGATCCACTTTGATGGGCACATCGACACCCGCCTTGGTGAGGAGCTGCCTGAGATAGCCTTCGGCCTTGGTCGCAAAAGCGACCGAGTCGCCGAGGATGCGCAGCGCTTCCGGCGGGTTGTGAAAGCCTACGGAGTTCTCGGCTCCGATAAACAGCTGCCGGTAAAAGGCCTCCTCATAGAAATCCTTGGCTTTTGCGTAAAGCTCCTCGTCAACGGCCGTGCCGCCGGACTTGACCTTGTGCACGGTCTCAAAAAGCTTCGCCGTGGTCGCCGTGGCATATCCGGCCCGGATCATCATGGAGACGGTGCGGTCCTGGATGGAGAAAACCCTGTCCTTCAGCCAGTCCGCGCTCTCCGCATGGCACTGCTTGCAGGCCCGCATATCGCTCTGGACCGGGCTCATGACGCGGTGGTCCGAGATCTTATAGACCCCCGACACCATGTAAGGCATGTGGCAGTCGGCACAGGAGGCGCCGGCTTTGAAATGGACACTGTTGTTGGTCCAAAACTCATATTCGGGATGGCGAATGTAACCCAACCTGAATCCGGTAACACTCTGCTTCCATTCCTTCACCGTCTCATCCGCGCGGATCTGCTTGATAATGTCTTCCACCGTGATGGCGCCGAATTTGCTGTTCTGCCAGGGGAAATAGAGCCCAACCGAATTCCCCTCCGCGTCTTTGGGGATGTTGTAGGTGACGTGACACTGGGCGCAGACGGCAGAGCGCATGTCCTGACGGCTCATTTTGGTGTGATCGGTGCCGATGGTTTTGAACGCTTCAATCAGGGTGAACCCGCGGGAAATCCTGAGGCTCATGTCCTTGGGATCGTGGCAGTCAATGCACGCAACACCCAAGGTTCTCAGTTTTTCAGGGATGCGACTCAAAGCATCCATGAAGGGTTTTTTGTAGAAGTCTATGCCCATGTCCTTTTGGAGACTGGGAGCAAAGGGGCTCTTGCAACTCAGGCAGACACCGCCCGCTTTGAGCCGGGAGGAATCGATGTCCAGCTGGTCCCGCACCATGTAAGCATGGCCGCGGGGTTCGTTGTACTCAACGCCGAAACCCCAGCCGTTGAAGAGCAAGGCCATGTAAGGGAACTGGGAAAGTTTGTCCACCGTGAGCGCTCCGCTGTCCATTCCTGTTTTGTACCGGCTTCTTCGCGCGCCCACAGGATCTTCAGTCTTTTTCCAGCTCTCGTACTCCTCGGGATAGGCCTTGCCCCAAAGGGCCGGGTCTATCTCCCCGTCAGGGATGGTGACCGCCTGTCTCTGCACCGGTTTGGTGGGTTCACAGCCGAGAAACCCGACCACCAGCACAACGCACAGGCACAAGCACAGGCCTAAAATATTTTTTGCACCGAAAGACATCTCCCCCTCCTTCTATTGTCACAGATTAACAGCAATCTTGTTTACCCCGTCACTGCTATCGGCATCAAAGGTTTTCCCCCTGAAGTTGGCAGGCGAAACGCTGAGAATGCCCAAAACTCCCTCTCCCCTGCTGGGGGGAATGTTGGGGATGATAAACACTCACTGGTTCCTGAAAAAGATCCTGTAAGAAGGTCGCTCAAAAACGCTCAGATACAAGACGCCCGAAATCCCGAGGAGTGAGGCGTACAGTCCAGTACGTGCAACGACGAGGGGGGAGGGCAACGCCGTAGATGGGCGTTTTTCAGCGACCTGCTAACGGGTCATTCGAACAGCCCCCTGGTTATGCTGAAGCCAGCGGTGGCAGGTCCAGCACTGCCGCTCCTGGTCAATCTTTGCGACGCGGGCCTCATGGCAGCGGATGCAATTGGACTGCACGACTCCTTGCTGACGTTGAGAAATGTCGATCCTTTCCGGCACCCTGCCGGAATAATACACGGCAGCGTCCCAAAGCCCGTCGATGGATTTCCACAGGTAATAGACGCCCCTGTTTTCGTGAGGCAGGTGACAGTCCACACACTTGACGGTGCGGTGGGCCCCGATGCGGAACCAAGCCTCGTAATTGGACTCCATCGTGTGGCAGGAGGCGCAGAACAGGGGCGTCTCTGTCTTGGCCATGAGGTCGGGCGGTCCGAAACTCAAGAACAGGCCGACCGCAGAGCCGACAACGCCCATGAAAAGGACCCCGATGAGAATCTTCCACCTGTGCTTGTAGAGCGCGCCCATTTTCTCTTGGAACCTCACCAGGATGTTTATTTCTCCCGGCCGGCGGGAGATGAGAGACGAAAAACATTGTTGGTGAGGCAAAAAAGGAATTGGTTTGTGAAGCGAGATTCTAAAAAAACCTGTTCAGGGTGTCAACTGGAAAGCTCTTTCTTGTGAAAGCTGTTTCTTGTGTTGAAATCCGCTTGCTCTTCACGTATTGTGCCTCCGCAAAAACCCTGCTTGGACGATCCCCTTGAAGGGCAGGGATCCACGCTGATCACCAGGAGGCAGAGACGATGGCTGTGAAGACGGCGTTTGACAATGAACGCTACATCCGGGAGCAGGCAGAAGAGATCCTCGAAAGATCAAAGAAATTTCACAGCAAACTCTACCTCGAGTTCGGCGGGAAGCTCCTCTACGACTTCCACGCCGCCAGGGTGCTTCCGGGGTATGACCCGAACGTGAAAATGCGCCTGTTGCAGCAGCTCAAGGACAAGGCGGAACTTCTTCTCTGCATCTATGCCGGAGACATTGAGAGAAAAAAGATTCGGGCGGATTTCGGTATCACCTATGATTCCGACGCTCTCAAGTTGATCGATGATCTGAGGGATTGGGGGATTGACGTGCTCGGGGTTGTCATCACCCGGTTTGAGCACCAGCCCGCGGCCGTGGTCTTCAAGAACAAGCTGGAACGAAGGCACATCCCGGTTTACACCCACCGCTTCACCAAAGGGTATCCCACGGATGTGGAGATGATCGTGAGCGACGAGGGCTATGGTGCGAACGAATACATAGAGACGCAGAAACCGATCGTTATCGTCACAGGGCCGGGCCCCGGAAGCGGGAAGTTGGCCACATCCCTCTCCCAGCTCTATCACGATTATCGAAAAGGCATTCAGTCCGGATACGCCAAGTTCGAGACCTTTCCCATATGGAACCTGCCGCTCAAGCATCCCATCAATGTAGCCTATGAGGCGGCTACGGCCGACATTCGGGATTTCAACTTGATCGACCCTTTTCATCTTGAAGCGTACGACCGCAAGGCCGTGAACTACAACCGCGATGTGGAGGTGTTTCCGGTTCTGAGACGAATCCTGGAGAAGATCACGGGAGGGGAAGCTTTTTACAAGTCACCCACGGACATGGGAGTGAACCGCGCAGGGTTCGCGATCACGGACGACAAGGCGGCTTCAGATGCCGCGATTCAGGAGATCATCCGGCGCTATTTCCGTTACCGGTGTGAATATGCCATGGGCTTCACGGACAGGGAAACCGTGGAGAGGGTGGAGCTCTTCATAGAGGACTTCCGCCTCAAGCCTGAGCACCGGGCCGTGGTGGAACCTGCACGGCGCGCTGCTGTGGAGGCGCAGGAGCAGGGGAAGGGAAACGAAGGCATTTACTGCGGTGCTGCGATTACGCTAAGAGACGGGACCATCGTGACCGGGAGCAATTCAGCGCTCATGCACGCGGCTTCCAGTCTGGTCCTTCATGCCATCAAGCATTTGGCAGGCATTCCTGAAAAGATCAAGCTCCTTCCCCCTTATATCACCGACTCCGTGAAGCGACTCAAAACCGAAATCATGAACGAAAAAAATATCAGCTTCGATCTCGAGGAGACGCTCATCGCGCTCAGCCTCTCGGCCACCACCAACTCAGCAGCTGAACTCGCACTCGAAAAGCTCAAGGAACTCCGCGGGTGTGATGCTCACATGACTCACATGCCGACCCCGGGAGACGATGCCGGTCTGCGTCGCCTTGGCATCCATCTCACCACCGACCCCAACTTCGCCACTAGAAATCTCTTCATCGGCTGAGCGGGTTTTGTCGCTGCACTCTGCGGAAGACGGCGAGATTGAGGAAAAGCGCTCTGCTGGAACGTTAATCAACACCTCGCTGAACCAAGGCGCATATCATTGACGGGTGGCGAGTAAGAAGTGACGAAACGAAACATTGACTTGTCACTCGTTACTCGTCACTTGTCACTTTCTAGTGAGAGAGGTCTGTCTTCTATGAAAGAGCGGACAAGGTGCTTCCCGGTGAAATGTCCAAGGGTCACATAGGCGATCAGCAGTTCGCGGCCGAAAAGTTTGCGCCGTATTTCGCGATAAGATAGACCCTTCCGGTGCAACTCAAAGATTTGTTCGCCGATGCTTTCCAGGTAAGCGACCTTTTCTTTCAGGGCAGCAGAACCGTTCGTTCGAACGTTTCCGCTCCCCGTGAAGATCAAATCGATGGGCAGTTCGCTGAGTCTTCTGAGCGAAGCGATGATTTGCCACACATTGTAGTCCGCTCTGAGCGCGCGGTCCCGGCCTCCGATGTAAGTGTCCCCGCAAAACAACCACCCTTCGCGCGGCTCGTGAAGACAGATGTGATCCGGGCTGTGTCCGGGAGTGGGGAGGACGTTGAAGCGATGATGGACTGTCTCGATGGTCTCGGGGATAGGGGAGGCCGACGAAGGTTCAGGGTAGCCCCACATGACGATTTGATAGGGATTCAGATGCTTTTGCTTTTGGGGAGTGGCGAGCACAGGAATCGCCAAGGGGTGTGCAAGGATCTCGGCGCCGAACTTCGTTGAAATCGCGGCATTGGCGCCGATGTGATCCTCGTGGCTGTGGGTGTTCACTACCCGGTCCACACGGAGTTCCTCGAGGGCCGAAACCAGGTCCGTGACCGAGTGAAAGCACCCTGTGTCGACCATCAGCCCATCCACCCAGTACGCCGCGGTGTAGTACATAGCCCGCCCCAGGATGCTCCGGGCCAGCCGAAATCCACGCACCTCCCCGATGTTCTCAACGGATATCATACGACTTCTCGTTCGGATTCTGCGATCCTAACGAAAAGAGCGATTTCGATCAAGGGGCTTGGACACAAAAGGCCTTAACACCTCGCAGGAGCGATGTCTCCCTGCATTTCGCGCGGGGCCTTCAGATTCCCAAAGGGCCAAGGAAACAGTGATGAGGCAAGCTCAGGGGACAAGCAGGCAGGTGATGACCTGGCTGAAATAGAAAGAGGGTGAAGAGGCGCTGTTGTAAGGGTGCACAGCGAGAAAGAACACAATCGCCATCACGATGGGAATAATCATGAAATTAAAGGCATTCGCTTCTCCTCGATTCAGTGATTCTCTATTCATGGTTTCGTCTCCTTTCCGGAGGCTATTGCACCCATACCCAAGTGCATGCTCTTCTAAAGGAGCAACATTGATACCAAACAGGACGCTCATAAACGGATTTGCTTTTTATTCATTAAATCCAAAATGTTAGAAAACGCAGTTTGAGTTTCCTTTCTCTTCAACCGTCGGGTCTTTTGAGCACAAAATAGGACATGTGCTGTGTGAAAAAGCACCCAGCCGCTAAGAGTCCAACGAAACAGCCTCTTTCAACAACCCTTCCTGTTTTTGGTCTCCAAATCGTTGCTAAACCATGGGAAGAGGCTAAGATGCTCGGTATTGCCCAAAATTTTGAACAAGCCACCAAAGTCCGCAAACCTCCCAAGCTCTAAACGAGACGGCCTGGGGCTAACCCCCCAGGCCTTTTGTTCTTACCCCTTTTTGTGGGATCAGGAACTTTAACCAGGAGGCGCGCCGTTAATGATCTCCGTTCTTTGACGCCTGAATCAATGGAGGGAGCCTAACCGGAAGTCGGCACTTTCATAAAAGTGTGTCCTGAAAGGACTGGTAAGCGGAAAGCAAAAGGACGGCTCTTCAGGTGCATTGCTGAAATCTCGGTGAAACAGTATTTATTCTCGCTCCAGGTCAATGATCACCGTTGCGACCTCGCCGGGTCTCACCTTGACCCATTGCTTGTGGCTTTTGTAGCCCTTGTTCTGAACTTCGATGTCATGTGTTCCAGGTTCTATTTCATAGAGGACACAGGGGATGCTGGACACATAGGACCCGTTGATATAAACCTTGGCACCGGGCGGGGATCCTTGAAGCGATATGCTGCCCAGGGATGGCGCTTCTTCTTTCGCTTCATCAGAAGTGCCTTCCTGTTGCGTTTTGCTGCTCTGCGGGTTTTTCGCAGGGGCCGGCTGTTGAATCATGTTCATTCGGTTCTCTCGGCCGATACAGTCCGACTGTCCGTACCCGTAACCGATGCTTTGTATTTCTATGAGGTCCTGGCCTTGAAAGGTAAGCGTCTGGCTGAATTCGGATGGACCGCAGTTATAGGTCCAGGACTCCACCGCAAAAGTTCGCTCGTTGTAGGTGCCTCTGGTTTTGGAGGTGCTTCTGTCTCCAATTCCCCTTTCTCTTGTTCTTGAGGTGAATCCTCCGCTCGTTTGCTCACCAAGGAATTCCTTGGAGGAGGGTTCGCCGCACTTCCCCAGAACTTCGGACTTTGTCGCCCCGACACTGACAACATAGGGGCCACACCTAAACGTCGAGCCAGCAACACAAACGCCGGGTGAACAAAAGAGGATCAGGGTTGACAAGATGACTATGGTTTTCATGGAGCCATCCTATCACAAACCTCAAATCAATTGAATAGGATATCGACGGTACTGCTTTGCGGCAAAACTTTCGCAGTGGCGTGTGGTTGCCTATTGCTCAGAATCGTATTAGGATGCCGCCAAGAAAGGAGGTCGATATGCATCCTCATCTTTTTTCTAAGATTACGGTTGGAGGCAAGGAGTTGAAAAACAGGCTCACTATGGCGCCGCTGTACCTCGGTTATGCAGGGGAGGGGGGCACGGTGAGCGGACTTTTTATCGATCATTACCGATTGATGGCGAAAAGCGGGGTCGGGATGGTTGTGGTTGAGAACGCGACCGTGGATTATCCCATTGGAAGCGGTTCGAATCGAACCCTGCGTGCAGATACAGACGAAAACATGGAGGGGTTGACCCGGCTCGCGAATACCATAAAAGAGCAGGGGGCAGTGGCTTGCCAGCAGATCAATCATGCAGGGCGCTTTGCTGCTATC